>JADMIO011280078.1_pt1 | contig 24200 bp, 22 predicted proteins | sample 8958161 | NCBI WGS metagenome assembly JADMIO01 (sample SAMN16585339, study PRJNA669376) | soil metagenome | isolation source: Crop rotation soil | place: USA: Cullars Rotation, Alabama | collected 2011
GACTTCAAGTCACGTGAATTCCAAGCTTCGGATCCCACTGTGCTGGAAAGGGCTCCGCTCTGGTGCGGCTGGCTGCGCGGGCCGCGCTGGCGAAGGCGCTCGGCGTGGACGAAGCGAGGGTGCAGGTGGTGTCGAACGACGGACCCAAGGGACGCATCCCGCCCGAGGTGCTGCTCGATGGCGAACCGGCCCCCGCCGACGTGAGCCTCTCCCATCACGGCCGATGGCTCGCATGGGCGCTGCGCGTCCGCGACCCGTCCGCGCGCGCTCCGACTCCGAAAGACGGCGAGCCCGCCGGCTAGAACGATCCCGGCCGGTACCGCAGCGACATGGAGACGCCGAAGCGTTGGAAGTAGGCGTCACCCACGTCCGCCTCGGCGCGGGTCCATCCGAGCCGGACGGAGCCGTCGATCCCCTGGCCGAGGGCACGCGCCAGGTCGAGATAGAGCACCGACGCGTTGTCGGCCTCCTCGCCCGGCACCAGCCGCTTGAACTCGGTCTGGTTCACGTAGCTCTTCGTCGTGAGCACGCCGAGCAGCGAAGCCCCGACGTCGAAGGGCAGTGGCACCGAGAGCAGAGCGTGCACCGAAAGCGCGTCGTATTCGGTGCGTCGGGAGTTGGAGCGGTTCACGGTGCCCTCCACGCCGAGCCGCACGGTGACGGGCGCCTCCATGCTCCAGTTGAACCCGCCTTGCACGGTCCGGTCGTGCCGCGCGGAGTCCGCCACGATCAGGGTCCGCTGGTGCGGATACTCGCTCCGCCGCCCGGCGGCGAAGACGCGGAAGGTCGCGCTCTCCCCCCAGGACGCTCCCACCTCGATGCCCTGGCTCGTGCGGTCGAGCAGCTCGAGCTGAGGAACCAGGGCCTGCGCCGTGTAGTCCGCCCACTCGAGATCACCCTGGGCGTCGAAGGTGACGTGGTTGATCTCGCTGAGCTGAACGCGGAGCGCCGCGTCGGCGATCCCGTAGCCCGGCTGGAGGAAAAGCGGCATCGGCGGTCGATCCTCGACGGATCTGCCGTGCCATCCCAGCCGGCTCGTCATCGTCGCCCAGGGACCGAGCAGCTGCGTGTACGCGAGCGACGTCTGGCCGACCCACTCGCGCGGTGCGTAATCGCGGGCGCTGAAGCCGCCCGCCGCGAACTGTCGCAGCCCGGCGTCGAAGCCGAGGAACACCCATCGCCGCTCGCCCTCCAGGAGCGCCACCGTGCCCCGGGCGCCGAGCTCACCGATCGCCGCGGACGCATGATCGGTCGAGTCGGCAACGGAGATGGACGCGGAGGCCAGGTTGCCGCGGTAGGCTTCCGCCGAGAGGCCGCCGTTGATCTCGAGGTCGCGCACCCGTCCCTGAGCCGCAACGCCGCTCGGCGCGGCCGCGAGCACGGCCGCCCACAGCCCGGTCGCGAGGGCGAGGCACCCCCTGCGCGCGCTCACCCGATCCTCCGGACCATCTGCTCGAAGGTCGCGGCGCGGTCGAGGAACTGACGCTTGGCCTCGAGCACCTGCAGGCGCAGCAGCCGGAGCTCGTTCATCTTCTCCGCGAGCGTCACTTCCGGACGGGCCACGCCCGCCGAGTCCGGCCGGGAGGGGACATCGGGAGTCCTCCGGTTGGGCGGGCCCACGGGGACCTGGACGTCGCCGAAACGCTCGACCCCGGTCACGAGCGACTGGACGTTCCGGCTGCGGCGCAGCTGACGGTCGATCGCTTCGATCTGACGATCGATCTGCGCCAGGTACGCATCGGCGTCCCCGGCCTTCTTGTGGAGGAGCTGCGCCTTGAGGGTCAACGTCTCCGGCGTGTCGCGCATGTCGAACTGGATCGACGGATAGTAGACCAGCTTGACCGTGACGGCCTGGTCGCGCTCGGCTTCGATCTCGGACTGATGGGCGTCCAGATCCCGGAGGAGCGCGGTGTAGCTCGCGCGCTCGGCGGGAGCGCGGGCCGCGGCCAGCTGCCCCGTCACGACCCGCGCCCGCGCGTCCAGCGCGACGATCAGCGCGTTGCCCGCCGCGTCCAGCGCCTTGCGCTGCTCGGTCGCGCGCTTGTCCGCCAGGTCCAGCTCGCGCGAGAGATCCAGCGCGCGCACGAGCGCCAGGTTCTGTCGGTCGGCGTCCCCCGCTCGGCGCGCCTGCTCGTGCTCCTCGAGCGCGTCGTTCCACTGCTTCTCGTAGACGTTGCGTGCGTCGAGCGCGGCCTGATAGCCGCTCTTGGCCGCGTTGTAGGCGAGCTGGCGGTTCTGGACCTGGTCGGCAACCGGCTGCTGCGCGACTACGGCACGGGGCGCGGCCACGGACACCAGCAAGGCCGCAGCCGCGGCCCAGCCGAAGCGTCGGAGCCGTCCGCGCGGAGAGTTCATGCCTGGATGCCGTACTTCTCGAGCTTGTAGTAGAGCGCGCTGGGCTTGAGCCCGAGCAGCCGCGCGGCCTCGGCCTTCACCCCCCCCGCCTTCGAGAGCGCCTGGCGGAGGAGACGCTCCTCCATGCCCTCGATGACCTGCGTGATGTCCATGCCTTCGTCGGGGAGCGCGGTGTCGGACGTATGCGGCCCGTCCAGACTTCCGCCGCTCAGCGCCGGAAGGTCGGTGACGGCCAGCACCTCGTCTTCCGCGAGCACGAGCGCGCGCTCCACGACGTTCTCGAGCTCGCGCACGTTGCCCGGCCAGTGGTACTCGACGAGGCGTTCGAGCGCGGCGCCGCTGACGCCGCGCACCGGCGAACACGTGCGGTCACGCAGCTTCTCGATGAAGTGCGTGACCAGGACCGGGATGTCGGCCCGGCGCTCACGCAGCGGCGGGATGACCACGGGGACGACGTGGAGCCGATAGAAGAGGTCCTCGCGGAAGCGCCCCTCGGCGAGCAGCGACTCGGCCGAGATGTTCGACGCCGCCAGGATGCGCACGTCCACCGGAATCGTCTCTTCGCCGCCGACGCGCTCGAGCTCGCGCTCCTGGAGCACGCGCAGGAGACGCACCTGCGTGGTGGGCGAGATGGTCGCGATCTCGTCCAGGAAGAGCGTGCCGCCGTGGGCGAGCTCGAAGCGGCCGCGCCGGCGCTTCTCGGCGCCGGTGAAGGCGCCCTTCTCGTGCCCGAAGAGCTCGGAGTCGAGCAGGCCCTCGGCGAGCGCGCCACAGTTGACGCGGATGAAGGGGCCGTCGCGCCGGCTCGACGCCGCGTGGATGGCGCGCGCGACCAACTCCTTCCCGGTGCCGGACTCGCCGTAGATCATCGCGGTCGATTCGCTGCGGGCGACCCGATCGATCCATCGGAAGACGTCCTGCATCGCGGGCGACTCGCCCACGATCTCGCCGTAGCGGACCTGGACGTCCTCCTTCAGCCAGGCGTTCTCCACCCGCAGCGCGAGGTTCTCTTTGCGCAGGCGCTCGCGCTCGTCGCGATCCTTGAGGATGCGCTCGACCTTGACCGCGAACTCCTCCCAGGAGAACGGCTTGGTGATGAAGTCGGTCGCGCCGCGCTTCATGGCCTCGACGGCGGTCTCGACCGTGCCGTACGCGGTGATGACGAGGACGTCGGTCTCGGGCGCGTGCTCGCGCACGCGCTTGAGCACCTCCAGACCATCCACCTGCGCCATGCGCAGATCGGTGATCACGAGGTCGGCCGCCTGCTCGTGGAGGAGGTCCAGACCGCGCTGGCCTCCTTCCGCGGAGCGCGTGCGGTGACCGCGCTTGCGCAGGAGGAGCTCGAGCCCGTCCCGCATCGAGTCGTGGTCGTCGATGATCAGGACCTGGGCCATGGCACTCCCGATCCGGGGACGAGGGCGGAGGCGTTGCGGATGCGGCTCATGCTTCCACCGCGGTGGGCTCTGGCGTGAGGCTCGGCATCGCCTCGCTCGGCACGGCCGGGAAGTCCTCGAAACCCTGGAAATATAAGGAGAACCGCGCGCCGGTCCCATATCCGGGACGCTCGGCGGCCCCGACCTCGACCCGCCCGCCCATGCTCTCGACCACCTTCTTGACGATCGCCAGGCCGAGGCCGGCTCCCTTCTCCTTGTCGGTGACGAACGGCTCGAAGATGCGCTCGCGCTGGTCCGGGCGAACACCCGGGCCGTCGTCCAGCACCGATACGACCACCTCGCCGTTGCGCAGCTCGGCCTCGAGTCGGACGCGGCTGCCCGCCTGCGCCGCGTTGCGCAGCAGGTTCAAGGTCGCGCGCTTCATGTGGTCCGCGTCGGCGCGAGCCATGAGCGGCTCGGGCGGCAGGGCGATCTCGAGCGTGCCCGCGCGGGCATGAACCTCCCCTTCCGCCAGCTCGATCGCCTCGCACAGCGGCCCGCGCAGGTCCACCATCTCAGGCGACACCCGCAGCGGTCGAGCGAAGACGAGGAACTCGGAGATGATCCGGTTCAGCGCGACGACCTCGTCGCGGATGCGACCGATCATGCGCCGGCGCTCGGCCGGATCGTCGGCCTCCGCGGCGGCGGCGGCGAACAGCTCGAGACCGCCGAGCGGGTTGCGGATCTCGTGGGCCACCTGCGCCACCATGAGCCGCAGCTGCTCGTCGCGCTCGACCACGGCGGCGCGCATCCGCTCCATCGCGCGCGCCAGCTGACCGACCTCGATGCCTTCCTCCGACTCCACCGGCTCGCGCATCTGGCCGCGTCCGATGCGGAGGGCCGAGCGCGAGAGCCTCTCGAGCGGCTCGATGACGCCGCCCGCGAGCAGCGCGCCGAGACCGGCGGCGATCAGCGCGGTGAAGAATGCGCCGATGAAGAGCGTGCGGCGCAGCCAGGCGACCGGCTCGAGGAAGTTCGCCTGCATGAGCACCGCGAGCACCGCGGTCGACTGCTCCAGCTGGACGAAGCCGTACTTGTACAGCCGGCCCTGATACTCGAACGACGGCGTGGTCGCCCGGCCGACGGTGCGGGCCTGGGCGAGCTCGGTCGCGTGCGGCTCGAGGAAGCGCAGCGGCGCGCCGATCGGGATGGAGTCGACGTTCGTGTCCGTGACGAGCGCCCTACCGTCCTCGTCCACGATGTACGCGCCATCGACGTAACGCCGCAGGCTCAGGAGCTTCTGGTGGGTGCTGATCCACGCGTTCGTCGTCTCGTCGCCGGGCTCGAGCGCGAGCACGAGCGAGGACTGGAGTCCCGTTTCGGCCGCGGCGCCGGCTACGTCGATGAGTCGCTCGTCCAACTCGGCGTCGAGCGCTCGACGAGCGATCGCCCACGACACGAACCCGACCGTCGCCGTGACCACCAACGAGAAGGTCACGAATACCAGGATGAAGCGGCGGCGCAGGCTCAGCCGCATGGCACGAAGTCGGGCTTCGCTTCGTTGGCGACGACGAAGAAGATCGGCGTCTTGGTGAGATCGTCGCGGGGAGCAGCGACGATGTGGAAGGGAGTGTGCGTGCGCGGGGCGGGGGTGCAGAAGTCGCCCAGCCGACTCTCGTAGACCGAGACCTGGGTGCCGAAGTCGACCGTCTGGATGCGACGCACCTCGACGCTGTCCCCCGCCTCCTGGCGCACGCCGATGGCCGCGACCAGCACCACCTCGTTGGCGAAATCGACTTGGGGGAGGGGCCGGGACGAGGGCATGAACTCGTTCCAGAACGTGGCCATACCTGCCGCGTCGGTGATCACCCGAGGCAGGACCAGCGGCGACTTGGTCAGCTCGCCGCGATCGAGGGTGCGGAAGACGTGGCTGGTCTCGTACGCGTAGCCGTCGGCCTTGAACGATCGGTCGAACGGGAGGGTCGCGTCACGCAGGCGACGAGCTGCTTCGATCACGCGCGGCGCGGCGACGTCGCTCTTGCCGGACGCCAGATCGAGTCCCGCGTTTTCCGGCGAGAGCGTGGCGAGGGAGCCCCCCTCCGCGCATCTCGTCCAGGCGATCGAATCCCCCCGCTGAGCATCGACCAGGGTGACCGTGACCTTCGTCTGCCTCGCCAGGGTGCTACAGACGGGGACGGCCGAAGCGGGGAGGTCGGGACGGTCGAAGAGCTGGATCGCGGAGGAATCGTTGACCCCGGCGATCCAGTTGGCGTACCGCTGCGCCAGCGTGCCCGCGTCCTCGGTGCTCCGGCGCACGGTTTGGTCGCCCAGGCCGTCCCGGTAGTAGATCCCCTCGGTGAACTGCCACCGGCCATCGGAGCTCCAGAGGATGCTCTGCTGCAGGAATCCATCGGTCGGCTTGATCTGGATGATGTCGACCCGGACCGACCCGCTGCGGGCGAAGGGGAGATCGGGCTCCGGGGTAGTCGCGTCGCACCCGACCGCGCCCAACCCCAACGCCAGCAGGACCGCATACGCCCTCCGGGCGCGGCCCCGGGGGTCGGACGGGCGGGTGCCCTGGCTGGAATCGATCATCGGGATCCTTGACGGAAGCACCCACCGCGGGGAGTCTCAGGGCCTATGGAAGACCGCGAGAGGCTCAGAGCCCTGTTGGTGGAGCGATCGGTGCGGGTCGGGGATTTTACCCTGTCCAGCGGCGCTCGTTCGTCCTACTACGTCGACGCCCGGCGAACCACGATGTGCGCCGAAGGCCAGTTCCTGGTCGGGAAGCTCGCCTGGGAGCTGGTCCGACGGAACGCCCCGGGAGTCACCCATGTGGGGGGTTTGACCATGGGTGCGGATCCGGTCGCCTACGCCGTCGCCCACCGCAGCTGGATCGAGGGCGCCCCCCTGGACGCCTTTTCGGTTCGAAAGCAGGCCAAGGAGCACGGTATGGGGCAGCGGATCGAGGGAGGGCTGCCCACCTCGGCGCGCTGCCTCGTGGTCGAAGACTCCATGACCACGGGGGGCAGCGCCCTACAGGCGATCGAAGCCGTGCGGGCGATGGGCGCCACGGTCGTCGCGGCCCTCACCATCGTCGACCGCGAGGAGGGCGCGCAGGCGGCGCTCCAGGCGCTCGGCCTCCCCCTGCTCACCCTGTTCACCGGTCGGGAGCTCCTGGAAGCGGCCCGGGCGACGAGCCCCCGCTAGTCGAGGAGCCGGAGCGGCATGACCAGGCAGAGATAATCCGTCTTGTCCCCGTCCTCGTTCACCGGCTCGACCGTGGCCGCGCGCTCGGGCGCCTTGAAGGTCAGCTTCACCTCGTCGGTCGGCATGTAGCGCAGCACCTCGAGCAGGTAGTTCGCGTTGAAGCCGATCTCGAGCCCCTCGCCACGGTACTGCAGCTCCAGCTCGTCGTGCCCCTCGCCGAGATCGGGGGTGAGCACGTTCAGGTGCACCCGGCCGTCCTCGAAGGCCAGCCGGATGCGATGCGTCTGGTCACTCGCCACGACGGCCATGCGCCGGACGGCCGACTCGAGCGCGCGCTTCTCCACCACCGCGTTCTTGTCGTTGTCGCGCGGGATGACCTGCTCGTAGTTGGGATAGCTGCCCTCGATCAGCCGGCTGTAGACCTCGGTACCGCCGGAGCGGAAGCCGATGTGGTTGCCGCTGCGTGCGACCGAGAGGTCGTCGTCCTCGCGGAAGAGTCGCTGCACCTGCTGGAGCGCCGCCGGTGGCACGATCAGGTCCGTGCTGGTCGCCGTCGAGGAACCGACCGGCAGCGTCATGCGCGCCAGGCGGTGGCCGTTGGTCGCGACCATGCGCATCTCGCCGTTGCGGAGCTCCCAGAGCACCCCGTTCAGGATCGGCCGGCTTTCCTCGGTCGAGACCGCGAACGCGGTGTGGTGGATCAACCGGTGGAGCTCGCCGCCCTTCACCGTCCACCCCTGCTCGAAGCCGACCGAGGGCAGGGCCGGGAACTCGTCGGCGGGCAGGCCGTTCAGCTTGAAATGGCTTCGCCCGCAACGCAGCTCGATCTGATCGTTGCGCGTCGAGACCTCGACGGGCTGATCGGGCAGCTCTCGCGTGATCTCCTGGAGCTTTCGTCCGGGAGCGGTCAGGCTCCCCGCTTCCGCCACGTCCGCCGGCACACGCACGCGCACCGCGACGTCGAGGTCCGTGCCGCTCATCCACACGCCGTCACCGTCGGTGGCGAACAGGATGTTGGACAGGACCGGCAGCGTCGTCTTGGACGGGATGCTGGCGGACACCGCGGCCAGACCGTTGTGGAGGTTCTGCCGGGTGATGGTGAATCTCATGGAGCCTCGCAGGCGTGAAGAGTCCGGACGTTGTCCACGACGCTGTTGTTGTAGTTCTCTTAGTAATTCAAAGACCAGTAACAGTAGAGAGTGTGCAGACGTGGAGAAGACGGCTGCAACCCGTCGAGACCGCAATCACGACGCGGTGTCTCGCGCCGCGGCCGGAGTGTGGATCGGATGTGGATGACTCGCCTCGCCGCGGTGAAGATCGGCGTCGTCCACAATCGCTGTGGGAAGCGAGACCTCTTTCCCCAGCAATCCACAACTCAGCTGTTGAGAGCCGCGCTACGTCGCAGCTCCGCTTCCGCTTCCTCGACTTCTCGCCGGAAGGCGGCGTCCCCTTCCATGTCCTGCTCGACCTTGCGGATCGAGTGGATCACGGTGGAGTGATCGCGGCCGCCGAACACCTCGCCGATCTGCACGAGGGGTGTGCCCAGGAGCTCTTTGATCAGGTACATGGCGACCTGCCGGGGCACCGTCAAGTCCTTGGTGCGCCGCTTCGACATGAGGGCGTCGGGGCGCACCTTCCACCGCCGCGCCACCGTGTCGCGGATGGCCTCCGGGCTCATGCGGTCGCGCTCGCTCCGCTGCTCGGTGCGCAGCACCCCAGACAGCGCGGTACGGGCCAGCGACGTGGTGATCTCCTGGTTCGTGAGCGATGAGAAGGCGAGGAGCTTGATGACCGCTCCCTCGAGCTCACGCACGGACGACGTGCAGGAGTGGGCGATGTAGTCGATGACCTCGTCGTCGAGGACGATGCGATCGTCCGCCGCCTTCTTCCGGAGGATGGCGACGCGGGTCTCGTAGTCGGGCGGCTTGATGTCAGCGACCAGGCCCCACTCGAAACGCGAAACGAGCCGCTCCTCCAGACCCGGCAGCTCCTTGGGTGGACGATCGCTGGTGACGATGATCTGCTTCTGCGCGTCGTAGAGCGCGTTGAACGTGTGGAAGAACTCTTCCTGGGTGCGCTCCTTCCCCTCCAGGAAGTGCACGTCGTCGACCAGCAGCAGATCCATCTGACGATAGCGCCGGCGAAACTCCCCCATCGAGCCTTCCTGGATGGACGTCACCAGTTGGTTGGTGAACTGCTCCGACGAGACGTAGACGATGCGGCTCGCGCCTTGTTGATCGAGGATGTGATTCCCGATCGCGTGCATCAGATGCGTCTTGCCCAACCCGACGCCCCCGTAGAGGAAGAGCGGGTTGTACATGCGGGCGGGCTTCTCCGCGACGGCCCGACAGGCGGCCGCGGCAAGCTGGTTGTTGCTGCCCACGACGAAGCGATCGAAGGTGTAGCGGTCGTTCAGCCCGCTCGATGCGCGCGAAGGGGGGACGGCGGGCCGGGCTGCGGGGACCGGGGCCGCGGCGACCGGTGGCTCCAGCGGGCTCGACACCAGCTCGACGGCCGGGACCACGGCGGAGGGCAGCTTGCTCGACCGGAAGACGAGGCGAAGGGGACGGCCGATGACCCGGCGCGTGAGCTCGCCCAGCAGAGTGCCGTACTTGTCCTCGATCCACTCGACGTGGAATTGGCTCGGCGCTTCGACCAGAAGCTCGCTCTCCGTGAGCGTGCTCGCCGACGTGCCCGAGAGCCAGGTCCGGAAGCTCTGCTCGGGCAATCCGGCCCGGGCCGAATCCAGCACCCGGGACCAGAGGTCGGTGGCGGTCAACTCCATGGACGCAGCAAGCCCTCCCTCGGGACATTCGTATCCCGAGAGCCTTCATGACGGCACTGAAATCTTTTGGGGGTCCCCTGCGGTCGAAGGGGAACGCAACGGTATTTCTCCGGTGTGGAAAAGTCAATCGAGCATGCGCGGCGTTGTCTGGGCGACCGCTACCTCCGTGGGGCCGGAACTCGTCCCCCTGGGGAGGACGGGGCGCGGTTGACGCTCCTGAGCCCGGGATCTATCCTTCCCTGCTCGACTTGCGCCTCAACAGCACCGTGGCAGGAATTCCATGAAGCCGACCTACAGACCGCGGAACCGGAAGCGGAGCAACAAGCACGGGTTCCGTGCTCGCATGGAGACTCGAGGCGGTCGGGCGACGCTTTCCCGCCGGCGGAAGAAGGGCCGTAAGCGCCTCACCGTCGAGATCGGCGGGAAGTACTAGCCGAGGTGGACGAGGCCGCGGCCCCGGCCCCGGTCGAGGACCCACGGAGCGGCGAGGCGGGACAGCGGCTCCCCAGGTCCGGCAGGATCCGTCGGACGCTCGAGATCCGAGGGTTGTTCAAGCGGGGGAAGCGGAAGAGGACGGCGCATCTCGACGTCTTCTTCGCGGCTTCCCCCGCTTCGCTTCCCCGCCTGGGCGTGCTGGTGCCAAAGCATCGGCACAAGATCGTCGAGCGCAATCTGCTCAAGCGTCGGCTGAAGGAGCTGGGCCGAACGCACGTATTGCCCAGATTGCGACGGGCCGGAATCTCCATCGACCTTCTGGTGCGGGCCCGACCCGAGGCCTACGACGCGTCCTTCGCCGAGCTGCGCGGTGAGCTGGATGGAGTGACGGAGGGAATTTGTTGCGCGCCACCCTCATTGGGCTGATCCGACTGTACCGGTGGGCGATCTCGCCCTGGATGCCGCCGGTCTGCCGCTTCACGCCGTCCTGCTCCGCGTACGCGCTCGAGGCGGTCGAAGTCCACGGTGGGGTGAAGGGTGGTTGGCTGGCCGCGCGGAGATTGATGCGCTGCCGGCCGTGGGGAGGATCGGGCTTCGATCCGGTGCCGCCGGCGCTTCCGCCGCGCGGTGACGCAGGCGCCGAAGGGACGCGATGAATACAGAGCTTCGTTTCGTGCTGGCCGTCGTGCTGGTGGTCGGCGTCCTCGTGGTCACGAACATCCTCTTCCCCCCCGTCAAGCGCCCGACGCCGCTGGTGAGCCGGGCAGACAGCGCGAGCACCGCCGCGGTCCCGCCTCGGACGGGTGCGACCCTCTCGCCCTCGGGCCTGGCCACCGACACGTCCGCCGGCGGCGGTGCCGTCTCCACGGCTGAATCGGTGCGTGAGATCGTGGTCGAGGGCCCGCTGTACCGGCATGTCTTCAGCACCCGCGGCGCGCGGTTGGTGTCGTCCGAGCTCCTTCCGTTCAAGTCGTTCACCCGGTCCGGCTCGGTCCAGCTGGTCGGCGACAGCGCCCAGGGCGTCTTCGGATTCCGCCTCCAGTCCGGCCGCGACACGGTCGATCTGCGCGGCGCCGCGTTCACTCCGTCGAGCGAGCGAATCGAGCTGGGCGATGGACCCACGGAGCTGACGTTCACGCACGTCGAGGCCGGGCTCTCGGTCGAGATCACCTACACGTTCCGCCCCGCGGATTACGTGGTGCACGTGCGCGGGACGGTGCAGGGGCTCGATCGGCCGCTGCTGATCACCGACATGGGCAGCGGGCTGCCGCTGAACGACCAGGACAAGACCGCCGAAGGGCGGGCGCTCGCCTACGTGGGCAACCACCTGCAGAAGGGAGTGGAGACCCGACCCCTCACCGGTGTGAAGGCGGCCGCGGTCGAAGAGGGACCGTTCGTGTGGGCGGCGCAGAAGAGCAAGTTCTTCGTGCTGGCGCTGATGCGTGAGAACGCGGATTCCGCGGGTGGCGCTCAGTTCGGCGGACTGCTCGTGCGGCCGCTCTCACCCGGACGGGTGGACGTCGCCGCGACCCAGGCGGTCGGCAACGACGGACATTTCGGCTATCGGGCGTATCTCGGGCCGCTCGAGATCCCGCGTCTGGCGGCGCAGGGCGACGACTTCGACGAGGTCAACCAGTATCGTCCCGCGTTTCTGCGGGCGATGGTCCGCCCTCTCGTGGGGTTGATCACGTCGGTGCTGGATTTCCTGCACGACCGGCTCAAGCTGGGCTACGGCTGGGTGCTCGTGCTGTTCGGCTTGTTGATGCGGGTCCTGCTGTGGCCGTTCAACCAGAAGGCCATGCGGGCCCAGATGCACAACATGGCCGTGCAGCCGCTCATCAAGGACATCCAGACCAAGTACAAGGACAAGCCCGAGAAGCTGCAGCAGGAGATGTTGAAGCTGTACAAGGAGCACGGCTTCAATCCGCTCGCCGGGTGCCTGCCCATGCTCCTGCCCTACCCGATCCTCATCTCGCTCTACTTCGTGTTCCAGTACGCGATCGGTCTGCGGGGCGTCCCGTTCGGCTGGCTGCCGGACCTTTCGGCTCCGGATCCCATCTTCGTGCTCCCGATCCTGCTCGGAGCATCGATGTTCCTGCTCCAGTGGATCGGCATGCGCTCGATGCCGGATCCGAATCCGCAGATGAAGATGATGATGTGGATGATGCCGCTGATGATGATGTTCATCTTCTATCGCTTCGCGGCCGGGCTGAATCTCTATTACGCCGTCTCGAACTTCGCCACGATCCCGCAGCAGATCTGGATTGCGAAAGAACGGCAGAAGGTCAAAGCGCAGCCGGTACCGAGAGCCAGGTAGGGCAACCCCGGCGCGGGTGGTCGTGGGGCCATGGATACGATCGACGTCGACACCATCGCCGCTATCTCCACTGCCGCGGGTCCCGCCGCGATCGCCCTGGTCCGCGTGAGTGGTCCGCGCGCGTGCGAGGTGCTGGACCGCGTGGCCCCCGACCTCGGCACGATCGAGACGCGCAGAGCGCGTCTGGCCGCCATCCGAGATCCCACGAGCGGGGAGCTGCTCGATCGAGCGGTCGTGGTGCTCCACCGTGCTCCGTCCAGCTACACGGGCGAGGATCTGGTCGAGATCTCGACGCACGGAGGGTGGCTCGGGCCGGGCCTCGTGCTCGAGGCCTGCCTGGCTGCCGGTGCCCGTCCGGCGGGGCCGGGGGAATTCACGCGCCGGGCCTACCTGAACGGCCGCATGGACCTGGTCCAGGCCGAGGCCGTGAGCGACCTCATCGAGGGGCGGAGCCGCGCCGCGCGTCGGGCCGCGCTGCAACAGCTGGATCGCGGGTTGTCGCGGCGGCTGGGCGAGATGCGCGAGAGGATGATCGGACTGGAAGCGCTGCTGGTTCATCATCTCGACTTTCCCGAGGAGGACGAGCCGCCCGTGCCGGTCGAGCGAATCGCCGAGCGAGCCGAAGGCCTGGCGCAGGGGCTGCGGCGGCTGCTCGCCACGGCCGCGGAGGGCGAGCTGCTGCGGGAAGGTGCGCTGGTCGTGCTGGCGGGCCGGCCCAATTCCGGTAAGTCGAGTCTGTTCAATGCGTTACTCGGTTCCGAGCGGGCCATCGTCACCGCCCATCCCGGGACCACCCGCGATGCCATCGAGGCCTCCGTATCCCTGGGCGGCTTTCCGTTTCGGCTGGTGGATACGGCGGGGCTCCGCGAGACGGAGGACGGGGTGGAGCGGATGGGCATCGAGGTTGCGCGGCGGTATCTCGCCGCAGCGGACGTCGTCGTCTTCTGCGCGGAGGCGGGGCGCGAGCTGGCGGCCGACGAGCGCGCGTTTCTGGACGAGGCGCGCGACGCTCCCGTGGTGCTCGCGCGCACCAAGGCCGATCTCGCCGATCCGCTCCCGGGTGGGGGTGGCGACCCGCGCGCCGACGGTGCCGTCGCGGTGTCGGCACTCGACGGAATCGGGCTGCCCGAGCTGCGAGCCGCGCTCGCGCGTTTGGTCTACGGCGGCATCCTGGACGCGACGCCGGATGCGCCCGTGCTGACGCGCGCGCGCCACGCGCGCGCCCTCGGCACGGCCCTCACCGAGCTGGACGCGTTTGCGGCGGAGCTGCGGGACGGAGTCGGTCCGGAGGTGGCGTCCGCGCGGCTGCGGCCGGCGGAGACGGCGCTCGAGGAGGTGCTCGGCACGATCACGTCGGAGGACGTGCTGGACCGACTGTTCACGGACTTCTGCATCGGGAAGTGAGGGCTGGATCGTGAAGACGACTGGAGCCGGGCGCGGGGAGAGCCAGCGCGCCGCATTCAGGGTGACCGGTGTCGTGCAGGGTGTGGGGTTCCGTCAGTGGACGCGGCGGGTGGGCTCGGAGCTGGGGCTTCGGGGTTCGGTAGCGAACCTTCGAGACGGAGCGGTGGAGGTGCACGCTGCCGGCGACGCGCACGCCATCGCACGCTTGGAGGAGCGCCTCGGCGAAGGTCCGATGGGTGCGCAGGTGGACACGGTCGAGCGGTTGTCGTCGTCGGTGCTCCCCATTCCGGAGAGCGGCTTCGTCATCGAGCGGTGAGAGCATGGAGCTGAGCTACGACGTAGTGGTGGTGGGCGCCGGGCACGCGGGTGTCGAGGCAGCCGCGGCGTCGTCACGCCTCGGATGTCGCACGTTGCTGCTGAGTCCCGACCTTTCCCGCGTCGGGCAGATGAGCTGCAACCCCGCGATCGGTGGCATCGCGAAGGGTGTCGTGGCGCGCGAGATCGATGCGCTGGGCGGGGTGATGGGGCGTGCGACCGACGCGACACGCATCCACTTCCGCATGCTCAATCGGTCCAAGGGGCCGGCGGTGTGGGGCCCTCGGGCGCAGTGCGATCGCGCTCGCTATCCGATCGCGGTGCGGTGCGTGCTCGACGAGGCGGAAGGGCTGGAACTGCTGCAGGAGATGGTGAGCGAGCTGCTGCTGGAGGGCGACCGCGCCTGCGGAGTGGTCACCCGTGGCGGGCTTCGCATCCGGGCGGGTGCCGTCGTCGTCACGGCGGGCACCTTCCTCCGCGGACGGATCCACGTGGGCGGTCAGGCCGGAATCGAGGCGGGCCGCGCCGGGGAGGCCGCCTCGGTCGAGCTGGCGCGCGCTCTCGAGGGGCGACTCGAGGTTCGCCGCTTCAAGACGGGGACACCGCCGCGCGTGGACGGGCGATCCGTGGATTGGTCGCGCGTGGAGCGACAGGACGGAGATCCGGAGGACTACCGGTTCAGCGCATACGCGCGTGAAGCGTTGCCCGCGCAGCTCCCGTGCTGGATCACGTGGGCGGGAGACGAGCTGAAGGACGTCGTGCACCGCAATCTGGCGAGGAGCGCGCTGTACGGGGGCGCGATCTCCGGCCGCGGACCGCGCTACTGTCCGTCGATCGAGGACAAGATCGTTCGCTTTCCAGCGGCGCGACGGCATCAGGTCTTCCTGGAGCCCGAGGGCCTCGACACGAGCGAGCTGTACGTGAACGGCCTCTCCACGTCGCTTCCGCCCGAGGTGCAGGTCGAGTTCCTCCGGTCCGTGCCGGGATTGGAGGAGGCTCGGGTCACGCGCTTCGGGTACGCGATCGAGTACGACTACTTCCCGCCGCACCAGTTGCGCCACACGCTCGAGACGAAAGCCGTCGGCGGCTTGTTCCTCGCGGGTCAGGTGAATGGGACGACGGGGTACGAGGAAGCGGCGGGGCAGGGCATCGTCGCGGGCATCAACGCGGCCCTCCAGGTCCAGGGCCGCCCTCCGTTCGTTCTCCGAAGGGATCAGGCGTACATCGGGGTTTTGGTCGACGACCTCGTGACGCGGGGCGTGGACGAGCCGTACAGACTGTTCACGTCGCGCGCCGAGTTCCGGCTCTTGCTCCGTCAGGACAACGCGGTGCGCAGGCTCGGTCCGGTGGCGCGCGCGATCGGGCTGCTGACTCCCGCGCAGGACTCGGCGGTGACCGAGCGGCTGTCGCGCGAGGACCGCGTCATGGACTGGTTCCGAGCGACGAGCGTGGCGGTCGCCGCTTCCGCTCCGGTGATGGAAGCCGCGGCGTCGCCGGCGCCGGCGGAGCCGGTGCGCGCGGCGGAGCTCATACGCCGTCCGAACGTGTCCGCGGCCGCGCTCGCGCGGGCGGGCGGCGCACCCTTCGACGTGGATGAGGAGCACGAGGCGCTCAGCGCCGTCGAGGTCGAGCTGCGCTACGACGGTTATGTGAGACGCGAGCGCGAGCGCGCGGATCGACTCCGCACCCACGAGGACTTCGCTCTGGTTCCGGACCTTCCCTACGCCGCCTTCTCGAGTCTCTCGACGGAAGCGCGGCAGAAGCTCGACGCGGCTCGACCGCAGACTCTCGGGCAAGCCGGGCGGATCCCGGGGGTTTCGCCCTCCGACCTCCACAACCTGGTTCTGGAGGTTCGGCGCTGGCGTGCCGGCGGTGTGGTGCCCGGCTAGAGGCCAAGGAATGTCGGGGCAGGCGCGCGGCCGGGGGATGACCCCCGGCCGTTTCATTTTCAGCGACGGACGGTGTCCGCCGCGGTGGGGTCGGCGACCGTGCTCGTATCCATGCGGATCCGGATGCGCTCCTTGGTCGATTTCAGCTTGATCTTGGGGAGCTGTCCCCCCTCCAGCTGGATGTCAGGTAGCTCCGCGTCTCGAACCTTTTCGACCTGACAGCCGGCAGCGAGCGCGGCCATGATCAGTAAGCTCTTGTGCAGCAACGACATACAATGCCTCCGCTTCGGAAGATGCCGCCTGGTTGATGGGCAAGCGGTGTACCGAAGCGCGAGCGAGATGCTGCACAAAGCTGTTGTATGGACGACAATTCATGGGGAGGTATTTTACGGGTCCAGCGCGACGCCGCTCGGGGCTCAGGAGTGTTCCACGTGGAACACTCCGGGTGGATCAGCGCTTTTTGAGCTCGATGTGGGCGGAGGCGGGATCGCCCTTTCCGTCGGCGTTGAAGTCGAACTCAGTCTCGCCGTCGAGGGTGAGTCGGGTGCCGGCAAGCGTGTATCGCGAGCGGCTGGTCTCGGCGGAGGGGTAGCTGACGTGAAAGACGACCTCCCCCTGCGCGAGCTCGAGCAGCCCAATCTCCGTGAGGGGATTGCCCTGATAGGCGAGGATCGCCGTGTACTGTCCCGAGGGCTGAATGTTTAGGCTGAACTGCGCGCCGAGGTCATGAATCAGCTCGGGGGCCTGGTTGGCGTTCGCCTTGTTCGTGACCACGAAGCGATCCGCCTGCCAATCGCCCACCAGAATCGCCAGTGCCGCGTCGGGGGCCACAGTATCCCCGGCGCCACAGCCCGCGGCGACCCCGCAGACTGCCAGCAGGAGGGAGAGACGGGCGCGGCGCGCGGAATGGTTGGTTCGCATGAGGCCCAGGGATAGGTTAGAAAGGGTGGCACGGACGATTGGGTCCCGCTGCCCCGGCGGTCAACCCTTTAGGCTTCCGCGCAGATGGGCCGCGCGTATATTCGGCTCCCCTCCAAGTCCTCTTCCTCGCCAGCCGGTTTGCCACGCATGTCCAGGGTGATCGCGATCGCCAATCAGAAGGGCGGGGTCGGCAAGACGACCACCGCCATCAATCTCGGGGCGTCGCTGGCGGTGGCCGAGCGACGAACCCTGATCGTCGACATCGACCCGCAGGCGAACGCCTCGAGCGGACTGGGGATCCGGCCAGGAGAGGATCTTCCCACGGTCTATGACATCCTGGTCGATCGGCGGCCGGCCGAGGAGTCGATCCTCCGGGAGGTTCAATTCCCCTGTCTCGACCTCATCCCTTCCACCCGTGACCTGGTCGGAGCCGAGATCGAGCTCGTGGAGTCCGCGGATCGGGAGCGGATTCTCCGGCGGGCGCTCGACTCGATCCGCTCCCAATACGACTACATCCTGATCGATTGCCCCCCGTCCCTGGGGCTGCTCACCCTCAATACCCTGGTCGCGGCAGATTCGGTATTGATCCCGATCCAGTGCGAGTTCTATGCGCTCGAGGGCCTCTCACAGCTGCTCAACACGGTTCGGCTCGTGCAAAAGGGCCTCAACCCGGAGCTCGAGATCGAGGGGGTCCTGCTCACCATGTACGACCGGCGCTTGAATCTTTCCCGGCAAGTGGCCGACGAGGCGCGGGAGTACTTCGGCGACCGCGTCTACCGGAGCACGATCCCCCGAAACGTCGCCCTCGCCGAAGCACCGAGCTTCGGCCAGCCGATCGTTCAATACGACGTGCTCTCGGTGGGGGCGCAGGGATATCTCGGGCTCGCCCGAGAGGTGATCGCCCGCGGTCAATCCGAATCCCAGGGGGAGGGTGCATGAACGCGAAAAAGGATCGGCTCGGCCGCGGTCTGGGCGCCCTGCTGGGGGACTATCTCCCCCCCGAGCCGGCTGTCGCCGTAGTGCGGGGAGATGTGCACACGGTTCCTCTCGCGAGCATCGTCCCCAACCCCCTCCAGCCTCGTAAAGTCTTCTCCGACAACGAGTTAGCCGAGCTGGCCGCGTCCATTCGCGAGAACGGCCTGCTCCAGCCTCTGCTCGTGCGGCCCGCGGGACCCGATCGCTACGAGCTGGTCGCGGGCGAGCGGCGGATGCGCTCGGTGCAGAGTCTCGGGTGGACGGACGTCCCGGTCGTGGTGCGGGAGGTCGACGACGACGCCCTGCTGGTGCTCGCTCTGGTCGAGAACCTCCAGCGCGAGGAGCTCAACCCGATGGAGGAGGCCGAAGGGTATCGCACCCTGGCCGACCGCTTCGGGCTAACGCAGGAACAGATCTCCCAGGCGGTGGGCAAGGAACGCTCGACGGTCGCGAACCTCCTCCGGCTCCTCAAGCTCGCCCCCTCCATCCGGCGACTGGTGGAGTCGGGGGACCTCTCGATGGGGCATGCGCGTGCCCTGCTCTCCATCGAGGATCCGGTCCGCGCGGCGGACCTCGCGCGCGCCGCCGTCAAGGAAGGATGGTCGGTGCGCGAGATGGAGCGTCGCGCGCGTGGGCCGGTGCCCAAAGGCGCCGCGCGCGCCGGCGGCTCGGCGACGGCGCGCGATCCCCTCGTACGCGCGCTCGAAGAGGCGATGCGCGAGCGGCTCGCGACCCGGGTGCAGATCCGCGCCGGAAAGAAGGGGACCGGCGTGATCGAAGTGCCGTTCCACAGCTCGGAGGACTTCGAGCGTCTGTTCGCGCTGCTCGTGGGTCGCGAAGCGTCCGAGATCGTCGGCTGAGCGATGGCCGATCTTCCGCACCTCAGCCTGATCGTCGTGCCGGACGGAGGTCGGGAGAGTCGCACCTTCCGCATCTCCTATCGTCGGCTGCGACTGCTCGCCGCGGGCGCGGTGGTGGTGGTGCTGCTGCTCACCGCGATGGTGGGGAGCTGGTGGTACTTCGCCGCCCGATCGACTCGGGTGGGTCGCCTCGAGCTGCAGATCGCGTCGATGCAGGGTGACCAGGAGCGGCTGAAGACGCTGGCAGACGAGCTGGCGGGGCTGGAGCAGCAATACGGCCGCATTCGATCCCTCTTCGGTACGGACACGGCGGTCGCGTCCGATCTGTGGCTGCCCCCCTCCGCGCTCGCGCGCGGGGCACGCGCAGCCGCACCAGGCACGTCCGAGGACGGACGTCCCACCAGCTGGCCTCTGACCGAGCGCGGCTTCCTCACCCAGACGGTGATGGAGGGAGACATCGGTGAGCACTCCGGCATCGACATCGCGGTCCCGACCGACGCCTACATCCGCGCGGCTGGGCCGGGCACCGTCGTGGACGTCGGGGAGGACCGGGTCTATGGACGCTTCGTCCTGCTCGACCACGGCGAAGGCTATCGATCGCTGTACGCGCACGCGTCGACCACGTTCGTGGAGCGCGGTCAGCGGGTTCGGCGCAACGAGGTGATCGCGCTGACCGGATCCACGGGCCGGTCGACCGCGCCGCACCTGCACTTCGAGGTTCTCATGAATGGCGAACCAGTGGATCCGCTCACGCTGGTCCAACAGCCCTAGAGGTCGAGGAGATTCGATGGCGAAAGATCGCGGCGGCAACGGCGCACCTCCGGAAACGGTGATCTCCATCATCGGTCCAGGCATGGAGGTCATCGGCCACTGTCAGACCGACGGCACGATCCGGATCGAGGGGGCGGTGCAGGGCACCGTCCGGGCCGGCAAAGCCGTGGTGGTGGGCAAGGACGGCGTGGTGGAGGGCGACGTGTACACCCAGGACGCGGTCATCTCGGGGCGCATCAAGGGAATGCTCGTCGCGGAGTCACGTCTCGAGCTCCAGGCGACGTGCCGGATCGAGGGAGAGGTCCGCGCGCGCCGGATGCAGCTCGAGGAGGGGGCGATGCTGAACGGGACCGTGCAGATGGGCGAGAACTTCCGGGACGCGCCACCGACCCCGCTGGTGAGCTCGGCGACCGACGGAGGAACAGAGGCGTCGCTGACCGCCGAGTCCGCCGGCACTCTGGCCCTGGAGGCGTCGACCTCCGCGCCGCAGCAGTATTGAGCTTGTGGATAACGTTCGGGGCGGTGGAAAACGATGTTTCCCGCCGCCGCAGACGCGGAGCTTTTCCACGGCTGTGGAAAACGCGGGAAAGAGGTTGAATCCCGGTCGCTTTCGGTGTTCCTTCATGTGGAGTTCTCCGCAGGGGTCCCCCCGTGGTTGCGCCCCTCCCGGAGGTTTTCCACGGTGGGCGGCCACGGGGCTCAGCGCGACCGAGCCCGGGGGAAGTCGGCCTTGTCCGTAAAATTGGAATCGATCCTCCAGTATCTGGACGACTACCTCGGGATCGCGGGGCACCCTGATTACCCGGTCGCCCTGAACGGCCTCCAGGTCGAGGGGGCGGCCGAGGTGGAGGTGGTCTGCACGGCGGTCGACTCGTCCGAGTCCGCCATCGATGCCGCCGCCGGGCGGGGGGCTCAGCTCCTGGTCGTCCACCACGGCCTCTTCTGGGACGGCCTGAAGCCGATCGTGGGGCGCCGCCGCCGCAAGCTCGTTCGTCTTCTGCGAGCGAATCTGGCGCTGTACAGCGCTCACCTCCCGCTCGATTCCCACCCCGAGGTGGGAAACTGCGCGCTCCTGCTCAGGTCCCTCGGCATCGAGCCGAAGGGGCGCTTCGCCAGCTACCAGGGGACGGAGATCGGCTGGTGGGGGGAGGCCGACTCATCGCGACCCGACCTGGTCGACCGCCTGACCGCGGCGCTCGGCGGTCCCGTCCAAACGCATGGAGCCGGTCCGGTTCGGGTCCGGCGCGTCGGCGTGGTCACGGGGTCCGGCGCGACCTTCCTGGACGCCGCGGCCAAGTGCGGCATCGATACGCTCGTGACCGGCGAAGGGCCTCACCACGCCGCCATCGACGCCACCGAGCTGGGCATGAACCTGCTCTATGGCGGGCATTACGCGACCGAGACCTTCGGCGTGCGTGCGCTCGGCGAGATGCTCGTCGAACGCTTCGGCGTGCAGCACCAATTCCTCGACCTCCCGACCGGAACCTGACCGCGCTCCCCCCGCGTTGCTCGTCCTCGCGGGCTGAGTCATAATCCACGCTCCCGGCCGACGGTCTCGCGGAGCGATCCCTCATGTCATCTGCTGTCTGCCCCCGGTGCGGCGCGTCCGCCACCGGCAACTTCTGCTCGGAATGCGGCGCGTCGCTCGCGCCGCTCACATGCTCGTCCTGCGGCAACACGCCGCCGGCCGGTGCCCGCTTCTGCAACAAGTGCGGGGGCCCGCTGGTCACCGCCGCTGCCGCGGGCGCGATGCCTGGCGCGCCGCCGGCCGCCGTCGCGCGCGGTGAAAGCCAGCTCGCCTGGTGGATCGCGGGAACCACGCTGGTCGCGCTGATCGTGTTGATGGCGTGGCCGGTCATCAACCCGAAGAAGCCCGAGGAGGCACCGGCTCAGGCGGCCGCTCCCGTCGCACCCTTCGCGGGGGGGGAAGGCGCACCGGGCACCGGCAGCCCACCCGACCTTTCGAAGATGACCCCGCGAGAAGCCGCCGAGCGGCTCTTCAATCGGGTGATGATGGCGGTCGAAAACGGGGACGAGCCGACCGCCCAACAGTTCATGCCGATGGCGCTGCAGGCCTTCGAAATGGCGGCGCCTCTCGATGATCTCGGGCTCTACGAGCTCGCCACGCTGAAGCGTGCGAACAATGATTTCGCCGGCGCCATCGAGACGGCCGCCATCGGTCTCGCCAAGAAGCCGGATCACCTCCTGCTCCTGGCGGCCTCCGCGGAAGCCTCCGAGTCGATGAAGGATCAGGCGAGCGCGAAGAAGTACTGGCAGCACTTCCTCGACGTGTTCGACATCCAGCACGCGGTGGGTCTCACCGAGTACCGGGATTACGAGCAGCTGCTGCAGGAGACCCGCATCCACGCCAAAGCGGTGGTGGCCGGCTAGCTCCGGCCGATGCACGTCTTCCTGACGGGCGGCACGGGGCTGGTCGGGTCGCACGTCGCCGACTGCCTGCGGCGGCGGGGAGACGAGGTGAGCGCCCTGGTCCGTCCGGGGGCGGACGTGTCCCTGCTGGAACGGATCGGCTGCCGCGTGGTGCGAGGGGACGTGGGCGCTTCCTCTTCCGACCTCGCAAGCGCGATGACGGGTGCCGACACCGTGGTGCACGCCGCCGCGCTGGTCTACGCCCGTGAGAGCTGGACCCGGGTGCACGCGGTGAACGTCGAGGGAACGGCGCGTGTTCTGGAGGCGGCGGCGCGGGCCGGGGCCCGCACCGCCGTCCACGTCTCGTCGGTGGCGGTCTACGGGCCCGTCGACGGTGTGGTGAGCGAGGATACGCCGACCGACACGCCTCTCGCCCCAACCGACCTCTACGCTCGCTCGAAGCGCGAGGCGGAAACCGCGGCCCGCCGCGCCGCGGATCGCGGGGGGCTCGAGCTGACTCTGCTCCGACCCTCCGCGGTGTACGGCGAACGGGATCGCCTCTTCGCGCCCAAGGTCGCCCGCCTCGCCGGGATGCCCATCGTCCCGATCGTGGGTTCCGGGGACAACACCATCCCGGTCGTGTACGCGGGCAACGTGGCCGCCGCGGTCGCGGCGTGTCTGGACCGGCCCCCTGGATCGAGCGCGCCGCGGATCTTCGACCTCGGGCTGGACCTGCCGCTCACGCAAGCGGGACTGGTGATCGGCCTGGGGCGCGCGCTCGGGATCGAGCCCCGCATCGTGCATGTCCCCGGCGGGCTGCTCAGGACCGCTGCGGGGATCGCCGAGCGGCTCGGCCTCGGCATCCCGGGTACGGGGGATCTCTCCCTCTCCCGCTTCACCCGCCTGACCCTGGGCGAAAACCCCTACACTTCCCGGCGCATCCGCGAGGAGCTCGGCTGGGCCCCGCCCTTCCGCCACGAGGAGGGTTTCGCGCGCACCGCAGCGTGGCTCCGAGCGAGCCGGGGAGCACGCGCGGCCTGAGGGCCGCCGTGTCGAAACGCCCCGGTCCGGTCCGGGTACGGGGTGGTGGTCGCCTTACCTTGAACCCCCGCGCGGCCTCGGACTAGCTTTCCGGCTCCCTCGCCCCGATCGCGGGCGATTCCGGGCCGGCACGAGCACCCTACGAGGAGTCGTGAGCGAAGCGACGACCCAGCCTCCGCGCGGCTATGCGCCGAGCGGAAAAGACACCGGTCTCGTGAAGCCCAAGGGATCCCATCGGATCCGGGCCCACGAGGGGGTGGACGTCGTCCCGCTGCATACCCGCAAGCCCGAGTGGCTGAAGGTGCGCTCACCGGGAGGGCCGAACTACCTCCGGCTCCAGGGGCTGATGCGCAGCGGGTCGCTGCACACGGTCTGCGAGGAAGCGGGCTGCCCGAACATCGGCGAGTGCTGGGAGGCCGGCACCGCCACGTTCATGATCCTCGGGGACGTCTGCACCCGGGCCTGCAAGTACTGTGGGGTAGCGCATGGCATGCCGACCGAGCTCGATCTGGACGAGCCGCGGCGGGTGGCCGAGACGGTGGCTCAGATGGCCCTCGAGCACGTGGTCATCACCAGCGTGAACCGGGACGAGCTGAGCGATGGTGGGGCGTCGATCTACGCCGACACCCTGCGGCGCATCCGCGCCCTGGTGCCGGGCTGCTCGGTGGAAGTGTTGATTCCGGACTTCAAGGGGGATGAAGCGGCGTTGAGCGTGGTCCTGGAAGCGGTGCCCGCGATTCTCGGGCACAATCTGGAGACCGTCGAGCGGCTCCACCCGGACGTGCGCCCGGGCGGCCGCTACTGGCGCTCCATCTCCTTCCTGGGCGCGTCGAAGCGCATCCGTCCCGACGTCCTGACCAAGACGGGCATCATTCTGGGAATGGGAGAGGAGGAGGCGGAGATCCGGCAGGCGATGGTGGACCTGCGCGAGGCCTCCGTGGACATCCTCACCCTCGGCCAGTACCTGCGCCCTTCGGCGCAGCACGTGCCGGTCGCACGCTGGGTGACGCCCGCCGAGTTCGCGGAATGGAAGCGCGTGGGCGAGCAGGAGCTCGGATTCAAGCATGTGGAAGCCGGTCCGCTGGTCCGCTCGAGCTACCACGCGAAGGAGCAGGCGCGTGAGGTCGAGGCGGGCGCGCCGGGACGGATCCAGAACGTGATGGAAGCGGACATCCCCGC
>JADMIO010897389.1_pt1 | contig 24199 bp, 17 predicted proteins | sample 8958161 | NCBI WGS metagenome assembly JADMIO01 (sample SAMN16585339, study PRJNA669376) | soil metagenome | isolation source: Crop rotation soil | place: USA: Cullars Rotation, Alabama | collected 2011
GCCGCGACTTCAAGTCACGTGAATTCCAAGCTTCGGATCCCACTGTGCTGGAAAGTTGCTAACCATGACTGATAACCCCGTAGCGAGGATTTACTTTTCCTAACTACGAGAATTCGCTCATGTCGGCGTCATGAGTGTGTTTGTCGCGGCAGCGCTCAACAAGCGTGCAAACAGCAAGGGCATGCCAAGGATCATGGCTAACCGATATTTATGTCGGCGATGTTGTAGTCAGACCGAAACTTTCCGCGCATCAGCCACCAAAACCGTCCCTAAAAATGCTGATATCAATCAGCGTCACTTTATTTTCCTTTGGGCGCCCGACGATGAGCTGATCCATGGCCGCGTTGTACGACCAAACCAATACCGAGTTGGCGACCAAGCCGACAACGGTGTCGATATCGGAGTGCATCGCAGCGACGGTTGGGCTATTGCTGTATGCGACGGAAATCGCGCCGGTATCGGCGACACATCCCATCCCGGACGAACACGTGGCAAGGTGTGGTGAATACACCACGTACTTGTCTTTGGAGATGGCGACGATATCTTGTTCTCCACCGGACACCATCATGCCAATCTGGGCGTTGTCGGTGCCGATCAAGGAGTTTGCAGTAGACAGAAGCCCCGACGAGCCAACGTTTCCGTTGCCGACGGTAATGGCGCCAACGGCAGGATGCATCGCACCCAGATTCCATGCGGGGCTTCCTACGACGTAGTGGCCATCGGCTAACGCCAATACCGAGTTCTGAAAACCGGTAAGAACCGAGGCCCCGATATGGTCGTTGGCGGCTGAGCCGATAAGGGAGTTCTGAGCAGTGATGGGCCCTACCGCCCCTGCAGTACCGCTTCCCCACGTGACAGCGCCCGCGCGATTGTTCCATTGACCGCTGACTACGATGTAGTTCCCGTTTGCGAGTGCGACGACGCCCTCACTTCCTGCGCTGTCGCCGTTCGCCGTTCCGACCAACGAATTGGCGCTACTCACGGCCCGTATTCCGTCGTGCGGAATTCCCGTTGTTCCGTCCACCCACGTCACGGCGCCGACGATTGTGGAACTGGATTGCCAATTCGGACTTCCTACGACGAAGTTCCCATTTGAAAGCGGCGTCACCCACATGCCAACGCGATCGCCCGATGTTTGACCATAGACTGCATTGTTGGTGGACACCGCACCGACGACGGAGCCATCCGTGCCATTTCCCCAAATGGCCGCGCCGAATTGCGATGCGCATCGCGGGCAGCGGACGACATAGTTTCCGTTGCTGAGCGCGACAACGCCCGCTTGAACATCGGAGCCCCCCAAACCTCCCAAATTCTCCCCAGGAGATGGAGCCACCAAAGAATTCGTTGGCGATACGCTTACACCATGCGTGATGTCGGCGCCTGTGGTGTCATGTCCAAACGCACTGATCCAGGTTGCCGCCCCGGTGTGTTGATTCCAGGCCGGAGAATAGACCACGGCATTTCCGTTGGTTAGGACGGTGTGGTAGCTACCGATCGCATCCAAGCTACTCGTCCCGACCAAGGAATTGGATGACCTTATTTCGCTATTGGTACTTCTTCCGCCAATCACCCACGTCACAGCGCCGACATTCTTGAGCGCGCCGTTGTTCCATAAGGGGCTGGCGATAAGATAGTTGCCGCCCGCCAACGCTGCGACACCATTTTGATCATTGTCAAGGCCGACATAGTCTCCACCTGTGCTGGCGGACTGCGACGCGACTCCGATCCATGAGTTGTATTGTGAAACAGAACCAACCGCCGCCCGGCCACCTTGGCACCATGTAACGGCCCCCTTTCCTCCGCCCCAAAACGGCGATGACACCGTGTAATTCCCATCGGTCAGCGCGGTGATTCTGGCGTGTGAACTGTTCGGCATTGCCCCGACGAAATCCTTGTCGACCCCCACAAGCGATGTTCTAGAGGAAATTGGCCCTGACGCTGGCCTCCTGCTGCCGTTGATCCAAGTCACTGCGCCGGCATCGGTCGTGCCGAGGTGATCGATATCGTCCCACATGCTGAATACGACGATGACGTCCCCGCTTGGCAGTTCTACGATGCTGTCTTGGTCAACGAACTTTGCATCGAAAGCGGAACTCCCCACGAGCGAATTTCCTGTGGAAACGGCACCAAATATCGGAATGTCACCTGGGCCCCACGTGATGGCTCCAGCCATTTCGATGGGACTAGGGCCGCCCATGTCACGATGCCAGTTTGGACTCACGACGATGTAGTTGCCGCCAGCGAGTGCCTTCACATATTGTCCGACCTGATCTCCGGAATGCAGTCCTACCAGAGAGTTGGCAGCAGAGATCACAGCGGCCCCTCCGGGGAAGCCTGTATTGCCATTGACCCATGTGACCGAACCAGCCCCACTCAACGCTCCACCATTGTTCCAGCTGCTCGATGCAACGAGAAAATTGCCCTGCTTCAGCACGATGATCTGCACGGCAGACAGGTCCCTGTCCGTCGTGCCTTTTAGCGAGCTGATCACCATGCCGGACGGCGAGAGCAGATACACCGCACCGACCCCGGTCTTGTCGACAACGACAAAGTTGCCGTTCGGCAGCGCCTGCACCATGTCGCCGAAGGTTACGCTGCCGGATGGACCAAGGATGTCCGACTTCGCATGCAGTTCCGTGGTCGCCAACATCACGCACGCTGCCGTGAACACCCACGTCGAGATTCTTGCGAAGGAACGGGAGGCATCACGTCGCATTTTTTTCTCGCTTGGAGAAGTTGAGCAAGACATCGCACACGCGCCATAGCAAAGCGATACATCAGTAACGTAGACAACGAGGTTTATCGGCGTTGGGCGCCACGTTGTTCGCAGACTCTTCTCTGTGCAGGGGATGCCAGCGGCATTGGCACGTGCGACGGCAATGGTGGCTTGTCAGTCAAGCGGCTCGATGGCGAACGCCGTTCGGGCCCTCGCGTCATACCGGCGCCGAGGCGCTCCAGTTTTCGTTTTTTGTATAAAACGTCTGTCTGGAAATCGGCCATGAGCATTTGTTGGCGCCCCGCGCGAGCGCACTTCGCACCGCTGGCGCTCACGATGCTGTTCGCGATCACGGCCAAAGCAGGCTCCCAGGTGAATATCCCTGGGCCACAGGGAACGGGATTCGGAACGACCGTTGAAGTTCTTCCGAACGGAAACTTCGTTGTGGTCGCTCCGCAAGGTGTTGGCGCGGTCTACCTGTACTCGAGCTCTGGGAGCTTGATCAGCACGCTCACCGGAAGCCATCCGGATGATTTCAGCGCGACCAGCATTTTTGTGCTCGCCAACGGCAATTTCGTGGTGTCGAGTCCTTCTTGGAGCAATGCAGGACAGCCCAACGTGGGCGCCGTAACCTGGGTCGATGGACGGAACGGCCGAAACGAGGTGGTGTCGGCCCAGAATTCGCTCGTCGGGAGCCACGCGCAAGATCTGGTCGGATTGAGTATCAAGCCTTTGTCGGACGGCGACTATGTCGTGCTGACGCCCTATTGGGATCTCGATGACAGCCACACCGATGTGGGCTCGGTAACGTTCGCAAACGGCGTTATGGGCATCACTGGAACTGTTTCAGCGGCGAATTCCCTGATCGGCAGCAACACAGGCGATGGCATGACGCTCGACGCGTATTCCGTGGTCGAGTTGACCAACCACAATATCGTCATCCCCAACCCGTCTTGGAACAACGGCCGCGGTGCCGTAACGTGGCTGGATGGTGCGAGTCGTCAACCGGTTGGCGCCATAAGCAAGACCAACTCTCTCGTCGGCAGCACCGACCAGGATGGAGTCGGCACGCACGTACTCCGCCTTGATGATGGCAACTACATCGTATCGTCTCCCTTCTGGGACGATGCCTCGTCTCGTATACCGGCGGTAAATGCGGGTGCGGTTTCATGGTGCGGGGGAGTTCTTGCGAACCATTGCACCGACGAAGTAACGAAATCAAGCTCATTGTATGGCGCGCGTGCCAATGACATGGTGGGCAGTGGCGGCATCGCTGCCCTGTCCAATGGGCATTACTTGGTATTGAGCCCTGATGCGGATATTGACGGGGCAATCAGCTGGATGGACGGAGGTGCGGCTTTTTCAGGATCACCGGCGAGTGCACATTCATTTATTGGCCCAACAGCGTATGATCGTGTCGGCAGCGGCGGCTACACCATGCTGGCCGATGGCAACGTCATTGTTCAGAGCCCCGAGTGGCACACCGCGGGCAACACCGTTGGCGCCGTCACTTGGATCAGATCATCGGACGGAGCGAACTCTGAAGGCCAGACTACCGGCTTCATTACGGCAAGTAATTCGCTCGTCGGCAATTTCGACAAGGATCAATTTGGCCAAAGAGTGGTCGCTCTGGCCAATAACAACTACGTCGTCGTGTGTCCGCTGTGCGATTCATCGACTGCGCAAGATGTCGGCTTGGCGGCCTTTGGAACGAGTGGCACCAAAGGCGCTGCATCAATGTCCAACTCTGTCGTTGGTAGTACAACGGGCGACTTCTTAGGCGGCGATGTCGTGCCCCTCGCAAACGGCAACTATGTCGTCGTGAATCCCTTCTGGGATATTCCCGGATCCATCACTAACGTGGGTGCGGTTACTTGGGTCGACGGCGTTTCCGGACGACCCTCGGATAAGCTCAGCACGATCAGTTCCAGCAATTCGCTGGTAGGCGCGATTCAAGGTGACGCAGTGGGTTTGTTTGGAGTGACGGCGCTTTCCAACGGCAACTATGTAGTACTCAGCCCAGATTGGAACGCAACTAGCACCTCCACCCATGCCGGCGCAATAACGTGGGGCAACGGCGCGTCAGGGGTCTCCGGCGGAATTTCATCTTCGAATTCCCTCATGGGTGCACCGACAGACGCGATAGGCGGTTCTGCGTTAGCACTTCCAAATGGTAACTACGTAGCGGGTAGTCCGTATTGGAACGGCAACACAGGTGCGGTGACGTATGCGTCCGGCAGCACTCCACTGATCGGGGTAATCAGCTCGGCAAATTCGCTCGTTGGAGGTCCTGGCGCATATACGGGATTCCAAATTGCACTTTTGGCGAATGGAGATTACGTCGTCCAGTCACCGACGTTCTGTGGTGGCACGAGTTGCACCGTGCCGAACGCGGGTGCGATAACGCTCGGACGCGCAAGGAAGGGCGGCATTGCTGGTCAGATCGGCCCAGCAAATAGTGTCATCGGTACCGTTAAGGACGGCGGAGCTAGCATGGTGTACCGCTACAATTGCACTACTCGCCAGCTGATCGTGGGGCGGCCGGCGGAGGACGTGGTCACCCTCTTCATTGATGACGACGATCAGCTATTTAGCGGCGACTTCGAGAATGGCGGCGCTTGTCGGTGATGCGGAAGCACGCGACAAGCATTTACCCGTCAAGGATTCAAACCGGGTTGCCTACTTGTGCGCGATCTTATTGCCGTCCCTGGTTCGGTCGTCGACGAGTCCGCGGCGGTATGTCGAAACCATTCCGGAAAATGAGGTCCTGTGCACTTAGCACGTGGACATCGCGGTTTGAGTTGCTGAGTGTCGCGCGGGTGAGGTTTTTGCGGTGATGGTCGCCGTGGATGCCCCCGCATTGACAGTGGCGCTCAGCAGCCCCGATTCACGTAATGCTTTAGCAAGCACGATCGACAGTACATGCCCTGTGCGAGCTCATCGGGTCCGTGATCAGGCCGATGGCTCCGCGCTAGTGCCGCAGGGGCGTTTTGCCGATCGACTGGAAATTGGAAGAGAGCTTCGAGCTCCAGCTCGGCTCCGGTCTTTGCGCAAGAAACCGCGCTCACTTTTGTTACCCAGCTCAGGAAAAAAATGTTATGTCCGCTGTACCTACTCAAGTAAATTCCTCGCGTTATGCGAGGTGTATCGAAGCTTCCAAGCGCATCCGTTGGGATATCGACCGTGACGTCATTCGCGGCCGGTCCTTCGATTTCCAGAAGAAGTTCCTACCTGACAGCCTCTCGCTCGTCGACAAACTCGCCTTTCTGGATAAAGATGAGCGCCGCCTGCTCTCGCAGATCCAGGGCCGATCGTACGCCAATATCTTCGGTTTGGTCGAGCGATACATCGGCGCGAAAATTCTCGAGCTCAGTCGCAACTACTGGCTTGGGGATCAGACCGCGCTGGAAGCTCTCGTCCGCTTCACCGACGAGGAGCTGAAACACCAAGAGCTCTTCCGCCGGATCGAGGAAATGATCGCGTCTGGCATGCCGCCGGGTTACAGCTTTGCGCCGCAGCCCAACGACGTCGCGTCCGTGGTGTTGGGAAAATCAACCTGGGCGGTGCTTGCCCTTACGTGCCTCATCGAGCTTTTCACGCAAGCACACTACCGCGCGAGCATCGAGCCGGATGCGGATTTGTCGCCGCTTTTCAAGGATGTGTTTTTATTCCATTGGAAAGAAGAATCGCAGCATGCCATCCTTGATGAGATGGAGTGGGTTAAGGAAAATGCCAGGATCACACCGAAAGAAAGGGACTTGGCCGTAGACGACCTGATCGCCCTGGTCGGCGCGGTGGACGGTATCCTTCAGGCACAGGCGGCCGCCGATACCAAGTACTTCTTGCAGATCTGCGGAAGATCATTGAAAGAGTCGGACGCAGACGCATTGGGTGCCGGTGTTCTCGCCGCCTATCGTTTGCAGTACATCGTGTCGGGCGTGAAGATCCCGCATTTCACCGACCTGCTCTCGGGGATGCTCACGGAAGCGCAGAGTCAACGCATCGGAAACGCACTAGCTCCGCTGCTGTAAGTTTGACTGGCGCGATTGTGGCGCCGATCGCAGTGATGGAACTCGCTGCGATCGGCATTACTTCACTGCAACGAGCGCCACCACGAAAACAGCCGACGCGGTACGGAAGCGATAGCGTAGGCACCGGCGCAGAGCAGCAGCATTTGCCAGGTGATTGCCGAAAGCGTAAGAATCAGATCCGAAATCGTTGACTGCGACCACCACGCCGCGACCCAAATTTTCCCTACGAAAGAGGGAACGGACGTCAGCAGTGCCGTCACGACGAACCCTCCAGTGCGCACCAGCAGCACCGTCAGGAACAGCGCTGCAATCAGCGCGTACGCCACCAGGGCGAGCGATGCGTCATCCGGAAATAATTTGCGGCGGTGAAGCGCATTCCGGACGACAAGGCGCAGTAGCAAACTGGAGCGCTTTCGAAGGTCGTGAATCCCGAAGGCGTCGGCGGCCACCCAATAGCCGTCCAGGCGCAGGAATGGATTGAGGTTCCATAACATCGATGCCGCGGTTGCGCCCGCAGCCGTCAGGCACACCGTATCGTGGTGGCCAAAATAGTAGCCGAGCATCAGGGCGCTCAAAAGCAGCCCCTGCATATAAACCCCTGCGCAATTCACCAGGATTCGCGCGTTGCGCGGGTACCGCCACAATTCGGATAGATCGGAGTACGCGACCGGAATTGCAAAATACCATCCCACCCCGATGCTGACGCGTCTCGTACCAATGCGATAGCCTGATGCGGCGTGCCCAAATTCGTGCAGGAGAACACCAATCGTAGCAATCGAGGCGACGGCGATAACTTGTGAGGCAGCGAGGCTTGGCCATGTCTCGGTGTAATGCATGGCAACGAACATCGATACCCATCCGGCGAGGATCGCCAGGAGACCGCCAAAAACGACGGGAGCCGCAAAGATGTATTGCAATCCTCGGCACACCCAATTTACGACGCGCGGCGGGAATATTTCAACGGCAATGTTGACGTAAGGCGGCTTCTTGGGCTGGTCGTCGGCGAATACCGGCTCGCCAGGACGAACCAAAACTCGCTTCTGGATGCACGGCCGAATCAAGTACTGTTCGATCGCAACGATGTGCGCCGCGTGCAATCCGGCTATCGCAAGCTCCTCGCGGTAAAGTTTCCAAGAACATGAGGTCGCAAAACGTTTCAGAAGACGAAACACCGGCGGCGTAGCCAACGTGCGCTGGGTGCGCCCGTGCCGGTCATCCAGTTCGAGCACATATGCCCCATTGCCATCCTCGAAGCAGCGGATTGCCGGATTCAGGATCAACGGCTGGGGCAGGTCGTCGGTCGCTTGGCTCTGCTCCCCTAGGGTCATCTCGCAATCCTAGTAGAAGGTGGCGGCGCGCCGAAGCGCGCCGCCGTCCGGATCAGTTCTGCTGACACGGGTTTTCGATGTTGCAATTGCCGGGGCCGCCACCGCCGCCACCGCCGCCGCCGCTATCGCCTCCGCAGCAGCTGAACTCAATACGCTGCTCGAGTTCGACCAGTGCGAATTCTTCAATCATATTCTTCATACATACCTCCTGAGTTGGCGCAGGTCACCCCCTGCGTGGAACTCCCCTCCGATAAAGGGGAATGCAAATCACTGCATGTCAGGCGTTACATCGATTAGTCCCAACGAATGCAGTTGTTCGACGATATTCGTGGTTTCATTTGCGGGTGCACGCTCCTGCAGCAACGTCATCAGCGTTTGCAACTCCTGTGGCGTTTCCGTAAGCAGGTGATAGATGCTGCCGCACCAAGAAGGCAGTTTGTAAGCCCGTTGCTTTTCGACGTGCAGCCAATAGATTCCGTCTGAGCGCGGGTAATACACGACATTCTTCGGGTCGATTCTGGCCTTCGCCGAGCTCGTTTGCGCCAACGCGGGACGATCGCTTTGTTGCGACGATGGATCCACCGATATCCATCGGTGCAAGCAGAAGGCAAACTCCCAGTCTTGCGGCGAAGCGGATACGGCTTTGCCTAGCGTCGTGTAGCACTCTTGCATGATGCGCACGATCTCGTGCTCGCGTGCGGCACCCTTGGCTGAACTCCGCGGGACGATGACGGGCAGCAACGCGCCGCCTTTTCCGCTGCGCTGCGCAAGCATGGGCACTACGGGCAGCGAGAGCGACGACGCGAGTCTCGCAATTCCCGACTTTACGCGTATCTTCAATCCAAGAAAGTCGACCTCTACGGCGCTCTCTTCGACCATGTGGCCATCCGGCCCCATATTTCCGTCGACATATATCACGCCAACGCGGCCCGCTTTCAGCCCGCCCAGCAATCTTCTTCCGACATCGCGACGTTCGACCTCGAGCATCATCGCCGCATTTTTGGATGCCGGCGGGCCGTTGCGAAAAATTGCCGTGGCATCGAAATAGGCATGTTTTGCAATAGGTGCCACGAAGGGAATGCCTAGCGCAGCCAGGTCGGATAGCACATGCCGATGCTCGCCGAAATGAAACACGGCGAGCAGCAGGCTGCCGTACATTTCACGAAGGCTTTGCAGCTGATCGAGATTCCACGATGTCAGCCGTGGCTCCAAGGGCCTCTCACCCAATGACGCCCGGAAGAAGGATTCTATGTGGGTCAGATGCTGGCCGAATTCGTAAATTCTTTGCCTGCGCAGCAACATTGCTTCGCTCGCGAGCCGATCAATTTCCGCAATCGGCTTCGTATCACGAAAGAGCTTTAGAAGGTTTATGTAGTAGTAGATGAACTCATTCGCATCTTGCTGTGACGTCGGTCCGGCGGTTTTGTCGCCATGCTTCTGTTTGGTCTGCACAGTACCCGCCGTCGATTGATGCCTCTCTCGGATTAGACGTACGTTTCATGCGGCAAGCGCCATCTTCGACGGGCAAGTGCGCCGGCGGTCGAGCACCTGCGCGTCGACCATCAAGGTCGGTGGCCGGCGTACGCGGCCAGTGGTCGTACCCACGTCGCTACGGCGCGTTGTTCCGGTCTCACCTTCGGCGGAACCGCAGCTATCGGCGCCGTATCGAATCAGTTTGCGTATATCTGTTCTAGAGCAAACAGCATGGGGAGCCATCATGCAACGAGAGCGCAACTGGCGAGCACTCGCGCGGCCGATCGGCCAGGTCGTGGGCGGATTGACGCTCTGCGTGTCTGCTTACGGAAGTCAAGTCGATATCGTTGGGCCATCGGGAAGTGTGGCTTTCGGGGCCGGTGTGGTCTCCCTCAGCAACGGCAATTTCGTGGTCATCGACTCTCAGGGCGTCGGTGCTGCGCACCTCTACACCAAGGCGGGAGCGCTGATCAGCACCCTTCGGGGTTCTACCGTGGGCGACTTCACGAGTGCGCAAGTGTTTCGGCTCAACAACAGCAATTTTCTGTTGGCAACACCTTATTGGGACAACGGCTCCGCCCAAGATGCCGGCGCGGTCACGTGGGTTGATGGAAACACGGGCCTGACGGACGTCGTCTCGGAAGCAGTGTCGCTTGTCGGGAGCACTGCCGGCGACAATGTAGGTATCGAAGTACACACCCTGAAGAACGGCAACTACGTCGTCCTTAGCGCGTACTGGCACGGTATCGTCAATGGTCAGCCGCTGCCTGATGTGGGTGCGGTCACATGGGCGCCGGGCAACAAAGCCACGTCGGGAACCGTTTCGTCGAGAAATTCGCTGGTCGGCAGCTCTAAGGGCGATGGCGGGGTGACCGAGACCGTCACCGAGCTGAGTAACGGCAACGTCGTTGTCGCGAATCCAAATTGGGATGGCGACAAGACAGCCGACGTAGGCGCAGTGACGTGGATCGACGGCTCCTCGGGTCTGTCTGGACCGATATCTACTAGCAACTCCCTCGTCGGAACAAGTGCCGACGATGCCGTGGGCAATCAGATCACTGCTCTGCCGGACGGCAACTACGTTGTATCGTCGTTGTTCTGGCATAACCGCGGCAATGCCAGTGCCGGCGCGGCGACGTGGTGCTCCGGATTGGGACCGACCAGTGACGTCGTCAGTGAAACCAACTCGCTGGTGGGATCCAATGTCGGTGACGTTGTCGGCGGCATCGTCGCTCCCCTACAGAACGGCAATTACCTGGTCTTGAGCCCGCACTGGATGAATCCAACGGCTGGAGCGAGTCTGGCCGGCGCTGTTACGTGGGCTCAAGGTGGGGCTCCTTTCGCAGGAACAGTGAGTGAGTCCAACTCACTGGTTGGCACTACTGCAAACGATCAAGTAGGTGCTTTGTTCACGAAACTCACGAACGGCAGCGTGGTCATTGGAAGTCCTACCTGGCACAACGGTCAAGCCGCCGTGGGCGCAGCGACATGGACCGATGGTTCAGCGCCAATTTTGGGAACTATCTCGCAATCCAATTCGATGATCGGCAATAATGCGGGTGATCAGTTCGGTGCAAATATCGTTGCGTTGACGAACGGCAATTACGTCGTTGCGTGCCCAAACTGCGATTTGGCTGGAAACACTGATGTTGGTGCCGTAGCTTGGGGTAATGGCGCCTCCGGGTCCTACGGAAAGGTTTCGGTATCGAATTCCCTCCATGGTGGAAGCGCCGGCGATCATGTCGGAAGCCAGATCCTGCCCTTGGTCAATGGAAACTATGTGATCCAGAGTCCAGATTGGGACCGGCCTGTGGTTCATTTGGTCGATGTCGGTGCTTCTACCTTGGTCGACGGAACTACGGGCAAGAGCCTCATAGGCAATGGTCTCTACGTCGATATCGTAAATTCGCTGGTTGGCGCTTCCTCGAACGACAAAGTAGGAACGGGCATCTTGGGTCTACCGAACGGCGATTACGTTGTACTTAGTCCCCACTGGAACAATACGGCGACGGGCGCTTCTTCTGCTGGAGCAGTCACAAAAATAAAAGGCAGTCAGGGATTAGCGACGAGCGTTGATCAACTGAATTCCTTGGTTGGCGCGGCGCAGGATGACCAAGTGGGCTATACGGCTATCGCCCTTGTGAACGGGAATTACGTGATCGGCAGCAAGTACTGGCAGAGCACGGGAATTGCCGGGGCTGGCGCCGCAACATGGAATGGCGGATCCATTGGTCATGTCGGTGGAATAAGCACCTCGAATTCGCTTCTTTCGCCGATAACGGGAAATCATGTCGGAGACCGCTTGTACGCACTGCCGAATGGTGACTACGTTGTTCAATCAAAGGATTGGGACAATTGTAGTGGCCCAGCGCCTTGTATCGTGGATGCGGGTGCCATAACGATAGGCGATGGACGCGTCGGCCTGTCCGGACTTATCAGTTCAACCAACAGCGTATTGGGGACTGCGCCGGGCGGCGGAGGCATGATGGTGTGGGACTACAGCCATCGCACAGGGCAGCTCATCGTTGGACAGCCCGATAGCAATATCGTCAGCATCTTTGGCGAAGACGGCAGCATTTTCGCCGATGGGTTTGGCAATTGAGGCGTCCGAGTTCGCTTCGTCGGGCCGTTGTGTAGCGCGATGGTCTCCTGTCCTAGGCCAGAACATCTCGTCACCCATTGGTCTGCCGACAATAGCTCGCCTCGTATACAGAATGTGGCGCTTCATGGGCGAGAACAGCGTCTATAGTTGTGGGCGGCTACTCACTTGGTTTTGAACTCGCTACCTCCTCTACTGGTGACACAGGCGTGACGCCTTCGTCTGCACAACGGCCAGCAAGGACGGACCGACCCCCTACCTATCGGACGTTCTTGGCGAGTAGTGAGATAGCCGCCATATCCTGCTGGAAAAATTCTAATCTCCCGCGCCAATGTGTTTTCGAGCATTCGCGCACAGCAACGTTGCGGGTCGAGCGCAGTGCGCCCGAACCGAGTATCGTTGCGTCTTCGGAAGAAGGCGAACCGGCACAGCACCTGATCATTTAGGCATCGGTATGAAATACGACAATATCGTCCAGACCGTTGGGCGCACCCCCGTGGTCAAGCTGTCACGGATAGCACCGCGTCATGTGGAACTCTACGTAAAGCTCGAGGCTTTCAACCCGATGGGTTCCGTAAAAGACCGCATGGCTTCTGCGATTATCGAAGACGCCGAAGCTTCCGGTTCACTGAAACCGGGCCAGACCGTTGTGGAGGCAACCAGCGGCAACACGGGCATTGGGTTGGCGATGGTATGCGCAAGTAGGGGTTACCCGCTTGTCGTCGTCATGGCGGAGAACTTCAGTGTCGAACGCCGGCGTCTAATGCGTTTTCTCGGCGCCAAGGTTGTGCTTACTCCAGCCTGGCAAAAAGGCAGCGGGATGCTCGCCAAGGCACGCGAACTCGCTGGCGCTCACGGATGGTTTCAGCCACGCCAATTCGACAACGAAGCCAACGCTCGGATCCATGAGCGCACCACCGGCCCGGAAATCATCGCCGACTTCGCCGATGAACCACTCACGCACTGGGTCACCGGTACGGGCACTGGCGGCACTTTGCTGGGCGTGGGCCGCGTTCTTCGGCGTGTTTCGGCGGCGACGCGAATCATCGTTTGCGAGCCGGACAACTCCCCTGTGCTGCGGAGCGGGGTGCCCATGCCACCGCCGGCTGCCAAGAGCGACGCTCCAGCAAGTCATCCGCATTTTCGCCCACATGTTATGCAGGGTTGGTCGCCAGATTTTATTCCCGGGCTTGTCCAAAAGGCGCGCGATGAGAATCTGATCGACGAGATTCAACCCGTTCCTGGCGGGCTGGCATTCAAAACCGCTGCCGATCTCGCGCGAAAAGAAGGCATTCTCGCCGGAACAACCGGGGGCGCCACTGTGGCTGGAGCCCTACTGCTCGCAGAAAGGCTGCCAGCAGGTAGTCGGATTCTCGCGATGCTACCGGATACCGGTGAGCGCTACCTGAGCACACCGCTGTTCGCCGATATCGCAGCCGATATGGACGAAGAGGAATCGAGCATCTCGCGCAGCTCGCCAGGCTGGCGCTTTGATGTTGCGCCCCCGCCAGCTGCGCCCGTCGCAATTCCGGTCCCTACGCCCTTCGGAAAGGAAACGGTAGAAACCATTCTCAGCGACACAAACGCTCCGGTCGTCATGTTCGCTCTGGAATGGTGCGAATTTTGTTGGGCGGTGCGGCGGTTCTTCAAATCTATCGGTGTGACTTATCGTAGCATCGATCTGGACACGACAACCTGGCAGCAAGAAAATCGCGGTGGAGAGGTGCGAACCGCGCTGCACGCTAAGATTGGGCAGTCAACGATTCCCCAAGTGTTCGTCGGAGGTCAGTGGATCGGTGGCTGCACCGACACATTCGCGTCGTGGCGCTCAGGTAAATTGCAACAATTGCTAGCAAAAGCCCGTGTACCATTCGCTCCGGACGTGGTGACGGATCCATCGATCTTTTTGCCGGGCTGGATGATCCAGAAATAGGCTCAGGCAACATTCGCAAAGAGAGCTGATCGTCGACAGTGAAATGCAGCGCTGCTCGCACCCTGTGTCGCCAGTGTCAGTGACAGCCCTCGAAGTCAGCGTTATAGATCTCGTCATTCTGCTGAACTTCGTAAGCGCCGATGTCTGCGCGCGGAGTTGCCGAGCCAGGCGGACCCGACACGCGCACGTAGTCCATGGCACCATTCTCGAGCATGCTGCCGCGCTGATCGAAACCCGACAACGCGACGTTGTTACCTGCATCGATAGCGGGGCTATGACTGAGTAGTCTGTGCGTCTCGGTCAGGCCGCCATTCAGCGCCAACGGGCCGAGCAGTGGACATTTCCCGATGATCGTGTCCGCGGGCAGTGCTGCGACCGAAGCGAGCACCAAATTGTTTGACCCCGTTGCGGTCACGCCGTTGATCGATAGATCGTTCTGAATTGCCGAGATGCCGTACGAGTTGTTCGCAAAAATCGAACTCTCCAAACGGATCGAACCGCCAAACGCATACAGCTGAGCGCCAGGAGATTCCTGACCAGAAGCTAGCGCCGCGGTATTGAACGCGATGGTGGAATTATATATTTGTATAGAAGGCGCCGCAGCGTAGATACCACCGAATCCTCCATTCTCGGCTTTGTTGCCCGAAATCGTGCTGTTCACGAGTGTCACGGCACCGATGCCCGCCGACAGGCCGAGCCCACCCACGCTTTTGTCCGCCGAGTTGTTTGAGATCACACTTTGGCCAATGAAGCTCGGCCCGAATGCAACCATGCCGCCATAGAAACCCTGACTATGGGTGTTATCGATGGCTTGGTTGTTGGTGATCCGGCTGTACGACACGTCCGTACCGCCAGCGGTGCGAGCACCGCCGCCCAATGAAACGCCACCGGCGCCCCCGTCGGCTATATTGAAGCTCACATCGCTGTGAATCAGCTTCAACGACTTCTTCGCATAGACGCCGCCACCCTCAGCAACGCCGCTGTCGGTGTGCGCGGTGTTGAAGGTTACATTGGCATGGTCCAGGACCAGCGCAGCTTTCGAATAAACACCGCCGCCCTTGGCACTACCGGTCGCGTCGACCAGGTATCCCTTGGTGGCCGTAAGATACTGCAAGGTCAGGGTGCCGTTCCCCGTGTGTGTAAAGATGCGATTTTGGTACTGATGCGTGGTCATTCCACTGAAGTATTCGGCGCTTACAGAAAGCTTGTCGGCACCCGGCCCCTTTATCGTCAGCGAGTCCTGCGGCACGACGATGTCGCCGGTCTTGAGCGTGATCGTACTGCAACTCAATCCCGTTGCGTCCACCGTGTCGCCATCGGCAGCCATCCCTACCGCGGCGCGCAGGCTACCGTCACCCGCATCGTTGCAGTTGGTCACAAGCACCGTGGCATATGCACTGGGAGCAGCGATTGAAAACAGCGCGGTCACGGCCGCGGCGAGCGGCGCCCGACGCGAATCGCGCTGATAATAGTGACACGGTGTAATGCCCATCGAAGTTCTCCTCCGTATACGGGAGAACGATTCGTGCCGGACTGCGGCGCCACTTTTCGAGTGCGAGCGAGCTTCGCGTTATCTGATAAGCGGTCTACTCGGAGCGGGGGCTGGGCTTTCGACGGTCAGGCCGCAGGCCGTCCGCTCAATCATTCGCAGACCAGCGGAAGGTAGATTCGGGTTCGCGAAGGCGTAGCAGCGCCAACCCGATCGGGTGTTGCAACGATCGATTCGCCTCACCAGACAGGTGTGACGTCAGCGCCGTCAAGCGGCGGTTCGACGTACATCGGTAGCATCGTCGCGCTTTGGCTACTTCGCCGATTCTACAGCCGGCACGACTCGAAGCCGCTGTTGAAGATTATGCTCTGGTTCGCGTCGACGCTGAAATTCTCGCTTGAAGCATCGAGCACGGCGGTCACAGCGCCAATGCTCAACGTATTTCCGCCAGTCACCGTGTACAAGCGCAGCGTGCTGTCCAACGTAGCTACGCCATTGTTCATGGGCACGTTGTCCAATTCTGTTCGGCCACCACAACCGACAATCGTGAAATCCACATTGCTCGTGCTGTCGTCAATCGTGTCGCCTGTGACGGAATCCTTTTCCATCACCTGCACAGTGCCGAGCATGTCGCCTTGACTCACGTTTGTTGGTTGAATCGTGAATACGAGCACCTTCGGATTCTCCGCGACGGCGGCTACAGCGCCACGGTCGAGTTTGGCGGAAAGCCGTGGATTGCCGTAGACATCACTCGTAAGTACCGGCAATACGTTGGGGTCCGCCGTTCCTATTACCGGGTTGTTCGCCATAGTTTGTGAGGGCGACAGGTCGCCTTGAGCAATATCGGTAAATACCTCGAATCCGGCGTCGATCGTGTTGTTGATCTGCGGTGCAAGTATGTTGCTCGTGAACTGATGCAGTCGGTGATAAACATCGCTCTGCAAAATCGCGGGAACCGTTCCGAATACGCTGTTCTCGATATCGTAGCCCGCGCTAGTCAGCGTAATTGAGTTAGAGACCCTGGCTTCAACGGCTGCCAGGGCATCCGAATTTGTTGGGCAAATCCCCCTGGTCTGTATCGGCGCGGCAACGGTGGCGTGATGGACAACCAAGCTCCCGCCGCTATGAGCTGCATCTGGCCAATGCCCGACTCGTAGACTGCACCCTATAGTTGTGCCGCTTGTGTAAACCAACGTGTTGGTAACTAGAACATCCTTGCCATACACGTCAAGATGATCGGTGTCGTTGGCAAGACCTCCGCGCATCACCACCCGGTCGATCGTCGTCAAGCTTGCTGATTGTATGAACGCGGTTGGATTAGCGCTCGTTTCGGGCACGGTGAAAGACAAGTCACGTATGGTGATGTTTCCGGCATTTTTGATGCCAATGGCAGTGTAGTTTGCGATCGTCGTGTGCTGCGCGCCAAGCTGTGACTTGGCGGCGCATAAAGTATCGCCAGGATCGAAGCCACCTTCCAGTGTGAATTGAATGGGACCGCCACCCGAGTCAACCGGGACATCAAATCCGCCTGCGTTTCCGAAATCATAGGTTCCCGCTTGCAGCCGAATCTCCTGGTCTGCGGTCAGACCCGACGCCTTCACATCTTGAAAAGCCGCGAGTAGTTGGTCTTTTGTCGAAACGCAGTGGATGACCGGCGCCGACTGTGCCATAGAGGTGGATAAAAGCAGCGTTGCAGACATGCACTTCGCAGCAGCGGAAATTTTTGCCAGGCGCACAGAAACACCTCTCCAAATGCAGGTTCGGGCGCTCATCACGCTTGCAATCTCGACAGCAGCAAGGCGGCATACATTGCACGAGCCGTCTTGAGAATCAGTTCACGCCAGCTTGCGCGTGTTCTTCATCTGAGCTTGAACGGAATATCTCGTTTCTGGGCGCCATCATCGGCGTTCGCAGTTCGCATTCCGAGACCACTGACCTCGACCCCTAGATGCTAGTCGACATGAAAACTGTAGGTATCGAGTGGCTCGGCCGAGACAAATTCGGACGTCAAAACAATGTGACGTCCTGGGAGGATGAGCTATCCAGAAGATAGCTCATCGCGTCTCAGTCGTTCGTTGACGCAGCCGCCTTATTTTCGCCGCCCAGATCGCAAGGTTGGCGACTCATCCAGACCCAACAGCGCACTGGCGCCCGAGTCCCGTTGCGCAATGCTTTGCCGGGCTCGCGCACGATCCTCGGCCTGCCGGCGATATTCTTCTTCGGTATTGGCTATCTTTTTTGGCCCCACCCGCGTCGCGGACGACTGTTCTTGCGGAACAGGACGGCTGAGCTGAGTCACGGCAAGTCTGGTCTCCGGCAGAATTCTAGTGTCGCGAACGCCACTTTCCCACAGCGAGACTTGCCCTCTTGCTAATCGTTCAGCAATTTCATAGCGCAAGTCGCTGCGTTCAACGAGAAGTTCCGATATGCGCCCCGCTAACCCTTCAATTCCATATTCATCGATAGGTTCGAGTTCCATTGTATTTTCCCAGCAAATGCCAAATCTGTGGGTCAACGCAATGCGTCGTTGTCCATTCTTTCCTCCGCGCCATCAGCCCTGGCGCTAGCGGACACGAATCTGCCATGCAATTCCCCGATTCGACATTAAGGCCCCCACTCTTCCTGAACGTAAATTGCGCCCGAACAGCGCCGCGCAGCTGCATATCCGGATGGAGATTCAGCCAGCCGAGCAAGATGAGTCAGACAATGCCGTTCCCTACGCCAAGCGACGCGTTACTCTGTTTGCCATCACAGAGATGCACAAGATGATTTTGTCAGGCAGCTAGTTGCCGCCTAGCTCGCTGCCCACCAAGCCTTTCAACGGGGCCATCAAGGCAACTTTTCCGAAGGTGGCATCACTCATTAGGCAGTCAACTATTCCAACAAGGTAACCAGGTTCTCTTTTGGTCGGCCGACGATAAGCTGATTTGAGAATAGATTGTAGTCGAACATCATCGAATCGCCGCCACCGGCTCGCATGCCAAAGACGGTATTTGTGAGGTCGGGCGGCCCAGATACACCACCGCTCGCGCGACCCAATGTAATGGCACCCGCATCGACTACACAACCAAACTTTGGATCACAATAATCGGCCAGCGGGGTTCGGACGACATAATCGCCGTTTGCTAGGAGTAAAATTTCGCGGCCTAGATAGGCATGTCCATTTCCGGGTGCGGCCAACGAATTCTCCAGCGACACCACGCCGACTGATGTCCGCGACCCATCGCACCAAGTCGCGGCGCCCTCGTCGGGATGCTTGAAATTCTCATCCCACGATGGGTTGCCCACGACATAAGAGCCGTTCGGCAAGGGGACTACATTCTGCCCATCACCGTCGTTAGGCGAGATCCCAAGAAGAGAATTGCTCGCCTCAACGTACGAATTGAAGTCAATCGTATGTCCCGTCGTTCCATTCACCCACGTAACAGCACCAGCGGCCGTTGCGCTCGCGTTAGTCCATGCCGCACTTTGCACCACATAATTTCCATCGGTTAAGGGCACGATGGAAGATCCGATGCGATCTCGGAAACTTCCGCCGACCAACGAATTTAGGCTACTGACAAGGTAGTCACCGTTAGAAGGCAATCCAGTAGCCCCATTCACCCATGTCGCCGCGCCAGCGTCGGCTAAAGAACTGTTGTCCCACAGATAGCTGCCCACTACATAGTTGCCGTTACTTAACGCTACGATGCTAAGGCCGACGCTGTCCCCTGTCATTGCACCATACATAGAGTTAAAGATGGAGGCAGCACCAGTGATTCCGTCGGTGCCACTACCCCAAGTTGCGGCGCCGACACTCCCAAAGGTCGGCGAGCTGCATGACGGACATCCGACGACGTAATTTCCGTTGGTCAGCGCGACAACGGATGTGGCTAGCTCATCATAAGGAACGCTACCAACCAACGAATTCTGTGGGGACACGTATCCATTCACGCCGTGATCGCCACGCGCCCAAGTGGCAGCACCCACGTGCACGCTATCGCTACTTGACCAAAACGGGCTGGCAACGACGTAGTTGCCATTCGTTAAACCGACAATTTCCCAGCCGACGTTGTCGCCCGGCGAGCCACCAATCAAGGAATTCCAGTAACTAACTTCGTAGCTTCCGTCTATGGGCAGCCCAGTAGTGCCATCGATCCAAGTAGCCGATCCTGCGTCAGTGACGGACGTCAAGCGATTGTCCCAAAACGGGCTTCCAACCACATAGTGCCCATTTCCTAAAGCGATTACTGTCGAACCGATCCTATCTCCTTGCAGGCCGTGCAAGGAGTTTTGCGTCGAGATCACGCCAACCTTACCCGCAGTTCCATTTCCCCAGGCAACCATGCCTACGTCGGTTTGCAAACCGCTTGATGAGTCGAAGTCGCACAGTTCGCATGCGACGACATAGTTGCCATTCGACAGAACCACAACATGGTTCCCAACCTGGTCGCCGGAATGGCTACCCACCAACGAATTTGCCGCAGTGACGGTGCCCCTCAAGAAACGTGTGCCGTCAACCCATGTGAGAGCTCCACCATCGGGAGCCAGAACGTCGGCCCGCGGATTTGCGACGAGAAAATTACCATTGTTCAAGTCGACGATTGAGTCGGCGGAGAGCAGGCCGTCGCCATCAAAAGAGTGGCTGCCAATAAGGGAGTTGGAGCTAGAGACCACTCCATGCTCGACGTGACCTGGCGGTAAGTATGTTACTGCACCAAGATGGTTGGGCGCCCAAAACGGACTGACGATGACATAGCCGCCACCTCTGAGCTTCTTGATGGCAAAGCCTACCGAGTCGCCGCTGGTCGATCCGACAAAGGAATTCGAGGCAGATACGAGTCCCTGCAGGCCGGCCTCGGAGCTGATTCGCGTGACAGCGCCGGCGTTCGCATGGCCATTGTTGTTCCAATGTGGGCTTGCAAGTACGAAATCGTGGCTGTTCAAAGCCAGAATCGAAGCCCCCTGGAAATCGCCGTCCGTACTGCCGCTCAACGTGCTAACGCGTTGGCCTGAAGGCGAATATACATGCAGGGCGCCGTGCCCACCGGTGTCCAGGACAGCGAAATATCCGTTCGGTAGCGCAGTTACCTCCGCCCCAAAATATATACTGCCGGGCGGTCCGACCAAATCTGTTTGCTTGGCGTACGACCACGCGCAGAGCGCGATCATGGCAAGTCCGGCAAACCTGAATTTGGTTTTGCCACCCGATACCTTCGGCATAAAACCTCCATCGACGGGGCTGTCCTTCTGAAAACGCTCCTCCGTCTTGGAAAGCGCCATCGTGCGTTGGCACGAATCGGAACAATTGCATCCGGTGACGTCGTCGACCTCACTTCGTTAACCTGCGTTGGCAGCAAGATCTCGCTGACCACAGGCGCGATTCTTGTCACGCAACGCAACCTTGGGACTGCGGGGCCGGAACATCGGCTCTTTCGATCGAAGCCTTAGTCGACGGGAGTGCCGAGGGCGACGGATGCTTCCTGTATCGAGCACGATTTCCGGCAATACGGCCTCCATAGGGTGCGGTGAAAATCTATAACTCGACCATTGCATCCAATACGGCTGACGTTTCTGGGGGCAGCGCTGGCGTCGTCATCAGTAGCGCGTTTGCTCCCGTATCGGTAAGGCTACAGAGCTCTCTGCTCTCGAAGAATCTACTGGTACTCAGGAAAGCGATTTGCAAACGTTCGGTATTAACCCGGTGATGTTCAACGCCGCGCCTGCGAACAATCTTATTCGTGCTACGGCGTCCACTGTGACTGGACTAACGGCAGATACAATATTCAACGCATGTCCGCATCTCGGAACATTGCGCAAGAACGGTGGTCTCACTGCGACACATGCGTTGTTGAGCCATAGCGCCGCAATCGACGCCGGCAACAACAGTTTCGCTGAAGACTTTGATCAGCGCGGCAGCGTGACTACCAGTGGTGTGATGGATTACCAGCGCCTGTCCGGAGGAGCGGCCGACATCGGCGCGTACGAGGTCCAGCAGAGTGACATCATCTTCAACACGGATTTCGAAGGTTGCCCGGATCTGAGCGGACCTTAGCTTGGGCGATCCCTGGATCTGCCGCTGTCGCAGACGTGGCACCTTCGAGGGTGCGACAGCGACGTAACCGATCGAGACAGGGACTCGATATCTATGCGTGATGGATTCATGGCGACCTTTGCGGCTTGATTGTCGCCGTGTATTCGATCACCCGCGGTTTCGTAACTGCTGAGGACGAGCGAATCGATATGCACTCCGCTGGCTCCTCCCAAGTCCACAGCGGACCCGCTTGTGAGTACTGCCTAGCACAGGGCAGGAAGCCAGCGAGACCCGGACGGTACAGCAAGCGTGAAGTCTCCCGCTTCACAGCCAAGAATGGGCAGCGCAACGGCCGGCCCATCTCTCAGCATCTCCACGGGTCTGTGTGCCCGCTGACGGGCCCAGACGTCATGGCAGCGACTTGCTCACGCGTGCTTGCTCGCGGCGCCGAGCAACGGAGCCGATTTCAGGCGCGACTAGCGCGCCGCGTTCTTTGCGCTGGATACGTGAAATTGTACGTGCGCCTGGCTTATCGACAGCTGCGAGCGCTGTGAGTCGCTAAAGGAGTTGGTGGGCCGTGCTGGATTCGAACCAGCGACCAACGGATTAAAAGTCCGCTGCTCTACCAACTGAGCTAACGGCCCATCTTGAAAGACTTTCACGCATGCAAGCGCTTGGCTTGGATACGTGCGATGTCTCCACGACCTCGAACCATTGCTGCGCAATGGTTCGCCCTCGACATCTGAGGGCCAAAAAGCCGGCCGCGCAGTTTAGGCGCAGCGGCCGAAATCGGCAAGCGTTTCAGGCGTACAGCGTCGGGTCCGCCACGCCGGCTTCGCGAAATCCTTGCGCGCGCAGGCGACAGGCGTCGCAGTGGCCGCAGGCATGGCCTTGCGCATCAGCCCGGTAGCACGACACGGTAGTGGCGAAGTCTACGCCCAGGCGTACGCCTTCGCGCACGATCTGCGCCTTGCTCAGGCGGATCAGGGGTGCGTGCACGCGCAGCGCAGCGCCTTCGACGCCGGCCTTGGTGGCGAGATTCGCCAGGCGCTCGAAGGCGGCGATGAATTCCGGCCGGCAATCCGGATAACCGGAATAATCGACCGCATTCACGCCGCAGAAAATATCCGTGGCGCCAAGCGTTTCGGCCCAGCCCAGCGCGATCGACAACATGATGGTGTTGCGCGCCGGCACGTAGGTCACCGGAATGCTTTCGCCGCTCGGTTGCGTGTCGGTATCGAGCGGTACGTCGATGTCGGCCGTCAGCGCCGAGCCGCCGATGCTGCGCAGGTCCACATGTACACGTTTATACTCGACGGCGCCGAGCTCGCGCGCGACCCGCTCGGCGGCGGCCAATTCCGACGAGTGCCGCTGTCCATAGGCAACGCTGAGCGCATAACAGGCGAAACCCTGCTCGCGTGCCAGCGCCAGCGTCACCGCCGAATCCATGCCGCCGGAAACGAGCACCACGGCCTTGGGCATTGCCGATGGTGCGCTCACCGTCCTGGTTCCTCGCCCCACAAGATCTTGTGCAGCTGCACCTGCATGCGCACCGGCAGCCGGTCTGCCAGGATCCACTCGGCGAGCTCGCGCGGCGCCAGCTTGCCGTACACCGGCGAAAACAGCACGTCGCAGCGCCCCGCAATCGCGTGTTCGTCCATCGCTTGGCGTGCCCAGTCGTAGTCGGCGCGGTCGGCGAGCACGAACTTGATCTGGTCCTTGGCGTCGAGCGCGCCGAGATTGCTCCACAGGTTGCGCGCGGCCTCGCCCGAACCGGGCGCCTTCAGATCGAGGACCTTGACGACGCGCGCATCGACCTCGCTCACGTCGAGCGCACCGGAGGTTTCCAGCGATACGCTGAACCCTTCGTCGCACAGGCGCTTGAGCAAATCCAGGCAGCGCTTCTGCGCCAGCGGCTCGCCGCCGGTCACGCAGACATGCCGCGTCTTATACTTTTTTACTTCCGCCACGATCTCGTCGATCTCGCGCCATTCGCCGCCGTGAAACGCGTAGGTCGTATCGCACCACACGCAGCGCAGCGGGCAGCCGGTCAGGCGCACGAACACGGTCGGGCGGCCGACATCGCGTGCCTCGCCCTGCAGTGAATGGAAAATCTCGCTGATGCGCAGCCGCAAACGGGTGCTGTCGGAAGGTTCTTGCATGGTGTAGGCGGGCGCCGTTGCGCGGCGCCCGAATCTGCGACGGCCTAACGCCGCCCTTCGAGCTTGAGCGCGCGCAAGCGTCCCTGCGCGAGGCTCGCGTAGGTGGTGTTCGGGTACTTCTGCAGCACCTGGTTCAGCGTCGCCTCCGCCTGGTCCCACTGGCGCATTTCGTACTGGCAGTAACCGATCTTGAGCAGCGCGTCGGGCGCCTTTTGGCCGTTCGGGAACTGCGCGAGCAGCTTCTGGAACGTGGCAAGCGAGATGGGATAGTTTTGCGTCACGTAGTACGACTCGCCGAGCCAGTAGTACGCGTTGGGCGTCAGTTCGCTCTGCGGATAGGTCTCGATGAAATTCTGGAAGCGGCGCGCGGATTCGGCGTAGCGGCCGTCCTTGAGCGCGGCGAAGGCCTGGTCGTACGACGACTTCTCGTCGGCGGGATTCGCGGCGGGCGGCGG
>JADMIO011121706.1_pt1 | contig 24196 bp, 18 predicted proteins | sample 8958161 | NCBI WGS metagenome assembly JADMIO01 (sample SAMN16585339, study PRJNA669376) | soil metagenome | isolation source: Crop rotation soil | place: USA: Cullars Rotation, Alabama | collected 2011
TTTTCAGCTCAATGAAAAGGTTCAGGAATTACGGGCACTGCTCGACCTCGTTCGCGGGCTGACCTCGACGCTGGTTCCCGAAGAGGTCGCTCAGCTTTTGATTTTAACCCTAACAGGGCGTTGGGCAATCGGGAAATATGCGCTACTGGTGCAAAAGGATGGGCACCCGCCGGTTCTCAGGAAAAAGGGAATTGAGCTGCCGCCGGTTGAGGAGTTTTCTTCACTTTTGACGGATTTGCCGGAAGCGGTTCGCGTCGCGGAGCTTCCCGAGGGAGATTTTAAAGCCCGGCTTGAAGAACAAAAGGCGCAAATTGCTTTTCCGCTGAGGCCCTCGGCTTCGACAAGTGGCATTCTGGTTTTCGGCGGGCGGCTCGGTAAACTCCCCTTTTCTCAAGCCGACCTGGAATTCGGGGCCGGGCTGGTTGCCCAGGCAGGCGTCGCTTTTGAAAATTCCTGGTATCTGCGGGAAACCTTAGAACGCCGGAAAATTGAACAGGAGCTCGAATTGGCAGCCCGAATTCAGGAGGGGTTGTTCCCGGAAAGCCTGCCCGTTATCAAAGATTATGACGTGGCAGCAAAAAATCGCCCGGCCCGCTGGTGCGGCGGCGATTATTACGATGTGCTGCCGGTCGAGAAAACATCAGTCGATAGTGAATCTTCTTTTCTGGTTTGTGTGGCGGATGTCTCGGGAAAGGGAATGCCGGCCTCGCTGCTGATGAGCAATATGCAGGCCACTCTGCGCGCCCTGCTCGGTCGCGTTCCGTCGCTGGTCGAATTGGCAGTGCGGACAAATGAGCTGATTCATGCCACCTCGCCATCTAACAAATTCGTGACGGCTATTTTACTACAGCTTTTTCCGGAAACCGGAAAAGCGGTTTATGTTAACGCGGGCCACGGCGATTGTATGATAATGCGTGGTGACGGAACGGTCGAACGACTCGAATCAACCGGCTTGCCGCTCGGTATGATGCCGCCGGAGATGCTTGAAATGCTCGGTAAAAATTATGAAGAAAGAACCCTGCAGATCAATCCTGGAGACCTTTTGGCTCTTTATTCGGACGGTGTGACCGAAGCCTACGACGAAAATGAGACCGAATGGGGTGATGCCCGTCTGATCGAAAGTTTAACCCCAATTGCTGCCACCCCGGCGGAAAATATTGTGGGCCGGCTTTTTGAAGCAATTGATGAATTTGCCGGAGAGGCCCCGCAGCACGATGATATTACGCTCATAATACTGAAACATCTTCAGGACTCCCAAAATTAACATAACAAAGCACCAGCTAACGGATTTTGAAAAACAAATGCCGAATTCAGCCATAAAAGATGGCGGCCGAGTTGAAATTCAAATAATTTTATGGCGGTAGTTATTGTCCGTCCTGCCCTGTGTCGGAGCCAATAAATAAGGCAGAAATGAGATGTCACCGCATCTATAAAAAATCTTGGTAATTTCTCTAATGTCAGCTAAAATATAGTGGGACCTCGCAAAACGACAAGGTTAAAATGAGACAAAAACTATTTACTTTCGGACTATTAATTAGTCTTCTACTTGGCTGTTTGCCGGCTGCGGCTCAGCAAAAACCGAGAGAATTGACGCAGGATGATGACAACGGCAATAAACGGCTGAAACGTACCGCCCTGGTTATCGGTAATGCCGAATACAAAATTGCCCGCAAGCTCGCCAATCCCGCGAATGATGCAGCGGATATGGCAAAAAACTTAACCGATCTTGGGTTTGAAGTCATTTCCGGAACCAACCTGAGCTTAAAAGCGATGCGTGACAAGGTGCGCGAATTCGGTGATCGTTTGCGGGCGAATGGCGGCGTCGGACTGTTTTATTATGCCGGGCATGGAATTCAGATGTCGGGCAAGAATTATCTGATCCCGGTTGAAGCCGATATTCAGCGCGAGGATGAAATTGAAGACACCTCGCTTAATTTCGATGTTGTTTTGCGAAAAATAGCGACTGCCAACAACGGGTTGAATATTGTCATACTGGACGCCTGCCGTAATAATCCGTTTGCCCGAAGTTGGAGCCGGAGTGCGGATGAAGGAGGGCTGGCGCAAATCACCGCACCGACCGGGACCTTTATCGCTTATGCGACCTCTCCGGACCACACGGCATCGGACGGCACGGGGCGCAATGGTCTTTACACGTCGGAACTTTTGAAGATTATCCAAAAACCGAATATCAAGCTCGAAGATGCATTCAAGCAGGTCACCATCGCAGTTGATAAGGCTTCGGGCGGCAAACAGGTTCCGTGGACTTCATCAAGCTTAAGAGGAGAATTTTATTTCAAACAAACCGGGCAAAATGCAGCTATAAAATCGACACCGACCGATAATGACCCCGTGATTGTCGCCAAAGACCAGGCGGCACAGGAACGCGAAACATGGGATCTTGTCAAAAATTCAACCGACCCGGAAGATTTTCGCTATTTTTTGAAAGAGTTTCCGGCCGGAGCAAATACGGAAAAAGCGAAAATCAGGCTTGACGAGCTGGTTTGGACAGCCGCACGAACCTCAAACAACAAATCAAAAGTTCAGTCATATCTAAATGAATTTCCGAGCGGTACCAATGTGATTGCGGCCCGGCTGCTGCTCAAGCAGCTGGAAGCAAAAGAAACCGCCCAAACGACAAACGGAGCTGCAAATACCGCATTAACCGAATCTGCGACACGCAAAAACTCGATCGGATTGGAGTTGGTCTATATTCCGCCGGGTGAATTTATGATGGGTTCGACCGAAGAAGATATTGCAGAATCGCTTTATATTGCCAAAAAAGATTCGAATGATGCCCGGCGCGATTGGTTTTCCAACGAAACGCCCCCGCATCGGGTAACGATCAAAGAAGGATTTTGGATGGGAAAATTTGAAGTAACCCAGGCCGAGTGGCAAGCGGTGGTGGGTGATAATCCGAGTAATTTCAAAAACTGCGGCCCGAATTGTCCGGTTGAGAATATAAGCTGGGAAGACATTCAGGTTTTCCTAAAAAAATTGAACCAGAAAAAAGACGGTTTTGAATATCGTCTGCCGACCGAAGCCGAATGGGAATACGCGGCGCGGGCGGGAAACACGGAAGATCTTTACAGCGGCACAGGAAATCTTGACGAAATGGGCTGGTATCGTAAAAATTCAACAAACATAACGCATCCGGTCGGCCAAAAGCAGGCCAATGCTTTCGGATTATTCGATATGCACGGGAATGTTTGGGAGTGGGTGCAGGATATCTACGAGTCGAGCTACAGCAGCGTGCCGGCCGATGGTTCGGCAAATCTGAGTATTGGGGATTCAAATCAAAGGATGCTGCGTGGCGGTTCGTGGTTCGACTTTCCGGTCTACTGCCGCTCTGCCGACCGTTACTCGGTCGCGCCCGAGAAGCGTAACTACAGCTTCGGTTTTCGCGTGGTTGCGCGGGTGAAGTGATATTCAGTCAGGATGTTTAAGCAACAAAAACTAGCCGTACTATAATTCAGCCGCTCGCAAAGCGAGCTAAAATCCAAATGGTTATTGCGGCATTTATTTTCAAAGACTTATCTGGAAACTCTTTATAAAAGATAAAGACCAGAGAAAAAAGTTTGGCAAAAATTTGCATTTGGCGTAGAATGAGCGAAATAAACGTATTACCTGAATAAAAATAGGAGCTCGAACCGCGATGCTGTCGAAATTTTTTACACTCGGCTTGTTGTTTTCAATTTTCCTTTTCAATTTACTGGCTCCTGCTCAACAAAATCAACGTCAACTGACACAGGATGACGATGATAAATCGCCAAAACGCACAGCGTTAATCATCGGCAACGGCGATTATACAAACGCCCGCAAGCTCGTCAATCCTGCCAACGATGCGACGGATATGGTAAAATCTCTGACGGATCTGGGCTTTGAAGTCATTTCCGGTACCAATTTGAGTTTAAAAGCGATGCGCGACAAGGTGCGCGATTTTGGCGACCGGTTAAAGGCAAATGGCGGTGTCGGGCTTTTTTATTATGCCGGCCATGGAATTCAGGTAGCAGGCAGAAATTATCTGATTCCGGTTGAAGCCGATATTCAGCGCGAGGATGAGATCGAGGATACGGCGCTTAATTTCGATGTCGTCTTGCGAAAGATGGCGACTGCCAACAACGGGTTGAATATTGTCATCCTGGACGCCTGCCGTAATAATCCTTTTGCCCGAAGCTGGAGCCGTGACACCTCGGATGGCGGTTTGGCGCAAATTACCGCACCGACTGGAACATTTATCGCTTACTCGACTTCGCCCGATAAAACGGCATCGGACGGCACGGGACGCAACGGGCTTTACACATCAGAACTTTTAAACGTTATTAATCGACCAAACCTTAAGCTCGAAGAGGCATTTAAGCAGGTCACCATCGCAGTAGACAAGTCTTCGGGCGGCAAACAGGTTCCGTGGACCTCATCAAGTCTTCGGGGCGAGTTTTATTTCAAGCAAACCGGGCAAAACCTGAGCAGTAAAGCAACCCCAAACGACAAACGAGAGGAGCCGTTGATTGTCTCCAAAGACCGTGCGACCAAGGAAAGGGAATCGTGGGATTTAGTCAAAAATTCAACCGACCCGGAGGACTTTCGCTACTTTTTGAAAGAATTTCCGAGCGGGGCGAATGCAGAAAAAGCAAAAATCAGGCTCGATGAGTTGGTTTGGATGGCGGCACGCACATCAAACAGCAAAGCCAAAGTTCAGGCGTATCTTACTGAATTTCCGGGCGGAGAGAACGTCATCGCGGCCCGGCTGCTGCTCAAGCAGCTTGAAGCAAAAGAAACTACGCCTATCACAAAAAGGATAAAGCCAGATACCACATCATCCAAATCTGCGGTACGCAAAAACTCGATCGGAATGGAATTGGTTTATATTCCGGCGGGAGAGTTTATGATGGGCAGCGAAAAAGGGAGAGAAAATGAGAAAACGGTGCATAAGGTAATCATTCAAAAGGCTTTTGGATGGGCAAATATGAGGTCACCATCGGCGAATGGAAAAAGGTAATGGGCGATATACCCGGACTGTTAAAATCAGATGATGTAAAATTTCGAGAAAGCGACTTACAGCCGATTATTTATGTTTCCTGGGACGACGCAAAAGCCTTTATTGATAAATTGAACGAAAATAAGGATGGTTTTGAATACAGTTTGCCCAGCGAAGCCCAGTGGGAATATGCGGCGCGGGGAGGCACGGAAACAGAGTTTGCCTTTGGTGACACACTTCTTCCAACACAGGCAAATTGTTCGGAAAGTAAACTGGAGAAGACCATGGAAGTCGGATTTTATAAACCAAATGGTTTCGGGCTCTATGATATGCACGGAAATGTTTGGGAATGGGTTGAAGATATTTATTCGCGCAGTTATGCTTTTCGCGCATTGCCGACAGATGGCTCAGCAAACCTTAGCCTTGGAGATTCGAAATACCGGGTTCGCCGGGGCGGCTCATGGAGCAGTGACGGTAACGATTGCCGCTCAGCCTACCGCAATTGGAACGAGCCCGAGACGCGCAACTTCAATTTCGGCCTTCGCGTGGTAGCTCGGGCAAAATAGCTCTCTGTCTGGTTTAGAGCGGTTTTGATTGCCTGTACGATAAAAATTGATGCGGTTGTTATCTCAGTCGCTTGACGGGCGACAAAGATTATAGCCTAGTGAGAATCGCTAGGTATGCGATTGATAACGATTCCGTCGCTTGACGGGCGACGAACATCTAGCTGGTTGTTTGTCGCCCGTCAAGCGACGGAATCATCAATTAACCTTAACCTATGGTTTCGGCGAAACGCCTTCACCATAGGCTATAATCTTTGTCGCCCGTCAAGCGACAGGGATTCAGATTTTCAATATATATATAGGTACCTATAACCTCACTGTTGAGCGGAAAGCTGGGCACTGGCGTCACCCCAGGACAAATTTTTCTTAGATTCCTTCTTTAAAGACTATAAGGCGAGGTACACGTTTGCCGCAAACCGTACTTGCCTGCAAGGATGCTGGCGCTCCCGGTAAAGCAAATTTTTTATTTTTCCAGCTTTTCTTCAACCACTTTGGCCTGTAAATTTTCGTGTTTTATACCGATGCGCAGACGGCGATAGATGCTCATCCATTGATTGGCCAGCCATGGAATAATGAAAAACGCCAGGATATAACCGCGCCAATCGTCTATAAGGAGGCGAAAGTTTGTAAGCACCAGAATTGAAAGGGTTACCCAGTGGCTAAAGCAGTATTCGCAGGTGAAAACATAAAAGAATTTTCTTTGAAAAAGCCTTTTGCATTGCTGGCTTTTATCGACACAAACATCGCGCCATTCGCGGAAAATCTCTTCCTGCGTGACAGTCCATGCGATTGAAGCGACGACCATCGAGAGAATTATTAACCAGAAAATCTGCGTTGAAATCTCCATTTAAAAAGATTTTGCGGTTTGCAATCACAAAAAGCAATTGCAAACCGCAAATTGGATTTGGTTTTGAGTTTCTCCCGAACCGGGCAGCTGCCGCCCTTTTGGCGAGACTCAAAACTTTTTAGGCTTTGCCTTCGAGGAAGGCTTTCAAACGGCGTGACCGCGACGGGTGACGCAGTTTTCTTAAGGCCTTCGCTTCGATTTGGCGGATACGCTCTCGGGTAACGGCGAAATGCTGTCCGACCTCTTCGAGCGTGTGTTCCGAGCCCGTGTTGCCGAGTCCGAAACGCATCTTGATAACCTTTTCCTCGCGCGGTGTCAGCGTTGCCAGAACCTCGTCGGTAATTTCACGAAGATTTCCGAATGTCACCGATTCTGCCGGATTCATAATCGAACGGTCTTCGATAAAATCACCGAGATGCGAATCTTCTTCCTCACCGATCGGTGTTTCAAGCGAAATAGGTTCCTGGGCGATTTTCAAAACTTTTCGCACCTTTGAAACCGGGATGTCCATTTTCTTGGCGATCTCTTCGCTGGTCGGTTCGCGGCCGAGCTCCTGAACAAGAGCTCGCGACGTACGGATCAGCTTGTTGATTGTTTCGATCATATGGACCGGGATACGAATCGTGCGCGCCTGATCCGCAATCGCCCGCGTGATTGCCTGGCGAATCCACCATGTCGCATAAGTCGAAAACTTATAACCGCGCCGCCATTCGAATTTATCAACCGCCTTCATCAAACCGATGTTGCCTTCCTGGATCAAATCAAGGAATTGCAGCCCGCGATTGGTATATTTTTTCGCAATCGAAACCACCAGGCGCAGGTTGGCTTCGACCAATTCACGTTTTGCCTGATTGGTCTGCGTTTCGCCAATCAAAATCGCCTGCAGCGAGCGTTTGATTTCAACCGTCGGAAGAAAGAATTTTTCTTCGATCTCGGCGTGTTTTTGACGCGCATCGGCAATTTTTGTCTGCAAGTCTTTCTTTTCCTCGGGCGAAATCTTTCCTTCGAGCTTTTCTTCCGCCTTGCGAATCTCTTTATCAGCCTTTTTGATTTCGGCATCAACCTTGCGAATCGCGCCGATTAAAACCTGTTTCGCATATTCGGTCAGATTCAGGTTTTTGATTTCCTGCGAAATCTCAAGCCGGGCCCGCGCCGTTTGACGTTTCAGAGCCAGCAATCGCTTTGACGGCTTGCCTTTCGTTTTGGCCTGCTCTTCGCGCAGATCGTTCCAGAATTTTAACGCTTTTGTGTAATTAATCTTGATGTTTTCGATACCCTCGAGCGTCCAGCGCAGGTATTCGTCAACCTTGTCTTCTTCACCCGTCAATTCGGCTTGTTCCGAAAACATAACGGTTTCGCGGATGCTGGCCTTGCCTTTCTCAAGCTCTTCGCCCAGCTTGATCAATCGCTCAACCGCAATCGGCGACCGCGAAATCGATTTCTGGGTCTTGATTTGCCCGCGTTCGATTCGCTGGGCGATTGAAACCTCGCCCTCGCGTGTTAAAAGCGGAACAATACCCATTTCGCGCAGATAAAGGCGAACCGGGTCATTAGATTTATCGAGCGTTCCGGCTGATAAGTCCAAATCCAAATCGTCTTCGTCAAGCTCAGCATCATCGTCGAGCGCAAGACTTGCGGCCTGTTCAAGTAAAACGGAATCGGAATCGGAAACTGAAATGTTCGCGCCTTCCAATCTTTCAAGAACGTCTTCGATGTCCTCGGGCGACATCATTTTATCGGGCATTTCACGATTTAAATCGTCAAAACTCAAAAACTTCTTGCCTCTGCCCATGGCAAGAAGCCGATCCATTAAATCTTCCTTTTCGTCGTAATCTGTCATAACCATTTTGTAAATGTTCTTTGATTAAATCCGTCTGTAAATCGTTGTTTATTAAATATTTTTTTAACGTTAAAAGCGAAAAAATAGTTTCATTAGTTCAAATGTTCAGAGTAATCGCCCTTAGTTTGCTTTAAGTGCCAGCCAATCGAAGCAGTTCTTTACGGTCTCCAAACATTGATTCAAAATTTTCAGGCCCCGTTTATCCGGTTTTGTAAATCGCGTTTCAAACGCGCCAATCCAATCTGTTCCGTCACGAGATGGCCGAGTAATTCACTATTTCCGCTCTGTTCCGCCAAAATCAGGTCCTGGCTGATTTCCAAAATCCGGTTGGAAATCGCCATGATGCGAAGCGTAAACACACAGCTTTCAGCATCATGTAAAACCTCGTCAATCGCATCCCCCTGCTCGCGCGGCGGTTCGCTCATCATCAAAACCGGGACAAAATCGCTTGCCGTCTCGTCCATTTCGACAAGCTCAAGCAAACTTTCAAGTGTAATTTCTGCGCCCGTTTTTTGCAATTCTAAAAGGGCTTTGAAAACGCTTGCCGTGGCCAGCGGTTCATAATCGGTTTCTTCAAGTTGGGGCAAAATTATGTCTCGCAATTCGTTATCGTAAATCAGCAGCTCAAGCAAACGGCTTTCGGCGACCGTCATTTTTGCTTGCGTGGCACGGGCAACCTGCTGTTTGATCGATTCGGTTTCGATTCGCGCGCCGAGCTTGACGGATTTCCATAAATCGCGCTTTAAAATCGAATCATCAACCCGAAAGAAACTCATTGCCTGATCAAAGCTGTCGCGTTTCTGAATCGGATTACGAATAGCCGAAAGCACAGGTATCACATCCTCGATGGCCTCGGCTTTTTGCTTGGGCGTCGACATGTTGCGATCCTGCACAGCAGTTTCTAAAACGAATTGGAGATAGGTGGTTGCGCTTTTTTCGTGTTGTTTTTTATATGCCGTAAATCCATTGGCGCGTATGAAATCATCGGGATCCTGCCCGTTCGGTAAAACCAAAACTTTGATTTCAAAATCTTCTGCCAGAAGGATTTCAATAGCCCGTCTTGCCGCTTTGACACCTGCCTTGTCTCCATCATAGTTGACAACGAGTTTCTTCGCAAATCTGCCAAGCATTTTTGACTGCTGTTCGGTAAACGCCGTGCCGAGGCTCGCCGTGCAGTTTGTCACGCCGAATTGATAAAGGGCGATTAAATCAAGATAGCCCTCGACCAGAATCGCGTATTTTTTTTTGCGAATGTCTTCTTTACATTGAAAAAGCCCGTAGAGATGCTCGCCCTTAATATAGGCCGGCGTTTCAGGCGAATTCAGATATTTCGGCTCGCCCTGCGCCAAAATCCGCGCCCCGAAGGCAATCGGGCTGCCGTCAATATTTAAAACGGGAAACATCAATCGCCCGCGAAAACGGTCATAAACACGTTTTTTTTCTTCATTAATCGAAACCAGGCCGCTGGCTTCGATAAGCTTTTCGTCCGCGCCTTTTTCCTTGAGCAGCGACATCAGCGCGTCCCAGCTGTCGGGCGAATAACCGATGTGAAATTTTTTGATGATTTCGTCGGATATTTCGCGTTTTTCGAGATATTCACGCGCCTCGCGGGCGTGAGTATTATTTTCCTGTAAATGATGCTCCCAGAATTCGAGCGCATAGCGGTTTAATTCAATGACCTGATCGGCAATTGCTTTCTGCTCTTTTTTGCGCTGTTTGTTGCGCTCGTAATTTTTATCGTCAATCGGCTCGGGCAGCGGCACGCCCGAAATTTCCGCTACCCGTTTGATGGCTTCGGGGAAATTCAATCCTTCGATTTCCATCACGAAAGTATAGGCATTACCTCCTTTTGAACAGCCGAAACATTTGTAAAAGCCCTTCTGCGGGCTGACTGAAAAAGAGGCTGTTTTCTCACCGTGAAACGGACAATTGCCCCACCAGTTCGCACCTTTTTTCTTGAGTGGAACGTGCATCTCGACAATCCGCACAAGGTCGGCACGGCTTTTTAGATCATCAATAAAATACTGGTCGTAGAGCATCTAAAATATTAGAACAAAAAATCACCGATTCGGGTTTTGACTTTGAGAGAAGATTTTATTTTTGGACAGCTCGTTTCTTTTGAATTTTCATCATAACAAAGGTCATTTTTATTATCGTTAATTGTTCTGATTACTATTCCGGTAGAAATATTTTGTTTAACCTCGGTTATAAAAATCTCATCACTAATTTCAGGAATATCAAAATGCATCCCTCTTTTAACGCCTTTATCTTTACCGGCACCAATCGTAACTTTATAAACGGCGGTTTCGCCGCTATAAAATATATTATCCAATTCGGCTTCTGTTTCTATAGTTCGTTTCCTGACAGAAATTATTTTTGTTTCAATTGGCAAACGCTGAAACTGTTTATAATTTGCGGGGAATTCAGGCAATCCTGTCAAATCTTTTTCTAAATCACCTTTAACCCAACAGTTAGCCCATTTTTGTCTGTTTTCAATTGATTCATCTTCAGAATCAATATAGATTCCAACGGCTTTTTCAGCAAAAGCTGTTAGCGAAGATTCTTCCACCAGATAATGCCTATCTCCCCATTTAACTTTTATATATGTAACAGGTTGAGATTTTCTTAGTGATTTCTCAACAAATTCAGGAGATAAATGTATGTAATCAGGAGTATTTATTATGCCGCCGTAATTGATATACCGAAGTTCGGGAAGACAGGAATAAATATATAAATTCGTAAATCCAATATTGGAATCTATCTGCAATTGCGAAAATCCGACGGTTTCTTCGTGCCCGGCAAAATAAACTCCTTCCCATTCGTCGCTATACTTAGCATTTTTGAATAAATCGAGTTTTTCGCGAAATTTTGTAACGTCTTCTTTTGAATAACGGTCATAGCGATAAGAAAGAAATGGTACCGAGTAAATATTATATTCTAATAGCCAGTTTTCGGTCGGTTTTGCTTCTTCGGTATTCTGTCCAAAACAAATTTGTAGGGACAGAATGACAACAAAAACGAATAGAAAAATATTTTTTAGTCTCATAATCTTCACCAAAATCTGTTAAAGAACTTGCAAAAAAGTCCGTCGGTGATTCAACATTCATGAAAACTCATCTCTATCAAAAAAAAATTGTAAAATCTTCAGACTATTGTTTCAGTTCCGCTATTGTCGCGCCATTTCCGCCCTGATCCTGCGGGGCAAATGAGTAGCGCAAAACATGTGGGTGACCTTTGAGAAAATGATGAACAAAGTTTTTCAGCGCGCCCGTACCGAAGCCGTGAATGATTCGCACACGCGGGAGCGCGGCAAGATAGGCTTCATCCAGAAAGCGGTCGATTTCGTATTCGGCATCGGCGGTCGTTTTGCCGATCAGGTTGAGCTCGGCATTGGCATCCTCGGTGTCAATCCGCAGATTTGATCCCTTGGCCTGATTCTGTAATTTTTCGCCGAGGGTTTGCTGCTTTGGCACGCCGGTATCGCCAACTGTTTGAAGATTGGCCAGCTTTTCTCGCAGACGCATAGCTCCAACCAGGACCTCTGCGGTATCTTTGTCAATCTTTTCAACTGTGCCGACGCTTCCGAAGCTTGTCCGAACTTTTGAACCTATTTCGATGGGTTTGTTAGTAATTGGTTGTTCGTCGTTCGGTGCAAAACTCTGGCTGCCGGTAACCGAACGCTGCTGGCCGCTCGGCTGAACTTTGGCCAGAACCGCGCGATTGAGCTCCGCTTTTCGGGCAGAGCGCTCTTTGTCCAATCTGTTTCTTAGCGCTTTGTCTTCGATTGTGCTCAGAAATGCTTTTGATTGGCGTTCGAATTCGTCAATTGTCTGGGCAAGCTCGCGCTCGAATTGCTTCTGGCGTTCCTTTTCTTTTTTTCGGGCTTCAATATCAAGCGTGGCGAATTTATGGGCGGTTACCTCGCGTTCTTCTTCGAGCGCAATACGCAAATCTTCGGCCTGTCTGGTTTCAAGCGACAGTTTATGCAGGTAGTTTTCAGCCTCTTGTGCAGAAATGTCGAGATTTTTCTGGGCCGTTTCGATCACGTCGTCACGAATTCCGAACCGCCGCGCAATCTCGATTCCGCTCGATGCGCCGGCCAGGCCGACCAATAAGCGATATGTCGGCTGGAGGGTCTTTTCGTTGAATTCGACGCTCGCGTTAATGACGTTTTCATCATTCGCTGCATAGATTTTGAGTCCCCGGTAATGGGTTGAAGCAATGACCTGAGCGCCGCAATTTTGGCGGAAATAGTCAACGATCGCCACGCCGAGTGCCGAACCTTCTTCGGGATCGGTTCCGGTTCCGACCTCGTCCAGCAAAACCAGAGAGGGTGCGGAGCAATCGCGCATCATTCCGGCGATATTTGAGATATGCGACGAAAAGGTCGAAAGATTAGCCGATAACGATTGATTGTCGCCGATGTCTGCCAAAACAGATTTATAAAAGGGAATTTGTGCATCTTTGGCCGGGACGGGCAAACCGGAAATCGCCATCAAACCCAAAAGCCCGGCAGTTTTCAGCACTACGGTTTTGCCGCCGGCATTAGCGCCGGAAATTATCATCACCGGCTTTTCTTTCGTGAGTTTAAAGGTATTGGCCACAATTTGGGTTTCAGTTTTTGGGCTTTGGTCTTCGGTTTTTGACGCTTTTTCTGACGACTGACGGAGATTTTCTTCCAAAAGGGGATGCCGGGCCTCAATCAAATCGAGGATTTCGTCATCCGAAATCTTGGGCACGATGGCTTTGAATTTGCGGGCAAATTCGACCTTTGCCTTGATAAAATCAAGTGCTGTCACGGCTGCTACGGCTGTTTCGATAGCTGGAAGCTGTTCGCGTAAATCCTCGGTTAAGCTAAACAAAATCCGCGCCACTTCGCGTTCTTCTTTACCTTTTAGGTTTTGGAGCTCGTTGTTGGCTTCGATGGCTTCGAGCGGTTCGACAAAAACGGTCGCGCCGGAGGACGAAAAACCGTGCGCGACGCCGCCGACCTTGCCGCGAAAATCCGCTTTGACTGGAATCACATAGCGGTCATTGCGCATCGTCACGATCGCGTCCTGGATCGCATCGCCGGCCGAGCGCATCGTTGATTCAAGCGATTTTTGAAGCCGTCCGCGCTGGCTGTTGATTTCGCGTCTGAGCCGCGCCAGCTCGGGCGAAGCCGAATCGTCAATCTCACCCGAAGGCAGCAGTTTTTTATTAATCTTATCAATCGCGGAAAACAGTGTCGGCGGAATATTTTCGACCGTCTGCCAGAGCGTCGGCGCAGACTCCTTTTCGGGCTGAACAGCGGAGCGGGCAAAAAGTGCCTGGTTGCAAACCCGCGTTATTTCCAAAAGCGTGAGCGGCTCGAGCGTGGCGCCTTTGATTCGCAAAATCGCAACCGCCTTCGACGGGTCTTCCAAACCGCTGAACGACCATGAAACCTGTTTTTCCTCATTGAGCAGAATCGTTTCGGAGATTAATTTCAATTCTTTTTCAAGATCCAAACGGCTGGTCAGCGGACGCAGATCTGCAAACCGCGCTTCGCCCATCGGCGTTTGGGCATTGCGAGCGACTAGTGCGAGAAGTTTTTCAAATTCTAAAGTATTTAACGAATACATATTTTTTGAGCTTAAATTTATTAATTTACGAAACCCAAATGGCTTCTTTTCTAACAATTTTCCATTCTCCGTTTATTTTTGAGAGAACTATATATAAACAATCCGTACATCTCAAACTAATACATTGCCATTGCATTGTTAATAAAGCCTGGTCTCTTTTTTTGTTAAATCCGACCGTTGAAAACGTAAAATAATGATCGGTTTTGTATTTTTCAATAAATAAAATATCGGCATTTTCATCAGCTTTAAACTTTTCGAAATATGACTGTGTTTCGTGTGATGTGATAAGCGTTGTTTTCGTTTCCAAATTAGCCAAATTCATAGGGTCGCACCAAACATTTCCTTTTTTATAATTTTTCAATGTTTCCGGCTGAACAACTGCTAATTTAGGATTACGCTTTGAAAATACCGGGTGTTTACCAAATCTTTCTCCAAAAATACTATCCAAAATCACCAAAGGCTTTTCGTCATCTAAAACTGCTTTGTAAACTTTACAGGCTTCTATTTCATCATCCGTTTGCCCGAAACTTATGAGAGTTGAAAAAAGCAGAATTGTAAATGCAACAATTTTTTTCATAGAATCTCTTATCTAATTATTCAAAACCAATGCCAACAGGCTATTTTCATTTTCTAGAGTTGAAAAATGGTAAAATTTTTATTTTTTAATAAACACGACCGTCTCTGAGATTAATTTTATGTTTATGAATTTTTTCCATACGACATGTGGCCGCATTGTATTTTATTCCTAACCTATCATTCAAAATTGCTATTGCCATTAAAATAAAGCCCAACGATCCAAATATAATCGGGATAACAAAAAGAATTCGGTCATTATTTGTATTTTCGGCAATCCCGATTTCAATGGGATCTGAAGAATAGAAAAAAATAACTAACGCCAACAAAAAAAAGAATAAGCCAAAATAAAATTGCCGGTGATTGTTATTACCTCCGCTAACCCAAACAAGTCCTAATTGAACACCGCTTGCTATCAGAGCGTAGTCAAGAAACTTTGTAAAAAGTTCGTCTAACATTTTCCATTACCCAAAAATTATTCCACTCAGTTGCTGTAAATTCTTAATTTAATAAATTTAATTTTTTCTCAAACGCCGACAGCTTTTCATACTTAAGCGTGGCCAATGAAAACTTTCCTTATAAAAACATTCTACTTTATTTAGCCTTTAAAAGTTGCAACATTTGGCAAAATAAATTGACCAATTTCGTTCAAAGAACGAATCATAAATTTTCGAACTGAGGGAATTATAAAATGCCATTCATAATAGATGTTGATAAGGTAAAGACCGGCGAGGAAAATTCAAACGAGTATTCAAATCAATGGGGTGCGCAATGTGCCGCTCTGGTTCAACAGGCGAAGTTAAAATCGGGCAGTCTGAATCATGTTCCGTCAACCAGGAGCTGGAAGCAGGGCGTTAAAGTTCAGGATGTTAAGGCCAGCGGGGCTATCGAAAAAGGAACCGTTATTGCTACTTTTGATGATAAGGGGAAATATCCTTCGAGCGACCGGCACACCGCAATTTATCTAAGCCATGACACGGATGGAATTACAGTCATCGACCAGTGGGCGAGCAAGCCTTATGCATCGCAAAGAGTCCTGAAATTCAAAAACGGCAAAAAAAGAAATGTCAACGACGGCAGTTACTTCTGGGTGGTCGAAGTCGGCGAATAGCTTCTATTCAACTACCTGAACGCCTTTCCAAAACGCGACATAGTTTTCGATTATTTTGGCGCCAGGCAATGTGTCCGGGTAAAACCAGGCCGCGTCTTTATTGGTTTCGCCGTCAACGACAACGTCGTAATAACTCGCGGTGCCTTTCCAGCCGCAAACGGTGTGCGTTTCGCTCGGCGCAAAAAACTCCCTTTTTACCGAGATTTCAGGGAAGTAATAATTTCCTTCGACGACAATCGTGTCGTTTGATTCGGCAATAATTTGATTGTTCCAGATTGCTTTCATAGTTTTAGTTTATAAAAATTTTGCTCGAATTTCAGGTGTCGGGATCATACATTCATCCTTTTTCCCAAAAAAGCGATAGCGGTTTTTGGCAAACCACTTATAGAAAAAATCGCGTACCGGTTTGGGAACAATAATAAATGCATAAAGCAGGGACCAGATCCCGCCTAAATGTTTGGCGATTCTCAGCGCGGCGGTCGAATGTGTATAAGCCTTCTCGTTTTCGACGAGAATAATGGAATCAATATCGCTCAAACCGAATTTTTCGATATATTTTTGCCCTGCCTCCGATTGCAGCGGAGAGAATTTGAAGAAATTCTTTTTGTCGCGTTCGATGATAAAATTCACCGAACCATTGCAGAAATTACAGATTCCATCGAAAAGAATAATTGCGCTCATGATTTAATTTTATTTACTTTTTGAAAAAATGTCTTATACTTTAACCAAAAAAACGGAGAACTTAAAAAAGATGAAACAACCCGGCGTAATGTTATTAATTTTTTTAGGGCTTTTCGTAAATGCGTTTGGGCAGGCTAAAACCAAAACCGCAGAAGAAACCATCAATGAATTCTGGAATCTTGTTTTGACCGATAAGATTGATGATGCGATGAGCTTTTGCGATGCAAAGTGGTTTAGAAACTATGACTCGGCAAAAACCGAGCTTGAGTCAATCAAAACCAGGGAAGCAAAAATCCAAAATATTTTAAGTGAAAATGTAAGTACCGATGTCCAGACTCTGTATGTAAATGCAAAGGATAAAAACAAAGGCCAATCCGTGTATGCATTTTATGTTTATAAGAGAACGGCTACCGGAGAGTGGAAAATAGTTGATTTTTTCAAAAAAACTTTTGATCTCCGGCCGCCGGTACCCGGTAAATTAACAGATACCCCGCTTGATTTTGTTTTGGATTGTTTAAATTGCATATAAAGATTTTGCATTTTGAAACCTTTTTCGATATCTTTCCGTTTAAGCAATTCGAGCAGTTCTGAATACATTTGAAAAAGCCTTTAAAGTAAATAACAGCTTTACCTTTTTTACTTTGCTTTTTTCACTTTCCGCTAGAAATTTATGAAAATCCGGTCTTTTTTATTCGCTTTAGGGGCGTTTATTTTGTTTTCTGTCTGCGTTGCCGACGCTCAAACGCGTACCGACGTTTATGCAATTACGAATGCGCGAATCGTGACGGTTTCGGGCTCAGTCATTGAAAAGGGAACGGTTGTCGTGCGCGATGGTTTGATTGAATCAGTCGGCACTGATGCCAAAACTCCATCAGACGCACGCATTTTGGACGGCACCGGCCTCACGGTCTATCCGGGGTTCTTTGATGCGCTGACAAATCTCGGCATTCAACCGGCACAGCCGCAACCACCACGCGGCCCGGGCGGCGGGCAGCAGGCACAGCCCCAGCAGCCGCAATCAAATTCAAATTATCCGAACGGCTTACAGCCCGAGGTTTCCGCATTTGAGCAGTTAAAAGGCGGCGACGCACAGTTTGAAACAAACCGTAATGCCGGTTTTACAACCGTTCTAACCGTTTCGCGCGATGGCGTTTTTAACGGTCAATCGGCGGTTATAAATCTGGCAGGCGAAAGGGTTTCGGATTTTGTCATCAAATCGCCATTTGCCGAGCATTTTACTTTTCGAACGATTTCGGGCGCGTTCCCGGCGTCTTTGCTCGGAACCTTTGCGGCCTTTCGGCAGATGTTTCTTGATGCCCGGCGCCTGCAAGAGCTTCAAAAAATGTATGCGGCGAACCCGAAGGGAATGAAGCGTCCCGAAACGGATAAATCGCTTGAAGCATTATTTCCGATTATTAACGGCACGATGCCGGTTGTTTTTAATGCCAATACCGAGCGTGAAATTGTTCGCGCGCTTGATCTGGCAAAGGAATTTAAGCTCAGTGCCGTCATTGCGGGCGGGCAGGAGGCCTGGAAAGTGGCCGACCGTTTGAAGGCGCAAAATGTTTCTGTTCTGCTGTCGCTCAATTTCCCGAAACGCACGGCTTCGGTTTCGCCCGATGCCGACCCCGAAAGCTTGGAAACTCTGCGCTTTCGCGCCGAAACTCCGAAATGTGCGGCTCGGCTCGCGCAGGCCGGTGTCAGATTTGCATTTCAATCGGGCGGGTTGCCGAGTCTTAGCGACTTTTTCACAAATGCCGCAAAAACGACCGAAAACGGTCTGGCAAGCGACGCGGCAATTCGCGCGATGACCTTGAGCGCGGCGCAGATCCTGGGCGTTGACAACCGTCTCGGCTCAATCGAGGCAGGTAAAATCGCCAATCTGACAATCGTGCGCGGCGATATCTTATCAAAGGACAAAACAATCACTCATGTTTTTGTTGACGGTAAGCTTTTTGAGCAAAAAGAAAAACCGAAAATGTCAACGGGGACAACAGGGCCGGGTGGTATGACGCCAGCAATCGCCAATGTCGGCGGAAATTACAGCATCACAATTGAAGTTCCGGGACAAACCCTGCCGGGAACGCTTGCTTTAACGCAGCAAGGCGCGCTTTTAACCGGAACATTGCAGACCGAAGCGACGGGCAGCTCGCCGATTAAAGACGGCAAGGTAACGTCTGACGGTTTCAGTTTCTCGGCGACGGTTAATTACGGCGGTCAGCAAATCGATATTACCGTGACCGGTAAAGTGACCGGCAATCAAATCAGCGGCACGATTGATTCGCCGCAGGGCGCAATTCCGTTTTCAGGCACGAAAAATCCCTGAGTTGTCCGTGGTCAGTGGTCCTTTGTCAGTTGTTTTTATGATTGTAAGGGAAATGATTACGGTTAAAAGGCTCAATAGTTAAAGAATTATTAAGGATATGAAAAAAATAACGGCTTTCATTCTTCTGAATTTATTATTTCTGGCAAATCTTAATTTCGCGGTTTTTGCTCAGAATAAAACCGAGGTTTTGATTCGCAATGCGACGATACTAACTGCCGTGAAGGGAACTTTGGAAAATTCCGATATTCTGATTCAAAACGGCAAAATCGCAAAGATCGGCAAAAATCTAAAAGCGGCGGCCAATGCCCAGGTTATTGACGCAACCGGAAAATACGTGACGCCCGGCATTATTGATTGCCATTCGCATTCGATGCTTGATGCGATCAACGAATTTTCATATTCGGTCACCTCGATGGTCCGCACCCGCGATGTTTTGAATCCGACCGATATCACGATTTACCGTGCCCTGGCGGGCGGCGTCACGACCGCCAACCTTCTGCACGGTTCGGCAAACTCGATCGGCGGACAAAACACGGTCGTCAAATTCAAATGGGGGAAGCCGGTTGAAGATTATCCGATTCCCGATGCACCGCCGGGAATAAAATTCGCGCTCGGCGAAAATCCGAAACGCTCGTATGTGCAGGTTCTGCCCGGACAAACGCCGCGTTATCCGCGCTCGCGCATGGGGGTCATGGAAACGATACGAGACGCTTTTCTTCGCGCCCGGGATTACAAACAATCATGGGATGATTTTAAGGCCGGTAAAACAAAAATTGAGCCGCGTCGCGATCTGGAGCTCGAACCGCTGGTCGAGGTGCTGGAAGGTAAAAGATTGGTCCATTCGCACGGTTACCGTTCGGACGAGTTATTAAATCTGATGTTGATTGCCGACGAATTCGGTTTTAAGATTGCGACCATTCAACACGGGCTCGAAGCCTACAAGATCGCTCCGGAAATTGCCAAGCGCGGCACGGGCGTCTCGATTTTTACCGACAGCTGGTCGTATAAACTGGAGGCCTATGACGCGATTCCCTATGACGCAGTTATTTTGTGGAAGGCGGGCGTAATCGTTTCGATAAATTCAGATTCCGATGAAAGAATGCGCCGTTTGAATCTCGATGCTGCCAAGGTCGAAAAATACGGCGGCGTTCCTGAAGAAGAGGCATTAAAAATGATTACACTGAATCCGGCCAAACAGCTCGGCATTGACAAGCGTACCGGCTCGATCGAAGTCGGCAAGGATGCCGATCTGGTAATATGGAACGCACATCCGTTCAGCGTTTATTCGCGCCCGGAAACAACGATGATCGAAGGCGAAATTTATTTCGACCGGGCAAAAGATATGGAGCGCCGCGCCGCCTTGGAAAAAGAACGCCAGGAGCTTGAAAAACTGGATGTCAATAAACCTGCGGGCGGCGGCACGACGCAGCCGCGAATTCCGTCTGAGAGAAGAATCAAAGAACGCGACGAAGCAGAATACGGCAATGGGGGAAATCAATGAAGGTAAAAGTAAAAAGTAAAAAGGCAAAAATTTTCAAAATCCTTTTCCATCTGTGTTTATCCGTGTTCATCTGTGGACAAATTTCATTTGTTTTAGCCCAGAATGATGGTTCGGAGCAGAATGTTATCGGCAAGGCGGGAACTTTTGCGATTGTGAATGCGCGCATCGTGACGGTTTCGGGAGCAACGATTGAGAACGGTACGGTTTTGATTCAGGAAGGCAAAATAGCGGCGGTCGGTGCAAACGTTTCGGTTCCGTCGAGTGCTGAAAAGATTGACGGGAAAGGTTTGAGCGTTTATCCGGGAATGATCGACGCGGGAACCACACTCGGGCTGGCGGAGATTCCGCTCGGCGTCAATGCTTCGGTCGATGACGGCGAAGTCGGCGACATGAATGCGAATGCCAAAGCGATTACGGCCATCAACCCGCACAGCTCGCATGTTAATGTGGCGCGTATCAACGGCATCACGACGGTTCTGTCTTATCCAAACGCCGGAACAGTTGCCGGGCAGGCGGCGGTTATCAACCTCTGGGGAAGCACGCAGGCCGAAATGGCTGTGGTGCCGACCTTCGGGTTAGTTATTAATTTTCCGCGAATTGCGACCTTCGGCGGTTTCGGGCAGCCGCAAATCGAATTCAGCGAAGCCGTTAAACGCCGCGATCAAAGGCTGGAGGATTTAAAGAAAATCTTCAAGGACGCGGAAAGCTATGCCCGGGTCAGAGATGCCTACAGCAAAGATAAATCGCTGCCGACACCGAAAACCGACATAAAGCTCGAGGCAATGGTGCCTTATGTGCGCGGCGAAAAGCCCGTAATTTTTACTGCCGAACGCGAGCGCGACATTCGGGGGGTGATCAAATTTGTCGAAGATACGAAGATCAAAGGCATCATCCTCGGTGGGCAGGATGCCTGGAAAGCGGCTGACGGTTTGAAGAAAAACAATATCGCCGTGATCTACACAAACATTTACAATCTGCCCGTCCGCGACGACGATGCCTACGATTACCTGTTTCAAGCCCCGTCGAAGATGCAGCAGGCGGGTATAAAATTCGCCATTTCGACCGGCAATGACGGCGCCGAAGTCCGCGATCTGCCATATCACGCCGGACTCGCCGGTGCCTACGGTTTATCAAAAGACGAGGCCCTAAAAAGCGTGACGCTTTACCCGGCACAAATCCTCGGAATCGCCGACCGGTTCGGCTCAATCGAACAGGGCAAAACTGCTAACATTGTCGTGACCGACGGGGACATGCTCGAGCCGCGCACCAATATAAAATATCTTTTTATTAACGGTCGCCTGCTTCCTCTGACCAGCCGTCACACCGAGCTTTACGAGCAGTTCAAAGACAGGAAATAAAGTAAAAAGTAAAAAGTAAAAAGGCAAAATAAAAAAGGGGCGTTTGATTTCGATAATCTCGAATAATTCAAACGCCTCTTATTTTTTTACTTTTTACTTTTTACTTTTTACTTTGCGAAGCAGTTTTTACTTACTTTAGACCTTTTATCAAATAAGCATCGTGTTTCCAGGTTCCGCAAATAAAAGCAATTGATTTGCCGTCCGGGGAAAAATCGAAATTAACCACCTCGTGATCATTCATAACGGTCATCAGCTCCGACTTTCCGGTTTCGGGCGAAAGCCGCCAAATCGTGCTTTTTAGCCCGTTTCTGGCCAAGTAATACAAATATTTATTATCTTTCGACCATTTGATTTTTAACAGGCGCGAATTCTCATCGGCCGGGGAAAATGATTTTAATATCTTTCCGTCAATCAGCGACATTATGACGATTGCCTGGGCGTCCTCGTTTTTACCGGAAAAATAGGCAACGGTCTCTCCGGTAGAATTAATGGCGGTCGAATACATTCTTTCATTCGAAACAAATTGGGTTTCAAATTTTCCGTTACGTCCGATCGTAATTTTTTTCAAATTGAGATTCAGCGATGTTTTGTAATAGACGGAGCTGCCGTCGGGCGTAACAAAGATCGGTTCGCCGCCTTCGTCATCGGAAATTTGCGTTTGATTACTGCCATCCGTGCTCATTCGCCAGACTTGCTTTGAACCTGTGCGGCTTGAAGCAAAATAAATAAAATGCTCATCAGGCGAAATGACCGGGTTCCAATTGGCCCCTTGATTTGTGGTTAGCTGGCGCTGTTCGGTACCGTCGCCGTTCATAATCCAAATATTTTGATTACCGTCGATTGCCGAATCGTAAACAATCTTACCGCTTGGGGTATAAACTAAACCATCCTTGGCATAAGAAATTATCTGGGCGTCATTCATATTGGAAACCGGCGCAGCCCACAAACGAAAATCGGGAACTATCTGTGTTATAACCATTTTGTCAGCCGATTTATCAAGGGTGAGATGATTGTAATAGATTGAATCCTTCGTCAAATCTTTAACCTCACCTGACGAACGGGAAACCTGGTAAATTTTTGACGGTCGCTGGTACATTTCAATGGCCGTAATAAGAAGTCCGCTTTTATCAGGCAGCCAATCCAAATGGTTGATGTTGAAGAACTTTTGCCGGGTAATTTCACGTTCCGCCCCCGATTCCAGGTCAATTTCCTTTAAACTGAACTCGTTTGAAGAATTATCCGATTGACCGACGGCAAAAGCAATTGATTTACCATCGGGCGCAAATTGATTATCTCCGATGCGAATCGGTCTCGGACGTGTTAGGATTTTGCGCTCAGTCTCACCGTTTGAATCATCTACAAAAAGCGAGCAGTAATTTTCGTCTTCATACGCACAGCGCACAAATGAGATCTGGCTGTCATCGGGCGAAAGACTAAACCAGCCCTGGGTCCCGGTGGCCACTTCTTTGGGAATACCGCCAAAGACCGAAACGCGGTAAATGGTTAGGCTGCCCGTTTTTTTCCCCCGGACAAAATAAAGGTTTTGACCATCGTGCGAAAAGCTGAGCCCGTAATAAAATTCGTCGGAATTCGGCAGCAATTGGATATTCTCCAATGTTTCAAATTGTCTGAGCCAGAGACTCTGTTTTCCGTTGACCTCGCTCGAATAGGCCATCAGCTTCCCGTCCGGCGAGATGACCGCCTGGTAAACTCCGCCGGTATTTGTCAATTTTTCGGATTTAAAATCTGCAAATAAAATAGGAGCAGTCGTTTGAGATCTAAAAAAATCGGACCGCCAAAAACGTGAGGCAGCCGTAAAGGAAGTAATTAACAAAATACTAAGCAAGGCAACCGGCAAAGGCGATCTGAAAACCGTCTGTAGAAAAAATTCCTTAACTTTATTAGTGACCGGAGCGGATGCCGGCTCTTCCAACCTGGCCTCTGATTCACTGGCAGGCAAATTTTCCTCACCCGCAAGCAGTTTTTCCTCAAATATTTTGTGGACCGTTGCGATAAAGCGATAGCCGTGTCGCGGTACGGTTTTGATATAGTTCGGTTTTTGGGCGTCATCGCCGAGAGCTTTTCGTAATTGACGAATATTAAATGTCAGATTGCTTTCCTCGACGAAATTATCAGCCCAGATTTTTTTCATCAATTCGTCCTTTTCAATCAGCCGCCCATGATTTTCGACGAAGATAAAGAGCATCTCAAAAACCTTTGGGGTGAGCGCAACCGGCTCACCCCCACGCATTAAAATCATTTCTTTCGGATAAAAACGAAAGTCTCCAAATTCGTATAAATGGTTAATTTCCGGTGACATACTGCTTCTAGGAAATATCTAAGAAAATTCTCATCCCCTTCTAAGGACTTTTTGGTCTAAATTCTTTTACGGTAGATGTTAGAACTATGTTTACAAAGTTATTCCATATTTTAGAACGAACGGAAACGGGCTTTTTTGCAAATAAAAAGCCTGAGGGCGAAATACAGCTATCGTTCAGCACAACTTAAAAGGATTTAAGACAGGGGGAAAGGCAGGACAGGAAGTTACCAAAAATTATCAATCGGACAACCATTTAAAGGTGATTTCAACCGGCTTTGACAAGGAGTAAAGGGAGAAAAAGAGGTGGCAAAAATAATAAATGTCCGGCTTACGGAATATTATCCGTTTCAGACGGGTCTGAGTAAAAAACAAAAACAGATAGAAGGCGGAGTTTTTGACCGGCGGGGAAAACCGCTTCATTCACTGGAAGATTTTGTCGAGGGCACTTTCCAGCACATTGGGATCCTAAGCTTAGAATTCCACGTGGACAAGTTGTCG
>JADMIO010607161.1_pt1 | contig 24185 bp, 22 predicted proteins | sample 8958161 | NCBI WGS metagenome assembly JADMIO01 (sample SAMN16585339, study PRJNA669376) | soil metagenome | isolation source: Crop rotation soil | place: USA: Cullars Rotation, Alabama | collected 2011
GCCGCGACTTCAAGTCACGTGAATTCCAAGCTTCGGATCCCACTGTGCTGGAAAGGGCGCGCTTGGTGGCCTGCTGGGCCATGGCCTGGTCGGTCGACTGCATGCGGCAGCCGATATAGGCGCCCGCCGCCGCGCCGGCCGCCGCGCCCAGCACCGTGCCCAGGGTCTTTTCATTCTTGCTGACCGCGCGGCCGACCAGGGCCCCGGCGGCGGCGCCGATCAGGGCCCCGCCCTCCTGCTTCTTGCCCGAGCCTTCGCAGCCGAACAGGCCGCTGATCCCCTTGGACTGGGCCGCGGCCGGCAGCGGCGCGGCGACCAGCGAGGCGAGGACGGCGCCGACGCTGAGCGCGGTGGCGATCGAGTGTTTGACCATGGGGGACGGTTCCTTTGGAAAGCGGCGGGCCCTCGACGGAAGGCCCGTTGGCGTCCGACGCCCCCGTGATACAAACTGATCAACGATAAGGGAGAAACGAGCGTGCCGGACAAGCCAGACTATAGCTGCTTCGATGTCGAGATCGAGACAGGCGTGGCGCATCTGCGCCTGAAACGCCCCGAGGCCCTCAACACCATGACCCGGGCGTTCTGGAACGAGCTGCCGGCCATCATCCGCGACATTGACGACAACGCCCGCGCCCGCTGCATCGTCATCTCCTCGACCGGCAAGCACTTCTGCGCCGGCATGGACCTGTCGGTGTTCACCGACGGCGAGGGCGTGACGGGCGGCGAGCCCGCCGACCGCTTCGTCGCCGCCGAAAGCTTCCGCCGCCACGTTCACCACCTGCAGGACACCTTCTCCTGCCTGGACGAGGCGCGGATGCCGGTGATCGCCGCCATCCAGGGCGGCTGCATCGGCGGGGCGGTCGACTTCACCAGCGCCTGCGACATCCGCTACGCCAGCGCCGACGCCTTCTTCACGATCCACGAGATCAATATCGGCATGACCGCCGACGTCGGCACCTTCCCGCGCCTGTGCAAGCTGATCCCCGAGGGCTGGGTGCGCGAGCTGGCCTATACGGGACGCCGCCTGCCGGCCGCCAGAGCGCGCGACATCGGCCTGGTCAACGAGGTGCTGCCCACCCACGAGGAGGTGGTGGCCCACGCCCTGGCCACCGCCCGCGAGATCGCCTCCAAGTCGCCCCTGGCCGTCGCGGGCAGCAAGGTGATGATCAACTACGCCCGCGACCACTCGATCAAGGACGCCCTGGACTACATCGCCACCTGGCAGACCGGCATGTTCTCGCCGCCGCACATGATGGAGGCCTTCCAGGCCAAGACCCAGAACCGCGAGCCGGTCTACCCGGACCTCGTCCCGCTCAGGAAGCGGATGTAGGGTCCGACGCCTCGACCGCTTCCGGCAGTTCCGCGTTGGTCAGGTCGCAGCCGTCCAGCCGGCATCGCGTCAGGTCGGCGTCGATCAGGCGCACCCGGCGGGCGTCGGCGCCGGTCAGATCGGCCCCGTGCAGGGCGGCCCGGCTGAGGTCGGTGCGCAGGACCCGGCCCTGGGCGATGGTCAGCGGTCCCAGCCGGGCGCCCGAGAGGTCGGCCCGCGACAGCCGGGCGCCGACCAGCCGGGCGCCGCGCAGGTCGGCGCCGCGCAGGTTGACGCCGCGCAGGTCGGCGTCGACCAGGTTGGCCCCCTGCAGCTGGACGTTCTCCAGGTCCATGCCGAAGAAGACCGCGCCCGGCGCCGACAGCCCGGCCAGCCGCCGGCCGCGCAGCCGCCGCAGCGGGCGGAAGTCGACCGCCGGAAGCTTGGCCGCTGCGCCGTCGCGACCGTCGCTGCCGACATAGAGTTCGTGCGCCTCAAGGATCTCGTGCAGGGGGGCGTCGTCGACATAGACGATCGGCGGCGGAGCGCGCAGCACCTCCGTCAGGTCGGCGCCCTCGAAGGTGGCCCCGGCCAGGTCGGCGCCGGTCAGAACCGCCCGGCGCAGCGAGGCGCCGCCCAGATCGGCGTTGTAGAGATTGGCCCGGGACAGGTTGGCGCCGTCCAGGGTGGCGCGGTTCAGCCGCGCGCCCTTCAGGTTGACCCCGGCCAGGTCGGCGTCGGTCAGGTCGGCCACCCGAGCGAAGCCGCCGCCCACCTGGGCGCCGTCCAGCCGGGCCCCACGCGTCACCGCGTGCTCCAGCTCGCCCTGGCGCGTCCGGTGCCGCAGGATTCGGAAGCCGTCGACGCTGTCCTGAGTGGCGATGACGCCCTCGCGCAGGTCGCAGCCCGACAGGTCGGCGCCGCCGAGATTGGCCCCTCGCAGGCAGGCGCCCCGCAGGTCGCAGCGGGAGAGATTGGCTTCGCGCAGGTCGGCGTCGCGCAGGTCGGCGCCGTAGAGGGTGGCGCGGGTCAGGACCGCGCGCGCCAGCAGGGCGCCGGCCAGGCGCACGCCGGTCAGGTCGGCCTCGGAAAGGTCGACGCCCTCCAGATTGACGTTGTCGAGATCTACATAGGAAAGGTTGGCCCGAGTCCCGGCCGGCAGCCCCTTCAGATAGCGCACGTGCGCCTCGACCGCGGCCTTCAGCGCCGGCGGCGAAAGGGTGCGGATCAGCGACGGCTGAGGGGATCGACCGGACAGGGCGGGGGCGGGCATGAGACGGCGCTCTTTTCGGCGAACCGTGTCACGCCATCTTTAATGAAACGTTCAATTCATCCCGAAAGGTCAAAGCCATCCGCGCCGCTTGAACCACAGGAGCGGACCGGCCGCGGCGATCACCATCATGCACAGGGCGAACGGGTAGCCGTGCAGCCAGTTGAGCTCGGGCATGTGGGCGAAGTTCATGCCGTAGATCCCCGCCACCAGGGTCGGCGGCAGGAACACCACCGAGAACACCGAGAAGATCTTGAAGATCGCGTTCTGCTCGATGTTGATCAGGCCCAGCGCCGCGTCGAGCAGGAAGGTGATGTTGCCCGACAGATAGCCCGAATGGTCGGTGATCGACTGGACGTCGCGCTGCAGCGACTTGAGGTGGTCGCGCAGTTCCTTGTCGCCCTCGAACTGGTCGGCCAGCGAGGCGAAGCTGAGCAGGCGGGCCAGGCTGACCAGACTGTCGCGGGCCTTGGAATTGACGATCTGGGCGCGGCCCAGGCGGTTGAGGATGGCCTCGAACGCTCCGCCGCGCGGCCGGCTGAAGATGATCCGCGACTGGGTCTCGACCTCGCCGGCGGTGCGCTCCAGGATGTCGGCGGTGCGGTCGATCACCGCGTCCAGCAGGCCCAGAAACGTCTGGGCGCCGCCGGGGCACAGGCTGGGCTGGCGCTCGGCCTGGGCGGCGAACACCGCGAACGACTTTGGCTCGACATAGCGGATGGTCACCAGCCGGTCGCCGGTCAGCACGAAGGTCACTGGCGCGGCGGTCGGCAGGTCGCCGTCCGCATTGACCAGCACCGTGGCGGTCATGAACGTGCCGCCGTCTTCCTGGTAGAGGCGCGAGGAGGCCTCGATCTCGGCCATTTCCTCGCGGGTGGGCAGCAGCAGGCCGATCGACTTCTCGACCGCGACTTCCTCGGCGCGGGTGGGGCTGACCAGCTCGATCCACACCGCGTCGGCGGGCAGCGCCCAGTCGGGCGTCAAGCCGCCGGGCTCGAAACCCGGCGCGCCATGGCGCAGCACCCTCAGCATGGGAAATGAGCTTTGTTCACGCCCTGGGCATGGCCCAGAGCGCGCGCGGCGTCAACGCGGCGCTTGCGGCTTGTCGGCGTCCTGCGCCTGGCCCGAGGCCTGGGATTGCGAGATCAGGGCGGCGATGCGGTCGGTGGAGTCGGCGGCCTGGTTGATCATGTCCAGCGGCGAGCTGGCCCGCACCGAGGCGGCGACCTGGTTGGCGGCCGACTTGGCCAGCGAAACGGCGGCGTTCTGGGCCAGGGCCAGCTTGCTGGTGGCGGCGGCGATCGTGACCGCCTGGTTGTTCTGGTAGATGAAACCGTGGGTCGGATAGACGGTCGAGCCCAGGTCGCGGATCGGGTCGTACCAGACCTTGACCTGGCTCCAGTCGCCGGCCGGCGAGACGTCGACGACGGTGACGTCCTTCTCGATCTGGCCGCGGCCGCCGTCGATGATCGACCAGTTGGCGTGGGTGACCTGGATCACGCGGTCGGTCAGCACCTGGCTGACGAAGGCGACGTGGCCGAGGTTCATGCGGCCGGTCGGCTTGAAGCAGAGCACGGCCCCGGCGCGGGGCACGAAGCCGGTGTCGTACTTGCCAACGGCCTGAGACCACCACGTCCGGGCGTCGCCGAAGATCTGGATGCCCGACATCAGACGCGCGAACGGGACGCATTGCCAGTACCCGTCGGCCATCGCGCCGGACATCGGCACGAGGCTGATCATGGCGGCGGCGGCCAGGGAACCCCAGAGGGTTCTCGTCCGTTTCGTCATGCTGTGGGTACTCCCCCGCGTCACTGGGCTAAGGGATAACCCTGACAGGGAAATATGAAAAGTCTGTTTATCAGGCTTTCGCCGCGGCAGGTCGACGCTGTCCCCAGCTTTTTGCCCAAGCTTTCATCCGCTCGCGGGCCGGCTTCTCGATGATGTGATACGACATCGCCGACAGCGGAACCAGTGCGGCGACAATCAACAGCCAAGCATAGAGCGGCAGTTGGTCGCCCTCGATCTTCAGAAGCTTGAGCGCGGCATTGACCGCCAGGATCTTCCACGGGATGCAGATCATGTAGGTCGAGTAGCTGATCTCGCCCAGATACACGAGCGGAGCCTGAGTCGCGAAGCTTGAGCCGGCCGCGGCCAGGGCCGCCAGCATGACGATCAGCGCCCCCAGGGTCATGACGATGACCTGGTCCGGCGCCCCGAAATGCACGGCCAGCAGCACCGCGGCGCCCGCGAAACAGGCGCCCACGCCCGAGAACCGGCCGGTGACGGCGCCCGAACGCCACAGGGCGTGCAGGGCGCAGCCATAGGCGAAGCACGGGACGATGCGCAGGAAGCCCCAGCGGATCGTCGCCTCGGTCAGGGGGAAGCCCGCCAGCGCCTGGAAGGCTGGATAGAGGGCGGCGATCAGGGCCAGGGCAAGGCCCACGGCCAGGCGCGGCCGCGCGCGCAGCCGCCAGGCGGCGAAGGCGAAGACCGGGAAGCTGAGATAGGCGAACCACTCGGCCGAGATCGACCACGACGGATGGTTCCAGCCCGAGACCGGCGCGAAGCCCCAGGCCTGGACCAGCAGCAGGTTGGCCGGCAGGGCGCTCCAGGCCAGCATGTTCTGGTCGACGGCGATGCCGGCCAGGCCGGCGGCGGCGGCCATCAGCCCGACACCCGCCAGGGTGACCAGGTGCAGCGGATACACCCGCGCCAGCCGGTTCCACAGGAAGTCGCCGTAGCGGAACGTCCCGTTGCCGAAGCCCTGCAGATAGACATGGCAGAGGATGAAGCCCGACAGGGTGAAGAACGCCTCGACCCCCAGATAGCCCTTGCCGATCATCGCCGGCGGGACCGCCGCCGAGAGGTTTGGCCAATAGTGGTACATCACCACCCAGAAGGCGGCGAAGAACCGAAGGGCCGTCAGGGGCTTGATATTGGCGGCGTCTGGCATCATCTCGATTCTCGGTTCGGCGAAGCCTGGGGGCTTCCGTCGCGTTCCTTGCATGAACGGCGCCTACGGAGGGGTAGGCGGTGGCGCGTTTTCCGGACCAGAGCTTAGATCGGTACGATGAACGAACTCCTTCACCTCGTCGCGGACCCCGCCGCATGGCCGCCCTGGTCACGCTGATCGTCATGGAAGTCGTGCTTGGCATCGACAACCTGGTGTTCATCTCCATCCTCTCCAACAAGCTGCCGCCCGAACATCGACAGAGGGTGCGTCGGATCGGCATCTCCCTGGCCCTGATCATGCGGCTGGCGCTGCTGTCGACCATCGCCTTCATCGTCGGCCTGACCGCTCCGGTGTTCGACCTAGGCCTGGCCGGCCCGCTGTCGCACGGCGAACCCACGTTCGAGACGGCCTTCTCTTGGCGTGACCTGATCCTGATCGCCGGCGGCCTGTTCCTGATCTGGAAGGCCACCAAGGAGATCCACCACAACGTCGATCCCGACGCCGACGAATCCGCCCCGGACGTCAAGACCGCGGCGATCTCCAACGTCGGCGGGGCGATCTTCCAGATCATCCTGCTGGACATCGTGTTCTCGATCGACTCGATCCTGACCGCCGTGGGCATGACCGACCACCTGCCGATCATGATCGTCGCGGTGATCGTCGCGGTGACGGTGATGCTGCTGGCCGCCGATCCGCTCGGAAACTTCATCAACAACAACCCCACCGTAGTCATGCTGGCCCTGGGCTTCCTGCTGATGATCGGCGCGGTGCTGATCGCCGAGGGCTTCGGGGTGCACGTGCCCAAGGGCTACATCTACGCCGCCATGGCCTTCTCGGCCGGCGTCGAGGGCCTGAACATGCTGTCGCGGCGCAAGGGCGTGAAGAAGGGCTGATACGGCCGGGGACAGGCGCATGCGCCTGTCCCCGATCCTGCCCGGAGCGCTTCGCCCCCGTCCACGTTCGGCTTGCAGACCGTTCGGCACGCCCGCATGTAGCGCGCGACGATACGTAGGAACGCGATGACCGCCCAGACCTTCACCGACACCGAGCGGCGGACCACCCTGGCCGGGCTGATGATCGTCTTCCTGCTCAGCGCCCTGGACCAGACGGTGGTCTCCACGGCCATGCCGCGGATCATCGCCGAGCTGAACGGCCTGACGCTCTATTCGTGGGTGACCACCGCCTATCTGCTGACCTCGACGGTGATGGTGCCGATCTGGGGGAAGCTGGGCGACATCTATGGCCGCAAGCCCATCCTGCTGGCCGGTATCGCCATCTTCCTGGCCGGCTCGTGGCTGTCGGGCCTGTCGGGTGAGTTCGGCCCGGTGCTGGGTCTGAGCGGCATGGTCCAGCTGATCGTCTTCCGCGCCCTGCAGGGGATCGGCGGCGGCGCCCTGTTCACCACCGCCTTCGCGATCATCGCCGACCTCTACCCGCCGCGCGAGCGGGGCAAGTTCGCCGGCATCTTCGGCTCGGTGTTCGGCTTGGCCAGCGTGCTGGGCCCGCTGATCGGCGGCTATTTCACCGACCATGGCACGGTCCACCTGGGCGGCCAGGTGATCGCCGGCTGGCGCTGGGTGTTCTACGTCAACCTGCCGCTCAGCCTGCTGTCGCTGTTCATGATCCTGGTGAAGATGCCGCCGCTGGAGCACCGGCGCTCGGGGGCGGTCGACTATGTCGGCGCGATCCTGCTGGTCGCCGCCTTCGTGCCGCTGCTGCTGGCGCTCAGCCAGGGCGGCCACGACTTCGCCTGGAGCTCGCCTCAGTCTATCGGCCTGTTCGCCTTCGCGGCCGTCGCCCTGGTGCTGTTCCTGTACGCCGAGACCAAGGCCGGCAATCCGCTGCTGCCGCTGCGGCTGTTCGGCAACAAGGTGTTCGCCACCGCCAACCTGGCCGGCTTCCTGATCTCCATGGCCTTCCTGGGGGTGGTGACCTTCCTGCCGCTCTACATGCAGTTGGGCCTCGGGGTGGACGCCACGACCTCGGGCCTGGCCATCCTGCCGCTGATGGGCGGGTTGATCGTCTCGTCCACCGGCGCGGGCCAACTGGTCAGCAAAACCGGCCGCTACAAGCCGCTGATGATCGCCGGCGCGGTGCTGCTGCTGGTCGGCGTCGCGCTGCTGACCCGGGTGACCGCCCACACCACCCTGCTCGATCTGTGCTGGCGGATGGCTATCGTCGGCCTGGGCCTGGGTCCCGGCCAGAGCCTGTTCAACCTGGCCACCCAGAACGCCGTCGAGGTGCGCGACATCGGCGTGGCCACCAGCTCCAACCAGTTCTTCCGCCAGATCGGCTCGACGATCGGAGTGGCGCTGTTCGGCGCCCTGCTGACCCACCGCCTGGCCAACGAGGGGCAAGGCTTCGACCTGGGCGCGCTGCAGGGCCTGGCCCTGAAGGCCACCGCGCCCGATGGCGCTGGGGGCGCGGCCCGCCATGCCGACCCGGCCCTGGCCCAGGCCCTGACCCACGCCATCACCGGCGTGTTCGCCGCCGGGCTGATCGTGATCGCCGCGGGGCTGGTGGCGATCCTCCTGATCCCCGAACTGCCGTTGCGGAGCCGCCAGCCGGGACCGCAGGGGGAAGCGGTCTGAGACCGGATTGGGGACAGGCGCATGCGCCTGTCCCCGGCCTCATCCGCGACTCAGAGGAAGCTGTACGGATCGACGTCGAACACCACCCGCACCGAGTTCGGCACCTTGGCCCGGGCCCGCCAGGCGGCCAGGAAGCCCTGCAGGTCCACCGACCGCTCGGCGCGGACCAGGAAGCGCTTGCGCCGGCGCCCGCGCACCAGGGCCAGGGGCGCGTCGGCGGGGCCGAACACTTCGACCCCCTCGGCGTTGGGCGTGGCGGCCGCCAGGGCGTTGCAATAGGCCTCCAGGGCCACCGGGTCGGGTCCCGAGGCGATCACCGCCGCCAGCCGCCCGAACGGCGGCAGGCCCGCCTCCTGGCGCATGGCCATCTCGGCCTCGACGAAGGCGTCGCGGTCCTGGGCCTTGAGCGCCTGCAACACGCCGTGCTCGGGGGCGTAGGTCTGCAGCAGCGCTCGCCCCGGCTTCTCGTGCCGTCCGGCTCGGCCGGCCGCCTGGGCCAGCAGCTGGAAGGTCCGCTCGCCGGCCCGCAGGTCGCCGCCGCGCAAGGACAGGTCGGCGTCGACCACGCCCACCAGGGTGAGGTTGGGAAAGTTGTGCCCCTTGGCGGCGGCTTGGGTGGCCACCAGGATGTCGATCTCGCCGGCCGCCATGCTGTCGACCAGGGCCCGGGCCCCGGCCGCGTCGAACACGGTGTCGGACGAGAACACCGCGATCCGGGCGTCGGGGAACAGGTGCCGCGCCTCCTCCTCGACCCGCTCGACGCCGGGGCCGATCGAGGTCAGGCTGTCCTTGGCCCCGCAGTGCGGGCAGGCCTCGGGCTTCTTCATCGAAAAGCCCGTCAGGTGGCAGACCAGGCGGCCGGTATAGCGGTGCTCGACCAGCCAGCTGTCGGTGTCGGGCGACTTCATCTTCTCGCCGCAGGCCCGGCACAGCACCAGGGGCGCATAGCCCCGACGGTTCAGGAACAGCAAGGATTGCTCGCCGCGTGAGAGCGCCACCGACACGGCCTTGACCAGCGGCGGCGACAGCCATCGGCCGGGCTCCGGCGGGGTCTCGCGCATGTCGATCAGGCCGATGTCGGGCAGCTGGGCCGCGCCGTGCCGGGCGCTGAGGCGCAACCAGCGATAGCGGCCCGCCTGGGCGTTCCACAGGCTCTCCAGCGAGGGCGTCGCCGAGGCCAGCACCACCAGCGCGCCCTCGATCTTGGCGCGTGCCACGGCCAGGTCGCGGGCCTGGTAGATGAAGCCCTCCTCCTGCTTGAACGAGCCGTCGTGCTCCTCGTCGACCACCACCAGCCGCAGCTTGCGGAACGGCAGGAACAGGGCCGAGCGGGCCCCAACCACGATCCGCGCCCGGCCGGCGGCCACGCCCTCCCAGGCCCGGCGGCGGCGGGGCGGCGACACGGCCGAGTGCCACTCGACGGGGGCGACGCCGAAGCGGGCCTCGAAGCGGGCCAGCACCGCCTGGGTCAGGGCGATCTCGGGCAGCAGGATCAGTACCTGGCTGTCGGGATCGGCGGCCAGGGCCGCGGCCGCCGCTTCCAGATAGACCTCGGTCTTGCCCGAGCCGGTCACCCCGTCCAGCAGCGCGGCCTGGAAGCCGCCCGCCGCCAGCATCTGCGCCAGCACGTCGGCCGAGGCCTGCTGGCTGGGATTGAGCGTCTGGGGCGGACGCGACAGGTCGGGTTGCGGGAAGCGGGTGTCTGGCTCCACCCAGGTGACGGCCAGCACGCCCTCGTCGACCAGGCCCTTGACCACGCCGGCCGAGACCCCCGCCGCGGCGGCCAGGGCGCCCGAGGCCATCGGCCCCTGCTCGGCGGCGGTCAGCACCTTCAGCCGGGCGGGCGTCATGCGGGCCGGCTGCGCGCCGGTCAGGACCAGGGCCTTGTCCGGCTTGGCCGCCGGATGGCGCAGGCCGCGCAGGGCCATGGCCAGGGGCCAGCCGGGAACGTCGACCGAATAGCGCGCCGCCCACTCCACGAAGCTGAGGACGCCCGGCGGCAGCGGCGGGTCGTCGACCCGCTCCAGCACCGGCTTCAGCGGCCGGTTGCCGCCGGTCCCGTCGCGCAGGCCGGTCACCACGCCGCGAATCACCCGCGGCCCCAGCGGCACGGTCACGTGGTCGCCGATCGCCAGGTCCAGGCCCTCCGGCTCGGCGTAGTCGAACGCCTCGGGCAGCGGCATGGGCAGCAGGACGGAAGCGATGCGGGGCATGGGACCTGACATGGAGACGATCGGGTTCTGCCTTGGAAACGTCGGAAGGTCGAGAGGCGGCGGGGCGGCCATCAAGCGGCTGTTAACCGAACTGGGGCTTCATCGAGACCGCCCCGCCGGTGATCGCATATGGGGACGAACAGTGGATGGAGTAGTCAGACCATGACCGACGCGACCCAGGCGATGCTGCCCTATCCGGTCGACGCCGAGGCCGTCCGCGACTTCCTGAGGGCCGAGCCCGACTTCCTGCACCAGGATCCCGACCTGCTCAGCGACCTGGGCCTGCGCCCCGACGCCAGCAACATCGTCGATTTCGGCCCCGCCGCCCTGGCCCGGGTCTCGGCCGCCCATGAGCGCGAGGCCCTGGTCCGCCGCCAGATCGAGGCGACGGCGCGCGCCAACCACTCGGCCCAGGCCCAGACCCACGCCGCGGTCATCGACCTGCTGGACGCCCGCAACCATTCCGACCTGGCCCGCCGGGTCGACGAAATGGCCATCCTGCGCTTCGGCCTGGCCGCCGGGGTGGTCGTTCTGGAAGGCCCGGGCCGCGTCCCGGCCGGCTGGCACGCCCTGATCGCCGGCCAGATCGACATGACCATGGGCGACCACGGCGTCGCCCGCATGGGCTTCCACGCCCCCGCCCTGGGCCTGTTCGGCGAGCGCATCGACGAGATCAAGAGCATGGCCCTGGTCCGCATGGCCGTGTGGGAGCCCTCGCGCCAGGGCCTGCTGGCCTTCGGCTCGGCCGACCCCGAGGGCTTCACGGCCGACATGGGCTCGGACCTGGTCGCCTTCCTGGCCCGCGTCGTCGAACGCACGGCCGAGCGCTGGCCAATCCTGTGACGACCGGAGGGCCGACAGGCCTTCCCAAGGAAAGCCGAAGATGAGCACGGCCCGCGCCGCCCTTTCGGACTGGCTGGACCACCTGGCCCTCGAGCGGCGCGCCTCGCCACGCACGGTGCGGGCCTATGGCGACAACGTCCTGGCCTATCTGAACTTCCTGGAGCGCCATCGCGGCGAGGCCCTGTCGGCGTCCGACCTGGGCGGGATCACGGCGGCCGAGCTGCGCGCCTACCTGGCCTTCCGCCGCGAGCCCCCGCGTTCCCAGACTGGCGACGACCGCGAGGGTCTGTCGCCACGCTCGCTGTCGCAGAGCCTGTCGTCGATCCGCACCTTCCACCGCTATCTCGACCACCGGCTGGGCACGCCCAACGCCGCCGTCGGCCTGGTGCGCGGCCCCCGCATCAAGGTCGGCGCCCCGCGTCCGGTGTCGGAGGACCAGGCTCACGGCCTGATCGCCGAACTGTCCCTCGACCCCGACCGGGAGGATTGGGAAGCAGCCCGCGACGCGGCCGTGCTGACCCTGCTGTGGGGCTGCGGCCTGCGGATCTCCGAGGGCCTGTCCCTTACCCGCCGCGACGCGCCCCTGGCCGACAGCCTGCGGATCACCGGCAAGGGCGGCAAGACCCGCATCGTGCCGGTGCTCGACGTCGTCCGTGAGCGGATCGACACCTATGTGACCGCCCTGCCCTTCGCCCTGCAGCCGGACGATCCGCTGTTTCGCGCCAAGCGCGGCGGGCCGCTGTCGCCGCGCCATGTCCAGGCGACCATGCAGGCGCTCCGAAGCCGCCTTGGCCTGTCCGACCGCGCCACGCCCCATGCCCTGCGCCATTCGTTCGCCACCCACCTGCTGGGCGCCGGCGCCGACCTGCGGGCGATCCAGGACCTGCTGGGGCACGCCTCGCTGTCGACCACCCAGCGCTACACCCAGGTGGACGCCGCGGGCCTGCTGGCCGCCTACGGCAAGGCGCATCCGCGGGCCTGATCCTTCGCGGGCGAGCGGATCATTCTACAGATCCCGCGCCTCCAGCGTCGCCAGCAGCGCCGCCAGCCGGTCGGCCTCGGTCTGGACGGCGGCGGCGACGAACGGCGACGGCAGGTCCGTGCGGGCGACGGGCGGTGAGCGCATCACCTGCACGAGGTTGACCGCCTCGTTGGGGTCCAGCTGCAGGTCGTACATCTCCCATTCCTGGGGCGCCTGGCCGGACGGGTCGAAATAGCGGCTGAGCTTGTGGCGGGCGGTGCGCACGCAGCGCACATGGTTGGGCTGGCGCACCGGGCCCGGCGCCAGGTTCACGGCCGGATGCTCCTGGTTCACCGTGTCGACCACGCGTCGGTAGACCTCGAACTCCTTGTCGCATTTGAGATTGGCCGGGTCGTCGTTCGAGGGCGACGGAGCGGTGATCTCGTCGTCGGTGATGAACAGCACGCCCCGCCGCTCGCCGCCGTCGGGCTCGATCACCTGGTCGGCCTCGCCTTTCAGCAGGCCCGACAGGTCCACCCCCGGCAGGGGCGGCACGGGACGGTGGCGGCCCAGGGTTTCGGCGATCGTCGCCCGCTGCTGCGGCGACACCCCGGCCAGGCCCAGCACGGTGGGCAGGATGTCGATATGGCTGGTCAGGGCGTCGATCTGGCGCGGGGTGCAGCTCAGCGGCCCCTCGCCTGTCCCCCGCGCGTCCTCGACGACCTGGGTCGACGGCGGGAAGCGCACGATCACCGGCACGTGCAGGGCCTCCTGGTAGGCGGTGTGCCACTTCTCGATCATCATGCCGTGGGCCGCGCCATACTCGCCGTGGTCGGCCAGGAAGATGACGATGGTGTTGTTCGCCTGGCCGGCCTCCTCCAGCGTCTTCAGCACCGCCGCCACATGGACGTCGACGATCGAATGCAGCCAGGCATAGAGCTGCAGGAACTCCAGGGCGTAGCGCTCGGGCGCCTCGCTCAGCTGGAACGGCAGCACGCCGTTCAGGGCCTGCTGGACCGCGATCTGCAGGGATTGTTCATCGTCCAGCAGATCGCCCTTCGCCAGATTGGGGAACTTGTCGTCGATCTTGGTCTTGGCGGTGTTGACGATGTTGAAGCCGGTCTTGGCGTTCAGGGCCAGGCCCACCTTGTAGGCGTAGTCGTGCTGACAACTGGGCTTGTCGGCCAGGGACTCGTTCTGGGTGGGCGAGGGCCTGGCGCAGTCCTGCGGGAAGCCACGTTCGTTCAGCGGGATCTGGATCGTGCCGGCGGTCGGCGGCGGCGTCTTCTGCCCCGTCAGCGGCGTCGTCAGCGGACCGAAGATCGACTGCGTGCCCGAATTGTCCGGAGTCGGCAGGGCCTGGGCGATCACCGCCGGATAGGTGGCGATGTCGTGTGGATTGGTGAACGAGGCCACCGCGAACCAGGGCGGAATGGCGTCGACCTCGGGGCCGGCGGCGTAGGGGTCCTGGGCCTGCTCAACGGCCTGGGCGCGGTTGTAGTTCAGGGCCAGGGCCTTGCGGCGGATGAAGGCGCAGGCCTGGTCGGTGAAGCCGGCGTCGCGATAGACGCCCAGATTGTTGATCGCCGCCCCGTGCGGCTCGGGATAGGACTCTTCCCAGTCGTCGAAGCCGTAGCGGTCCAGCGAGTGCTCGGGCGGGTTGCTGACGTGCCACTTGCCGAAATAGTGGGTGGTGTAGCCGGCCTCGCGCATCCAGGTCCCCAGGGTGGGGACGCCGTCCGCCGCCAGCCAGGGAAAGTTGTAGGAATCGCCGCTCTTGAACAGGCCGTCGGTCTGGGTGACCCCCGTTCTGGTCCCGTACTGGCCGGTATAGATCGTCGCCCGGCTGGGCGTGCAGGCGCTGGCGGCGATAGTGTGGTTGCGCAGCAACGCCGCGTTCTCGCGCAGCGCCAGCAGGCCGGGGAAGTACTGGGCGTAGGGGTTGTGGGCGTCGTCCTCGCGCTGGAACCCCAGGATCCGCTTCAACGGCTCGTCGAACCCGGCCTCGGCCCCGTAGGAAAACCTCGGGAAGCGGTACTGGTCACAGGTGATCAGCAGGATGTTGGGTCGGTTCGGCTGGCTCATGGTCCCCTCCCCCTCGCGCACGCCAAGCGCGTTCGCGCCGCCGCAAGGCGAAGCTTGAACAATACACTACAAGGTTGATAAGTCGATTAATGATTACCTTGGGGGGTATCGCGTTGGGAAGCGCCGCCGCGCTGTGACATTCCGTCGCCCGAGCCTGCCAAAACCTCGCGATTAACTGCGCTTTTACGGCGCTTACCGCCTTCTGGGGGCCAAGACCGGAGTCCGCCCTTTCTTCGGGGCCGACCCGACATGGGGCCAGAGATGAAGTTCGACGACCTGAAGATCTCCACCAAGGTGGCCCTGCCGGCCGTCATCCTGACCGTGGTCGCCCTGGCGATCACCGGCGTCGGCGCCTGGCAGGCCAGGATCTCGGAAGCCGCCACCAAGGTGCTCGTCGAGCAGCGCGCTCCGTCGGAACTGGAAGGCGCGCGGTTCAACCGTCGCGTCGCCATCATCGGCTACGCGGCCTATCGCACGATCGCCAATCAGGCCGCTTCGCCCGAGGCGAAACAGGCGAGCGCCGAGATCGACACCGCCTACAAAGAAGCCAAGGTCGCCCTCGACAAGATCAAGCACACCGATCCGGCCGACGCCAAGAAGCTGGCCGACTACGGCGTCCGCCTGGATCGCATCTATTCCAGCGCCCGCCAGGGCGCGGACCTGGGCCTGCAAGACGCCAACGACGCGGCCAAGATGGTCATGGGCGTGATCGACCCCGACATCGCCAGCCTCAGCAAGGACGTCGCCACCTACACCAACAGCCACGCCGACGAGACCAAGGCCATGGTGGCCGAGGCCGCCCAGCAGGCGCGGACCGGGACGCTGATGACCATCGCCTTCGGCCTGATCGCCTCGGCCGCCGCCCTGGTCTTCGCCCTGTGGATCGGCCGCTCGAAGATCGCCGCGCCGCTGGCCGGCCTATCGCGCACCATGGAGGTCCTGGCCCAGGGCTCGGTGGACGTCGAGGTGGTCGGCGCCCAGCGCAAGGACGAGGTCGGCGCCATGGCCCGGTCGGTCCAGGTGTTCAAGGACAACGCCCTGGCCCTGCGCACCGCCGAGGCCGCCCAGCAGCGCGCGAGCGCCGAGACCGAGGCCGAACGCCGTCGCAACCAGGAGGTCGCCGAGGCCGCCGCCCGCGAGCAGGCCTTCGTCATGGAGCACATCGCCACGGGCCTGAACCGTCTGGCCGACGGCGACCTGACCTATCGTGTCGACGCCGCCTTCCCCCAGGCCTACCAGCGCCTGCAGAGCGACTTCAACGGCGCCATCACCCAAATGGAAGAGGCGATGCGCACCATCGTTCACGCCGCCAACAGCATCGGTTCGGGCTCGGACGAGATCGCCTCGGCCGCCGACGACCTGTCGCGCCGCAGCGAGCAGCAGGCCGCCAGCCTGGAAGAGACGGCCGCCGCCCTGGACGAGATCACCGCCACGGTGAAGCGCTCGTCGGCCGGCGCCGTCGAGGCCTCGCGCGTCGTCACCTCCACCCGTTCGGACGCCGAGCGCTCGGCCGTGGTGGTGCGCGGCGCCGTCGACGCCATGAACCAGATCGAGAAGTCGTCGCAGTCGATCAGCCAGATCATCGGCGTCATCGACGAGATCGCCTTCCAGACCAACCTGCTGGCCTTGAACGCCGGAGTCGAGGCCGCCCGGGCCGGCGACGCGGGCCGCGGCTTCGCCGTGGTCGCCCAGGAAGTGCGGGCCCTGGCCCAGCGCTCGGCCGACGCCGCCAAGGAGATCAAGACCCTGATCTCGACCTCGTCGCAGCAGGTCAGCCAGGGCGTGTCGATGGTCGGCCAGACGGGCGAGGCCCTGCAGGCCATCGTCGGCAAGGTCAGCGAGATCGACGGCCTGGTCAGCGAGATCGCCGCCTCCGGCTCGGAACAAGCCACCGGCCTCAACCAGGTCAACGCCGCCGTCAACCAGATGGACCAGACGGTGCAGCAGAACGCCGCCATGGTCGAGCAGTCCACCGCCGCCAGCCATGCCCTGAAGGGCGAGGCCAACGGCCTGATGCAGATGATCGGGCGTTTTCAAGTGAGCGGCGCCAGCGCCGCGGTGCGCTCCAGCACCCGCCGCGCCGCGCCGCCGACCCAGGTGACCCGTCCGGCCCCGCGGCCCGCCGTCGCCCCGGCGACCGCCGCCAACCGCCCCGGCGCAAACCCCGTCGCCGCAGCGCAAGCCAAGCTGGCCGCCTTCGCCGGCTCGGCCCAGCCGAGCTCGGACGACTGGGAAGAGTTCTAGGTTTTAGTAGCGTATCGCCCTCGCGTTTCGGAGGGCGTCTCCTCCCCTTGAGGACCTAGCGAGCGTAGGCCCCGCCGGATTTGCCCCCGGCGGGGCTTTTGCGTGGGCGTGGATCGACAAACCCCGCCCGCTCGATGATCCTGCGACCGCCTTGGCGAGGAAGCCCATGATCGAACCGCCCGATGACGAGAACGGCGACGTGCTGCGCCGCATGATCGCCCGAGGCGACGATCTGAGCCGCCCGCGCATCGTCGATTTCGCTCATGTCTTTGCCACGGAGACCGCAGCTAGGGCTTTCGCCGCTCAGGCCGAAGCCGAAGGCCTGTTCGCCGTGGTCGAACTGACGGAGACCGCTCCGGACATGCCCTGGGATGTGGTCGTCGAACATCCGCTGGCGCCAAGCCACGCCGCCGTGACGACGCTTGAACTCAGGCTTGCCGAGATGGCGGAACGCCTTGGCGGACACGCTGATGGCTGGGGCTGCGAGTCCGTGATCGGCGATGAGCCGTTGATGAGGCCGTTGCGCTAGCGCCGGGCGGCCGGCCGATCCACATTGAAGCGGACGGTCGAGGACACGGGGCAACCATCGACGCTGCGAAGCACCGTCAGGGTGTGATTGGCCGGCGGCAGGTCGCCGAGCTTCTTCACGGCGGCTTGGGTCGTAGGCTCGGCGTTGACCGCCAGCTCGACGCCCGATGTCTGGCAGGCCGCTTGCGCCTTGATGGTGGCGCGAACCTCTTCGACGGAACGACCGAACGCCGTAGGACCCAGGATAACCTGGTCGCTTAGCGCGGACGGCGCCGGCGCGGTTTGAAGGGCGGAAACCAGCAACAGGGCGGACAAAAACATGGCGGGGCTCCGTTTTCGAACCCCGCCACTCTAAGTCCAGTCGAACGCGAACGCTCGTTAATTTAGGGACAGGCCCGTCAGGCCTGCATCGTCCAGCCTTCGACGCCCATGGCCGCCTGACGGAAGGCTTCCGAACGGGTCGGGTGCGGGTGGCAGGTGCGGGCCACGTCTTCCGAGGCGCCGCCGAACTCCATGGCCACGCAGATCTCGGCGATCATGTCGCCGACATTGGGACCCACGGCGTGGGCGCCGAGGATCCGGTCGGTCTTGGCGTCGGCCAGCACCTTCACGAAGCCGTCGGTTTCGTGGTTGATCTTGGCGCGGCTGTTAGCCAGGAACGGGAACTTGCCGACCTTGTAGGCGACGCCCGCGGCCTTCAGGTCCTCCTCGGTCTTGCCGACCGTGGCGACTTCCGGCTTGGTGTAGATCACGCCCGGGATGATGTCGTAGTTCACGTGGCCGGCCTTGCCCGCAATCAGCTCCATGCAGGCCACGGCCTCGTCCTCGGCCTTGTGGGCCAGCATCGGGCCGCTGGTCACGTCGCCGATCACCCACACGCCCGGGGCGGTGGTCTTGTAGTGGTCGTTGGCGATCACGCCGCGCTTGTCCGGGACGATGCCGACCGTCTCCAGGCCCAGGCCTTGCGTGAACGGGCGACGGCCGATGGCGACCAGCACGTAGTCGGCCTGCAGGGTCTCGGCGTCGCCGCCGGCCACGGGCTCCAGCGTCAACTGCACCTGTTTGTCGGTGGCGGTCGCGCCGGTGACCTTGGAGGCCAGCTTGAACTTGAAGCCTTGCTTGGTGAGGATCTTCTGGAAGGCGTTGGCCACCTCGGTGTCGGTGCCCGGCAGGATGCGGTCCAGGAACTCGACCACGGTCACCTCGGCGCCCAGGCGCTTCCAGACCGAGCCCAGCTCCAGGCCGATGACGCCGGCCCCGACCACGATCAGGCTCTTGGGCGCCTCGGGCAGGCTGAGCGCGCCGGTCGAGTCGACGATGCGCTTGTTGTCGATGGTCACGCCGGGCAGCGGGGTGGGCTCCGAGCCCGTGGCGATGACGATGTTCTTGGTCTCGAGCACGGTTTCGCTGCCGTCCTCGGCCTTCACGACCACCTTGCCGGGCCCGTCGATGCGGCCCCAGCCCTTGATGTAGTCGACCTTGTTCTTCTTCATCAGGAACTCGACGCCCTTGGTCAGAGCTTCGACGCTCTCGGCCTTCTGGGCCATCATCTGCACCAGGTTCAGCTTCGGCTTGACCTCGATGCCCAGCTTGGCGAACTCGCCGCCGCTGGCGGCTTCGAACATCTCCGAGGCGTGCAGCAGGGCCTTGGACGGCATGCAGCCGACGTTCAGGCAGGTGCCCCCCAGCTTGCCGCGTCCTTCGACGATGGCGGTCTTCAGACCCAGCTGCCCGGCGCGGATCGCGCCATTGTAGCCGCCGGGGCCGCCCCCGATGATGACGACGTCGTATTGAGCCATGGATCTTCGCCTTGAGACGCGCCGCGTTCGGCGCCGGACAGAAAATGGGGCCTGTCCCCCGGTTTCCCAAGGGTGGCCTGGGAGGGTGACTGGGCGCGCGGCTACTCCTAGCGCCTCTGCCTCAGGGATCAACCCAACAGGTGGGTTAAAAGGCCCAGTTCGTGGGGTTTTGCCCGCTTCCGCCGCCTCGCGCCCAGGGTCGATCAGGGCAGGGTCGACGTCGCGCCGATCCTGGCATAGGTCAGCCACGACCAGATCAGGCTCAGCAGGCTGAGGCCGCTGACCACGACCAGCACCATCATGACGCCCGTCACGGCGGCGCTGCGACGGCGGCCGACGACCAGGAAGCCGGCGGCCCAGCCGAAGAACAGCGTCAGCAGCAAGGCCAGTCCCGTCCGCGCCAGGCCAGCCGCGGGCGCCGGCTGGGCGCGCGCGACGACCGGCTCTTCCTGCTCGTCCTCCTCAGCCTCCGGAGGGGGTGGGACGGCGGCGCGCAGCGCGCCGATCAGGGCCCTGGCCTCCGCCGCCTGCCCCTCCGGCGCCCAGAGGCGGAAGCCGCCCATGGCGATCGTCATGATGAAATCGGCGCCGCCCCAGTATTCATTCTGGACCAGGACCTGCACGCCCTCGGCCCTCAGGCGCGAGGCGGCGATCTGAGCCTCGGCCAGATCGGCGAAGCGGGCGATTTCCTTCAGGCTCATGGGCGCCTCCGTCGGCGAAGCCTGGTCGAGAAATGACGCGACCTCAAGGGTGCGGCGGCGAGACCCCGTAACGGGCGGCCAGGACACGGGTGATCGGCCCCTCGTTGGTGGCGAACCACAGGCCGTTCGCCGCCTGGAGATCGCCGTCTCTCAGGTCGGGATGGGCGAACGGCTCGGCCAGGACCAGGGTCGGCAGGTTCTGATGCGCCTCGCCCAGCAGGTCGGCCACCGGGTGACGCGGCCGGTCATAGGGCAGGTAGGCGACGTCAAGCTGGTCGCGGACTTGGGGATAGTAGCCGAGGAACCCCTCCACGGCCGCGCAGGCCATGCAGAACCACGGGCGGCCCTGGTCGATCCAGTCAGGGCGCAGGAGGAACAGGCGGTCGCGGGTGGCGGTCATGGCCGGCTCCAGTCCTGGATGTCCAGACCCTCAACCCGCGCGAACTCGCGCACATTGGACGTGACCAGTGTCCAGCCCCGCGCCAAGGCCTGACCGGCGATCAGGGCGTCGGGGGCGCCGATCGGCTGGCCTCGCCCTCTCAGCTCCGTCCGCAGGCGCGCCGTCGCCCAGGCGTCGTCGATCGTCCAGTCCGCCGTCTTGAAGAACCCACAGACTTCAAGCGCGCGTTCACGCTGAAAGTTCGGCCGCGCGCTGATTTCTACGCCGTACATGAGCTCGTGAAAGGCGAAGGTGCAGAGGTGCAACGGCGTTTCGTCCACCAGCAGCAAGCGCAGCTGTTCGCGGAACTCGGGGCGACGGCCACTAAGGATGTCGATGAGCACGCAAGTGTCGAACGACAGACTCATGCGTCGAGATCAACGTCGCGCAGGGGCGATTGCGGCTCGCGTTCGGGAAACGGCTCGTCCGTCAATCCGTCCAGCCGCGCCCAGAAGGCCGCCATATCTTCCGGTGTCGGCTTTGGGCGCCGACGCACGGGCTCGAGAATGACACGATCCCCCTCGCTGCGGATCGTCACCTCCGTGCCCTCGAACCGAAAGGCCTTGGGCAGGCGGACGGCTTGGCTGCCGCCATGGGTGAAGAGCTTGGCGCGGGGCAGTTGCATGTCGAGCTTGGTCATCACGACCTCTGTATCTACACGACATAGATACAACATGAACGACCGTCGTTCAATGCCGCCAACGACAATGAAAAAGGGGCCGCTCGCGCGACCCCTTTCCGTATTCGTTCGATCCGCAGGAGCGGACTACAGCTCCAGCAGCAGGCGCTGCGGGTCTTCCAGGGCTTCCTTGACCTTCACGAGGAAGGTCACCGCGCCCTGGCCGTCGACCACGCGGTGGTCGTAGCTCAGCGCCAGGTACATCATCGGGCGGATCTCGATCTTGCCGCCGACCACCATGGCCCGCTCCTTGATCGCGTGCATGCCCAGGATGCCCGACTGCGGCGCGTTGAGGATCGGGGTCGACATCAGCGAGCCGTAGATGCCGCCGTTGGTGATGGTGAAGGTGCCGCCCTGCATGTCCTCGATGGACAGCTGGCCGTCACGAGCCTTCTTGCCCAGGCCGCCGATGGCTTTCTCGATCTCGGCCAGGCTCAGCACGTCGGCGTCGCGGACCACCGGAACGACCAGGCCCTTGTCGGTGCCGACGGCCACGCCGATGTCGTAGTGGTTCTTGTAGACGATGTCCTGGCCGTCGATCTCGGCGTTGACGTCCGGCACGGCCTTCAGGGCGGCGACGACCGCCTTGGTGAAGAACGACATGAAGCCCAGCTTCACGCCGTGCTTCTTTTCGAACACGTCCTTGTACGCATTGCGCAGGGCCATGACCGCCGTCATGTCGACCTCGTTGAAGGTCGTCAGCATGGCGGCGTTGTTCTGGGCTTCCTTCAGGCGGCGGGCGATCGTCTGGCGCAGGCGCGTCATCTTCACGCGCTCTTCGCGCTCGTGGATCGGGCGCGGCGCGGCCGGGGCGGCGACCGGAGCCGGAGCGTTGGCGCGAGCTTCCAGGGCGGCCAGGGCGTCGCCCTTGGTCACCCGGCCGTCCTTGCCGGTGCCGGCCACCTTCGACAGGTCCAGGTTGTTCTCGGCGGCGACGCGAGCCGGGGCCGGGCTGACCGGGGCGGCGGCGGCCGGAGCCGGAGCGGGAGCCGCGGCGACCGGGGCGGGCGCGGGGGTCGGAGCCGGCGCGGGCGCGGGCGCCGGAGCGGCCTTCGGCGCGGCGGCGGCCGGGGCGGCGGTGGCGGCGCCGCCTTCGGTCACCACGCCCAAGACCGTGCCTGGAACCACGGTGGCGCCTTCCTCGGCGCTGATCGAGGCCAGGACGCCGTCGGCCGGAGCCACGACTTCGAGGCTGACCTTGTCGGTTTCCAGCTCGACGAGCAGTTCGTCCTTCTTCACCGCCTCCCCGGCCTTCTTGGTCCAGCGGGCCACCGTCGCTTCGGTGACGGATTCGCCGAGGGCGGGGGTCATGATGTCGGCCATGTGGGGTTCCGATGTCTCTTGTTTGGTCCGGGCGGTTTCAGTTCAGGCTCTGAAGAAGCGATTAGGCGAAGGCTTCGTTCAGGAAGGTCTCGAGTTCTTTCAGGTGGCGGCTCATCATGCCGGCGGCCGTGGAGGCCGAGGCCGGACGGCCAACATAGCGGGCGCGCTTGGCCTTGACGTCCAGCTTGGCCAGGCTCAGCTCCAGCCACGGATCGACGAAGGTCCAGCCGCCCATGTTCTTGGGTTCTTCCTGGCACCAGACCAGCTCGGCGTTCTTGAACCTTCCGAGCACGGCGAGCACCGACTTCAGCGGCCACGGATAGAACTGCTCCAGACGCACGATGTAGACGTCGTCGCGGCCAGCCTTGGCCCGGGCGTCGATCAGGTCGAAATAGACCTTGCCCGAGCAGGCGATGACGCGAGTGATCTTGTCGTCGCTCTTCAGGGTGATCCCGCCGACGTCGCAGCCGGCTTCGGCCCCGTCAATCATCACCCGGTGGAAGCTGGAGCCCTCGGCCATGTCCGCCAGGTTCGAGACCGCCTTCTTGTGGCGCAGCAGGCTCTTGGGCGTCATGACGATCAAGGGCTTGCGGAACTCGCGGTGCATCTGGCGACGCAGGGCGTGAAGTAGTTGGCCGGGGTGGTGCAGTTGACCACCTGCATGTTGTCCTCGGCGCACGACTGCAGGAAGCGCTCCAGGCGCGCCGAGCTGTGCTCGGGGCCCTGGCCTTCGTAACCGTGCGGCAGCAGCATGGTCAGGCCGCTCATCCGCAGCCACTTGCGCTCGCCCGAGCTGATGAACTGGTCGATCACCACCTGGGCGCCGTTCACGAAGTCGCCGAACTGGCCTTCCCACAGGGTCATGGTGTTGGGATCGGCCAGCGAGAAGCCGTATTCGAAGCCCAGCACCGCCTCTTCCGACAGGGCCGAGTCGATGACCTCGTAGTGGGCCTGGCCCGGACGGAGGTTGTTCAGCGGCGTGTAGTGCTCTTCGGTCGTCTGGTCGATGATGTCCGAATGGCGTTGGGTGAAGGTGCCGCGCACGCTGTCCTGGCCGGACAGGCGGACGGGGAAGCCCTCGTCGAGCAGGGTGGCGAAGGCCAGGTGCTCGGCCGTACCCCAGTCGATGTTCTCGCCCTTCTCGATCGCCTCGCGACGGTTCTCGATGACCCGCTTGACGGTCTTGTGGGCGTTGATGCGGTCGGGGATCGTGGTGATCTGGCGGCCCAGCTCCAGGAGCCTGGTCCTGGCCACGTCGGTCTTGCCCTTGCGTTCTTCGTCGCCGGGCAGGGCCAAGCCCTTCCACTTGCCGTCCAGCCAGTCGGCCTTGTTGGCCTTGTAGCTCTTGCCGGCGTCGAATTCCTTGTCGAGGAAGGTCTCGAACTCGCCGACCCAGGCGTCGGACTCGGCCTGGGTGATCACGCCCTCGCCGACCAGGCGCTGGCTGTAGAGCTCACGGGTCGAGATGTGGTCCTTGATCTTGGCGTACATCAAGGGCGAGGTCATCGTCGGATCGTCACCTTCGTTGTGACCGAACCGGCGATAGCAGAACATGTCGATGACCACGTCCTTGCCGAACATCTGGCGATATTCGGTGGCGACCTTGGCCGCGAAGACCACGGCCTCGGGATCGTCGCCGTTGACGTGGAAGATCGGGGCCTCGACCATCAGCGCCACGTCCGACGGATAGGGCGAGCTCCGCGAATAGCGCGGGCTGGTCGTGAAGCCGATCTGGTTGTTGACGATGAAGTGGATGGTGCCGCCCGTGCGGTAGCCCTTCAGGCCCGACAGGGTGAAGCACTCGGCCACCACGCCCTGGCCCGCGAAGGCCGCGTCGCCGTGCAGCAGCAGCGGCAGCACGTGGCCGCGGCCGGCGTCGGGCTGTTCGCGCAGGGTGAAGGCCTGCTTGGCGCGGGCCTTGCCGATCACCACCGGGTTGACGATTTCCAGGTGCGAGGGGTTGGCGGTCAGCGACAGGTGGACCTTGTTGTCGTCGAACTCGCGGTCCGACGAGGCGCCCATGTGGTACTTCACGTCGCCCGAGCCCTCGATGTCCGAGGGCACCGACGAGCCGCCCTGGAACTCGTGGAAGATCACGTGATACGGCTTGCCCATCACGGCGGCCAGGGTGTTCAGGCGGCCGCGGTGCGGCATGCCGATGACGATTTCCTTCACGCCCAGCGCACCGCCGCCTTTCCAGCACATTGGGATCCTAAGCTTAGAATTCCACGTGGACAAGTTGTCGCG
>JADMIO011718022.1_pt1 | contig 24184 bp, 18 predicted proteins | sample 8958161 | NCBI WGS metagenome assembly JADMIO01 (sample SAMN16585339, study PRJNA669376) | soil metagenome | isolation source: Crop rotation soil | place: USA: Cullars Rotation, Alabama | collected 2011
AACCCGGGAAACAGCCGGACCTCATCCGCGATCTCGCCCGCCAGGCCGAGGATTTCTTCGACAAGGGCGGCTGGGTCACCATCCCGCCGCTGGCCAAGGAAGACTGGCGCATGGAGATGATGACTCCGGAGCGGCAGCGCGTCGCTCCCTTCTTCCTCGGCGGCGACCTGATTCTGGTCTCATATCCCACTGCGGACATGACGGACGAGGAAAAGCTCATGAGCATGCGCGGCAACAATCCGCACTTCTCGCATGCCACGGTGTTCCACGAGCTGAATCCCGGACATCACCTGCAGGGGTTCATGATGCAACGGTACAACTCGCACCGCGCGGGCTTCGGCACGCCTTTCTGGAACGAGGGGCAGTCGCTCTACTGGGAGATGTTCCTCTGGGACACCGGGCGATTCCATGTCACACCGGAAGACCGCATCGGCGCGCTGTTCTGGCGCATGCATCGCAGCGCGCGGATCATCTTCTCGCTGAACTTCCATTTGGGGAAGATGACGCCCGATCAGGCGGTGCAGTTCCTCGTCGACACCGTGAACTTCGAGCGCGCCAACGCCGAGGGCGAGGTGCGCCGCTCGTTCGGCGGCCAGTACTCACCGCTGTATCAGGCTGCGTACATGCTGGGCGGCCTGCAGCTGCGCGCCCTGCATCAGGAGCTCGTGGACTCGAAGAAGATGACTGATCGGGAGTTCCACGACGCCGTGCTGCAGGGCGGCGCGATGCCGATCACGATGGTGCGTGCTCGGCTTGCCGGCACGCCACTTACGCGGTCTGGTCCGCCTCCGTGGCGTTTTGCCGATCACCTTCCGCCGCCGGTGCCGTTTCCGTCGCGGTAGCGAACCGGTCGCGGACGCGCTCGACGATTCGCTGCACCAGCGCGTTGTCGGGCGCGCTGCGCACCCACGCCGCCTCGTCGGCGGTCGCGAATCCATACGCGTCGACGATCGACTGCAGGTGATCGTGTGAGAGCGCGCGCAACTGGTTGCTGAGCAGCTCCTCGCCTTCGGCGTACGTCGAGAATGGGTCGAGCACCACTCGGCGAGAAATCGCGCGCGGGCTATTCACCGCGCGGCGGGGCGCGGAGTTCACGAAAGCCGGCGTGTCGTCTCGCTGCGGCACCGCAGTTGGTGCCGGCTTGAGAGCGCGATCCAGTGCCCCCTCGAGATAGGTTGCCGTCAGACCCTGCGCCCAATACATGAGATCGGCGCGGTTCGGCTGCGTGCTTTCGCGCGCGGTACACACGACGACGTCGTCGCCTGCACGTGTGAATTCGATCCAGCCCTGCCAGAGTCCGTCGTCCGCGCGCCGTCCCAGCGCGCGGGGCCAGTAGAGGTCGCCTGTCGGACTGCGGGTTGGCACCGTGAAGGAAACGAGAACTTCGGCCACGCTTCAGCTCCTCATTTGCATCCGTGGCTGAGGGTGCAATGAGCGGGCCGATCACTGCGGTCGCCGCGGGTGCTCCGAGCGCAGCTTCAGTTCGTCAGCGCCACGGCTCGTCGGCCGATGGGCCGTAGATCGACGGCACCTTTCCACCCGCCATGCGCAGATACACGGTGTACTGGCCGCGATGGTGGATCTGGTCGCTCAACATGAACCACGCAAAGGAGAGCTTGGACCAGTCACCCATCTTCCCCGGACCCGTGGGGAACTGGACGATGTCGTGGTAGTCGTCCTCGGGCGTGCTGTGGAGCAGGTCGACGAGCTCGCGCTGGTCGCGCTCGAACTGCGTGACGATCGCCTGGAAATCGCTCGGCGCGGGGGGCGGGCCGCCACCAGTGAACATCGGCTGGTTCGAGAACGCCTTGTTCAGCAGGTACTGCTCGACGACGAACGTCCACGCCAGCTCGCGGGCCGATTTCGCGATGATGTGGGGACGGAACTCCGTCTGGTTGCTGGGAAATGCGCGCAGCACCTTGAGCGTGAGCGCGGTCTCTCGCGCGAGGGTGTCGAGGAACTGCTGCTTGCCAGAGACGGTTGTGGGAATGCGCTTCTTGGCGGACGCGGGTGCCCGCCGCGGAGCCGCTTTCTTCACCTTCGCAGTCGCCTTCGGTTTCGGTTTCTTCGTTGTCTTCGCCATGCATCCCGGTGGCTAATGTGAGTCCGGCCGTCCCGCGCCGGCGAATCAACATGAGAGCCGCCTACCGTGACATCAAGTCACCGCGCAACTTGATCGACATGCGCCGCATCATCGCCTTCGCGACAGCTTTCCTTGGCCACGTTGCATTCGCATCCGGACAGGACGTTCGGCCGTATCGTCCCGGCATCGATGTGCTGGACTATGCGTTCACGATCGACGTGCCCGACACCGGCGCGTTCATCCGTGGCGACGCCGTCGTCACGGTGCGGCGCACCGGACGCGTGTCGGCGCTCACGCTGGATCTGCGCGGCCTGCGCGTGTCCCGGGTGACGCTGAACGACGCGGTCGCGCGGTTCATGCGGACCGACTCCACGATCACGGTACCGCTGCCGGCGGGAAACTCCGGCCGTTTCCGCGTGCGCGTGACTTACAGTGGCACCGTTACCGACGGTCTCATCGCGCGCAAGGATAGCCTTGGCCGCTGGACATACTTCGGCGACAACTGGCCCAACCGCGCGCGGTTTTGGCTCCCGTCCGTGGATCATCCCAGCGACAAGGCGACGGTATCGTGGACCGTGCGCGCGCCGCGCGGGCGCACCATCGTCGCCAACGGCTCACTCACGGCCAGCTCGATCACCGGCACAGGACGTCGCGCACGCGTCACCTCGCGCTGGCGCGAGAGCCAGCCGATCCCTCCATATCTCATGGTGGTCGGCGTCGGCCCGCTCACGCAGGTGGACCTCGGCGAAACTGCATGCGGGCTGGCCGAGCTGCGTCGTTGCGTGCCGCAGTCGGTGTACGTCGCGCCGGAGCTCAAGGGCACGATGCCGGGCAACTTCGCGGAGGCGCCGGGGATCGTCGAATACTTCGGATCGCTGATCGCGCCATTCCCATATGAGAAGCTGGCCCACGTGCAGTCGGCGACGCGATACGGCGGGATGGAGAACGCGACCGCGATTTTCTACTCGGACGCCGCATTCCGGCGCGGCGGTGTGAATACGGGCACGATCTCGCACGAGATCGCGCATCAGTGGTTTGGCGACGCGGTCACCGAGCGCGAGTGGCCGCACGTCTGGCTGTCGGAGGGATTCGCCACGTACTTCTCCGCCCTCTGGACGCAGAAGTCGCGCGGCGACAGCGCCTTCAAGGCGGACATGGCGCGGATCCGAGACCGCATTCTCGAGGACACCGTCGACGTCGCCCGCAAGCCGGTGATCGACACGCTGACGACCGAGCTGCTCGACCTCCTGAATCGCAACAGCTACGAGAAGGGCGGCTTCATCCTGCACATGCTCCGCGCCGAGCTGGGCGACTCGGCCTTCTTCGCGGGTCTTCGGGATTACTACAGCCGCCACAAACACGGGACCGCACTGACCGCGGATTTGCGCGCGTCGCTCGAAGCCGTATCAGGAAAGCGGCTCGACGCGTTCTTCGCGCAGTGGCTGGAGCGGCCCGGCTATCCCGAGATGGACGTGCGGTGGAGCGATCGCGCGGTAACCTCACTCGAGGTGAGCATCACGCAGTCGGGGCGCTTCGGGCTGTTCTCGTTTCCGCTGCGACTCGCGCTCGTGGATCCGAATGGGAATGTGCGCCGCGTGCAGGTGAGCGTTCCCGCGCAGCTGGTGACGAGCGTGGTGCTGCCGGTCACGGGCTCAGTAGCGCGCATCGATGCCGATCCCGATGTGCAGCTACTGGCCCGTATCAACGTGGCACGGCAATAACGACTACGGCGTCACCGGCTGAGGCTTCACGTCCATTCCCGTGTGCTTCGCCGCGAAAGCCCAGATGTCCGCCTGCTCCTGAATGCGTCGATCCAGCGGGCGATACCCATGGCTCCCCTGGGCTTCGACGCGGATCAGCACCGGCTTGCTGCATCCCGCGGTCGCTGACTGCAGCGGCTGCATCGTTGCCGTGAACTTGAACGAGTGACTCGGCACGACGCGGTCGTCGTGGTCCGCGGTCGTGACCAGCGTCGCCGGATAGCACACTCCCGCACGGATGTTGTGCAGCGGCGAATACGCCTTGAGGTACTGGAACGCGGTGGAGTCCTTCGACGAACCGTACTCCGTGGCCCAGCCGGCGCCCGCGGTGAAGCGATCGTACCGCAGCATGTCCATGACGCCCACCTGCGGAATAGCCGCCGCAAAGAGATCGGGACGTTGCGTCATGACCGCGCCAACGAGCAGGCCGCCGTTGGAGCCACCGTTGATCGCGAGGCGGTCCTTCGACGTGTACTTCTCGTGCACGAGGTATTCACCCGCCGCGATGAAGTCGTCGAAGACGTTCTGCTTCTTCTCGAACTTGCCTGCTTCATGCCAGCGCTCGCCGTACTCGCCGCCGCCGCGGATGTTCGCGAGTGCGTAGACGCCGCCCTGTTCCACCCAGGCGATGACGCCGGGACTGAAGCCGGGGGTCGACGTGATCGAGAAGCCGCCGTAGGCGTACAGCATCGCCGGATTGTTGCCGTCCTTCGCGAGATCGCGGCGGTGCGTGATGAACATCGGGACGCGCGTGCCGTCCTTGCTCGTGAAGAACACGCGCTCCGTCGTGAACTTCGATGGATCGAAGGTCAGCTTCGGCGGATTGAACGGCTTGCTCGTGTTCGTGCCCGCGTCGTACGCGTACACGGTGCTCGGCTGCGTCGGCGCGCTGAACGAGAAGAACAGCTCCGGCCGATCGAAGCGCCCAACCAGCCCGGAGGCGGAGCCCAGTCCCGGCATCGGTACCTCACGCTCCAGCTTTCCATCGAGCGAGTAGAGGCGCACGATGGACGCGACGTCCTGGAGCGACAGCACGCCGATCCTGCCGGCGATCAGCGACGCGCCCTCGATCGGCATCTCGCCTTCCGGGATCACGGTCGTCCAGGTGGACGGCACAGGGTTGGAGATCGGCGCGGCGATGATCTTCCGGTTCGGCGTATCCTTGTCGATCTGCATGAACAACTTGCCCTTCGCGACGCCGAGCCAGTTGTAGTTGGCGTCGTGGCCGGTGACGATCGGGCGGATGGTGGCGCGGACGTTGGGATGCATGGGGTCGCCGAGGTCCGCGAAATACAGCTCGTTCTTGTCGGTGCCTTTGGAGGTCGCGACGAAGAGGTATTTGCCGGTCTCGTCGACACCGCCGAAGACGTACCACGATGGGGCGTCAGGACGGGCATAGACCTTCGCATCCTGCGACTGCGACGTGCCAATCTTGTGGTAGTACAGCGTCTGGTTCTCGAGCTTCACCTTGAGCGACTGGTCCTTCGCCGGCTCCGGATAGCGCGAGTAGAAGAAGCCCTGTCCGTCGTTGGTCCATGACGCGCCGCCGAATTTCACCCAGCGGATCGTATCCGCCGTGTTCTTCCCCGTGTTGAGATCACGCACGTAATAGGTCACCCAATCCGAGCCACCTTCGCTCTGGCCGTACGCGAGGTACCGGCCTCCGGGCGCAGGAGAGAATCCGGAGAGCGCGATGGAACCGTCCGGTGACAGCTGGTTTGGGTCCAGCACCATCTGCTCGGTGCCCTCGATCGAGCGGCGCGAGTACCAGACGTTCTGGCGCTGAAGGCCGGAGTTCTTGGAGTAGAACCAGCGGCCGCCTTCCCAGAAGGGCAGTCCGCTGCGGGCGTAGTTGTACAGCGAGGTGATGCGCGCCTGGAAGATGTCGCGGCCGGGAAGCGACGCGAGGTACGGCATCGTGATCGCGTTCTCGGCTTTCACCCACGCGGCCACCTCCGGTGTCTCGATCTCCTCCATCCAGCGATACGGGTCAGAGACGGCGGTGCCGAAGTAATTGGTCACCGTGTCGACCTTGCGTGTCTCCGGGTACTTCGGCGCGCTCCCCGCCTGGGTTTGTGCACTGATGGCGCTCGCGGCAAACAGAAATCCGAGTATCAGTCCTTTTTTCATACGATCACTCCACATGAAAGAGCTCTCAGCGCACCCGCTTCACACTGACTACACGGACGACACTGACACCACTGAGGCGATCCGACGAAACAGCGTGATAATGGTGCCGACAACGATGATGGCGAGCGTGATGCCCACTGAGTAGAGGGTGAAGTGCAGGATATACTCGATCGCGCCCGCGATGCATCCCAGCGTCATCATGTACATCCTCGACTGCGTGGTCATCGGACCCATGAATGCCTGCGATCGTGCCGATGATCCAAAGAGAGCGACATGCTCAGTGAGCACCGTAAGGATGGCGGCTGCGGTTCCCAGCTCGAGCCCCCAAGGCATCATGCGGCTGGCGTAGCCGGCGCCCACGAGGATGAGCACGTCGGCAATGCGCTCGGCGAGCTCATAGAGACCGCCACGCGCTTTGTCGTCGCTGCGAAGGAGGCGGACGAGCGTCGTGCCGAGAAGTCGGAGTTGAATGCCCGCCGCCGAGACGAGAAGCAATCCGATGGGTTTCCCCGCAATGAGCCGCCCGGCCTTGTATAGCGTCCACGCACTTAACCCGGCGAAGATGACGGACGCGACCGCCGCCTGAATCGGTGTGATGCGCGTGCGCGACAGGTGTCGGGCCAACGCGGCCTGCCATCCGCGCGCGTAGACGTCGAGATCGCCGCGATTGATCTGGCCGGGTGATGACATGCGATCGGAACACGTTGGAACGCATCGATCCGGACTGCAAGTCACGGTGTACAAGCGGTACTTTTGGTGCTCGCGCGACGCCAGGGTCGCGACGATTGGTCCAGGGCCTCCCCTCCGTTTCCAACATGTTGCGTTCGCTTCGTGCCGGTGGCGTTGCCATCGGCCTTTTCGCCTCTGTTGTGCTCGTCGCGTCGTGCGCCGATCAGCGCGCGACCGGTCTTCGCGGCACTTCCGCGTCGGTGGTGCCGATTGGCGGCGGTCCCGTCATCGCTTCGGCGCAACTGCCGCCGGTCCGGATCAGCGAGTTCCACTACGACAACGCCAGTACGGATGTGGGTGAGGCCATCGAGGTGTCCTTCCCGACCGGGACAAACCTCGCCGGCTATTCCATCGTGCTATACAACGGCGACAATAACGCGACCACGGGACTCAGGCCGTACGGCTCCGCGCGCGCGTTGAATGGAGCAAATGCAACCGTTACCGGGTGCGCCGACGGACGCTCGGTCGTGGTGCTCACGTATCCGCAGGATGGCATCCAGAACGGCAGCCCGGATGGTATCGCGCTCGTCGGACCGAGCGGCGTGGTCGAGTTCCTCTCGTATGAGGGCTCATTCACCGCGATCTCCGGCACGGCCGGTGGCCCTGCTGCTGGCATGACCGCGACCGACATCGGAAAATCCGAGGCGGGCAGCACGACCATCGGTTTCTCGCTGCAGCGCAGCGGCACCGATACCTGGAGCGACGCGAAGCAGAACACGTTCGGTAGCTGCAACGACAGCGACGAGCCTCCGCCTCCACAGGAGATTGACACCGTCCGAGTGACGCCGAAGAACGCGTCAGTCATTGCAGGTGCAACGCAGCAGTTTGCGGCCCAGGCGCTCGACGCGAGCAAGGCGGTGGTGCCCACCGCGACGTTCTCCTGGAGCATCGACGATCACAATCCGGATGCGGTCGTCGCGACGGTGGACGCCAACGGCCTCGTCACGACGTTCCTCCCGGGTGACGTCACCGTCACGGCGACCACGCCCAACAGCAAGTCGGACACGGGTCACGTTCACATCGAGGCGGCAGTCCAGGCGCCAGCCGTGCGGTTCAGCGAGATCCACTACGACAACAACGGAACCGACGCCAACGAGAGCATCGAGATCGAGGGCCCCGCCGGCACCGACCTCACGAACTGGAGCGTCGTGCTCTATGACGGCACGGGCAGCACCGCGTATTCGACACGTGCGCTCGATGGAGCGATAACATCGCGTGCGGCATGCAATGGTCGTGGCGTGGTGGTCCTGACCTATCCGGTCAACGGCATTCAGAACGGCGCGCCGGACGGGTTTGCGCTCGTGAACGGAGACGGTGCCGTCGTCGAGTTCTTTTCATACGAAGGGACGTTCACCGCGGCAGACGGTCCCGCCGCCGGCAAGACGTCAATCAGCATCGGCGTCGAGGAGGGCTCCTCCACGACCTCGCAGCAGTCGCTGCAGCGCAGCACGGACGGTGCGTCGTGGTCCGCTCCGTCCGCCTCGTCCTTCGGACGGTGCAATCTCGAAGGGCCAACGCCCCCGGAAAACGGGATCTCGTTCTCCGGACGGTTGACCACCGATCCCGCACTTCCCGTCGGCTTCGAGGATCAGCTGTTCGCCACACTGCGCGACGGCAGCACCAACGAGGTGATCAACACCACCTTCACGTGGACGGCGGTCACTCCTGACATCGCCACCATCGATGCCAACGGCGTCATGCATGCGGTGAGCACTGGCGCCGCGACCTTCCGCGCGACAGCCGCCGACGGCACGAGCGCGACGTACACGTTGCAGATGGCTGACCCGCAGCCCAGCACCACCGCGGTGTGGACCGGGAACTCCGAGCTCGGAGATCCGATCGGCACGAACGATGTGATCATCCGCCGGGACCAGTTCACCTCGTCGTACAGTCGCACGCGGAACATCCCGAACTGGGTGAGCGCCAAGCTCGAGGGCTCGCACTTCGGCGCCGGCGTCGATCGGTGCGACTGCTTCACCTATGACCCGAAGCTTCCGGCTGACTACCCGCGCTACACCACGGGGGATTACACCGGCGCGGGCGCGTTTGCGGGATATGGCATCGACCGCGGCCACCTGCTGCGCTCCTTCGACGTCACGGCGTCCGACGGAGACAACAAGTTCTCGTACCTGTTCAGCAACATCATCCCGCAGTCGCACGACATGAACACCGGCGCCTGGGCCGTGCTCGAGGATTCACTCGGCAAGCTGGCGCGCTCGACGTACGACGTCTACATGGTTGCCGGCGCGTCCGGCAGCAAAGGCACGGTGAAGGGCGAAGGCAAAATCACGATTCCGGCGCAGGTCTGGAAAGTCGCTCTCGTGGTTCCCCATGGCACGACGCGAGCGGACATCCATTCGGCGTCCGACATCATCGATGTCTTCGCCGTGATCATGCCGAATGATCCGGGGACGAACGCCGACTGGAAGACCTACAAGACGACGATCGATGCCGTCGAGGCCCTCAGTGGCTACGACGTCTTCGCGCTGCTCGACGATCAGATCGAGATCGCGATCGAGAGCAACACGAAGCCCCCTACCGCGGCCGTCGATGGTCCATACACGGGCAGCGAGGGCAGCGCAGTCTCGATGAGCGCGGCGGGATCCAGCGATCCGGACCACGACGTGCTCACGTACGCCTGGGATTTCGGCGATCGTAGCTCGCCTGCCACGGGCGTCAGCGTGTCGCATACCTATGCTCAGAACGGCACGTACACGGTGACTCTGCGCGCCACGGATACTCGTGGTCTGTACAACGAGGTCACGACCACGACCACGGTCAACAACGTCGCGCCGAGCATCGGAGCGTTCGCCGGCGCTACCTTGCTCCCGGGCGAGACGTACACCGCCTCCGGCTCGTTCACCGACCCGGGCGCCGACACCTGGACCGGCAGTGTGAACTACGGCGACGGCAGCGGGCCAGCCCCGCTCGGCCTGTTGGGCAAGAGCTTCTCGCTCAGCCACACATATGAAAGCGCGGGGTCTTACAGTGTGGTCGTGCAGATCACCGACGATCAGACCACGTCGTCCAGGGGCGCAACGGTCACGGTTCTCACACAGGCTCAGGGCGTTCGCAACATCATTGCGATGGTCGACGACCTCGGAGCGAATTCGCTGCGCGTGAAGCTCGACGCCGCCGCCAAGCAGCTCGACACCGGCAAGCCGACCCCCGCCGCCAACCAGCTCGAGGCCTTCCTGAATGAGCTGGACGCGATGGCGCGCACCGGTCGCATGTCGCCCACCGATGCGGAAACGCTAAGACAGGCGGTCGCCCGGGTGCTCCGATCCGTAACCAGGTGAGTGTCTTCTAGGATACGTATTCACAGGTACATAGCTCACCGAATGCCGCGCGATTTTGCGCGGCATTCGTGTTTTCTGGCATGGCCGTGCAGAATGCCCGGACTTCGTGCAGCCTGCGTGACAACGGGGTGTGATAACGATCAGCGCGGTTGAATCGTCCCAATTGTACGTTCGTGACGTTTCTCACAATCCCGCCCATGACCCGCTTGGCTCGCTCCCCCCGCGCCCTCGGTCTTGTCTCTCTTCTCCTCGTACTCGCCGCCTGCGAAGACCGCAGGGTGGTGAGCCCGAAGGCTGCTGACATTGTGGCCGCTGACGGCCTCGAACTCGCTTCGGCGCAGATGCCGAGCGTCCGCATTTCCGAGTTTCACTACGCGGGCAGCTCGAACGAGCGCATCGAGATCTCGGGTCCGGCAGGTACGAGCCTCTCCGGCTATTCGATTCTGCTGTACGGCGCATCGAACGGCCGCTCATACAATGCTCTCGCGCTGACAAACGTCACGATCGACGCGTCGTGCGGCACTCGCGGCGTCGCCGTCGTCACGTACGCCGCGAACGGCATTCAGGACACGCCGGGCGGTATCGCGCTGATCAACGGGTCCACCGTGGTCGACCTGCTTGGCTACGGCGCGACGTTCGTCGGTACCAACAACACGGCGGTTGACCGCTCGTTTGTCGACATCGGCGTTGTCGAGGATGGCTCGACGCCGAGCACGCAGTCGCTCAAGCGGACGGCCAACAACGTGTGGACAGGCCCAGCGGCCAGCAATTTCGGCACGTGTAATGACATCGTTCCTCCGACGGCGCCGCCGGTTGACCACCTGGTGGTAACGCCCGGCGCGACGGCCGTTCAGGTGGGGCAGACCCAGGTGTTCACTGGTACGGCGTATGACGCGAGCAACAACGTCATCCCCGAGTCGCCAGTGAACTGGCAGAGCAGTGCGCCGACGACCGCGGGCATCGATGCAAACGGCCTCGTGACGGCATTTGGCCAGGGTGATGTGGTCATCACCGGTACCACGCCAAACGGCAAGACCGCGACTGCGTCTCTCCACATCGACGCGGCCGGCGTATCAGACATTCGTATCACCGAAGTGCACTACAACTCGACGCTCGGCGACCAGCAGATCGAAGCCGAGGCGCCGGTCGACTTCAATTTCGGCGTCTTCGGAATCGATCCGCAGGATGATCCGGATAACGGCTGGCGTGGCTGGTACATCGCGCTGTATGACGGCGAGAGTGGAAAGATGTACGGCACCACTCCGTTCCAGGGTCTCGTGGGCGGCGACTGTGATGCCGGCACGCGCGGACTTCTGGTATTCCCGATCGGCGGTGTGCTGCAGAAAGGCGCGCCGGACGGACTCGCGGTCATCGAGCCCGCTGGCCCCGGTCACGCCTATGAAAAGGTGCGCGAGTTCCTCTCGTACCGTGGCAACTTCACGGCGACCGATGGTCCCGCGCAGGGCAAACGCTCGGTCAACATCGGCACCGAGACCGTGTTTCCGCAGGGCTCGATGCAGCGCACGCGTGACGGCAGCACGTGGTATGGACCGATACGCAACACGTTCGGTCTGTGCAACGTGGATCCGATTCCGCCACCGTCGCACCAGATCGACTTCAGCGGCCGAACGGTCGATGATCCGAACCTGCCTGTCGGCATGGAAGATCAGCTCTTCGCGGTCGAAGTGGACCAGGGCACGGGACAGGTCATTCCGACCACCATCACCTGGAACTCGGAGACTCCGCTCAAAGCCGTCATCGATGCGCGCGGCGTGATCCACGCGTACGAAGCCGGTACCGCGACCTTCCGCGCGACGGCGACCGATGGGTCGACCGCCACGTGGTCGATCGGCATCTCGAATCCCGCGGTGAGCTCCACCGCCAACTGGAGCGGCAACCTCGAATTCGGTACGCCAATCGGGCCGAACGACAACGCAAACGTTGTTCTGACGCGCGATCAGTTCGTCACGTCTGTCTACCAGCTCCGCGGCATCCCGAACTGGGTGAGCGCGAAGCTGGAAGCGTCGCACTTCGGCAACGCCGAGGACCGCTGCGACTGCTACGCGTACGACGAGTCGCTCCCGACCAATAACCAGATCCGCTACAGCACCGCGGACTATCCGCCGGGCACACCGGGCTCGTACGAGCGCGGCAAGCTGCTTCGCTCGGCAGACCTCACCGTCTCCGACGGCGACAACAAGTTCGCGTACCTCTTCTCGAACGTCGTCCCCATGACGCCGGCGCTCATGAACGGCGCCTGGGCCTCCATGGAGGCGTACCTCGGCACGCTCGCCCGCACCGGCAAGGACGTCTACATGGTCGCGGGTGCGTCGGGCACGATCACCACGATCGGCGGTGGCAAGATCACGGTGCCGTCAAATGTCTGGAAGGCGGCCATCATCATGCCGCACGGCAAGGGTCTCGCCGATGTCCATGGCGTGGCCGACGTGCAGGCGGTCGCGGCCATCATGCCGAACAACGGCAGCGTTGGCTCGGACTGGACCGTGTACAGCACCACCATCGACGCCGTCGAGGCGTTGAGCGGCTACAACCTCTTCTCGCTGCTCGAGGACCAGATCGAGCTTCAGGTCGAGAGCAACTCGCGTCCGCCGGTCGCCGCGCATGACGGTCCGTACGTCGGCGAGGAAGGCGCTGCGGTCGCTATGAGCGCCGCGGCGTCGAGCGATCCCGACGGCGACGCGCTCACTGGCTATGACTGGAACTTCGGCGACGGCAGCACCGCGTCCGGCGCCTCGGTCTCGCACACGTACGCCCAGAAAGGCGTGTACACCGTGACGCTCACCGTCACGGAGTCGCACGGCATCATCAACACGGTCACCACGACCGCCACCATCGGCAACATCGTGCCGGTCGTGAGCTCGATTCCTGGCGCCACGCTCGATCCGGGCTCGCAGTACACGGCGTCGGGCTCGTTCACGGATCCGGGCAACAACAGCTGGACCGCGACGGTCGACTACGGCGACGGGTCCGGCGTCTCGGCGCTCGCGCTGAGCGGCAAGACCTTCTCGCTGTCACACACCTATGCCGCGACCGGCAACTTCACGGTCACGGTGAGCGTCAACGACGGCACCGCGACGGGTACTGCCACCGCCCAGGTGGTGGTGCGCGCGCGCCCCGTCGGCCGCATCAATGGTCCCTTCGTCGCGACTGAAGGGTCCTCGATCTCCATGAGCGCCGCCGCGTCGACTGACGCCGACGGCACGATCCAGAGCTACGCGTGGGACTTCGGCGACGGCAGCACCGCGACCGGCGTCTCCACCTCGCACACATATCCGCAGGACGGCACGTATACCGTCACGCTCACCGTGACCGACAACGACGGGCTCTCGAGCTCGGCGTCCACGACGGCGACAGTCTCGAACGTGATACCGGTGGTCGCCGCGTTCGGCGACGCCACGCTCATCCTCGGCGACAGCTACACGGCGTCCGGTTCGTTCACCGATCCGGGCGCGGACAGCTGGAGCGCGACCGTCAACTACGGCGACGGCAGCTCCGGTCCGCTCACACTCAATGGCAAGGCGTTCAGCCTGTCGCATACGTACGCCTCACTGGGCACCTTCACGGTGACGGTGACCGTATCGGATGGCTCGGCCAGCGGCACGAAGAGTCAGACCGTGCGCGTTCGCGCGCGGCCGGTCGCGTCGCTCAATGGTCCGTACACCGCGGATGAGGGCAGCGCCGTGGCGATGAGCGCGGCCGCCTCGAACGATCCGGACGGCACCATCCAGAGCTACGCCTGGAATTTCGGCGACGGTACCACTGGCACCGGCGCGTCGGTGTCGCACACCTATCCGCAGAACGGTTCGTACACGGTGAGCCTCACCGTGACGGACAACGACGGGCTCACGGGCTCGGCGTCCACGACGGCCACGATCGCCAACGTTGCTCCGGCAATCAGCACGATCGCCGGTGCCACGCAGTTCGTTGGCGAGACGTACAGCGCCAGCGGCAGCTTCACCGATCCGGGCAGCGATACCTGGACCGCGACGGTGAACTACGGCGACAACACGGGCACGGCGAACCTGCCGCTGTCCGGCAAGAATTTCTCACTCAGCCACGTCTACAACACGGTGGGCACCTTCACCGTGACAGTCACGGTCAACGACGGCGCGCAGTCGGCGTCGCGCACCGCGTCGGTCGTGGTTCGTGCCCGCCCGGTGGCGGTCATGAACGGACCGTATAGCGCGAACGAAGGCTCGACGGTGAGCATGAGCGCGTCCAACTCGAGCGACGCCGATGGCACGATCCAGAGCTATGCCTGGAACTTCGGTGACGGCTCGACGGGCACCGGCGTGAGTGTCTCGCACGTCTATGCCAACCAGGGCTCGTTCACGGTCACGCTCACCGTGACCGACAACGACGGCTTCACGGGCAGCGCCAGCACCACGGCGTCGATCGCGAACGTCGTACCGTTGATCGCTCCGTTCCCCGGCAGCGACAAGCTCGAGACGACGGACACGTACACGGCGGACGGTTCCTTCACGGATCCGGGTGCCGACACGTGGACGGCGACCGTCGACTACGGCGAGGGCGATGGCTTTGTCCCGCTGCAGCTCTCCGGCAAGACTTTCTCGCTCTCGCATCAGTATCAGCACGCGGGACGGTACACCGTGACCGTGCGCGTCAGCGACGGCACGAGCACCGGCACGCAGACCGCAAGCGTCAACGTGCACGGGCGGCCGCTCGCCAACATCACTGGCGCGATGACCGGCCCCGAAGGCTCGGCCTTGGCGCTCAGCGGTTCGACGTCCACGGATGACGGCACCATCGTCAGCTACGCCTGGAATTTCGGCGACGGCACCACTGGTACCGGCGTCAGCCCGTCGCACGTGTATGCCCAGGACGGTTCGTACACCGTCACCCTCACCGTGACCGACAACGAGGGCTATACAGGCACCAAGTCTGCTGTCACACAGATCTCCAACGTGGCTCCGGCGATCGCGACGCTGCCCAATGCGGCGATTCTCCAGGGCGAGGCGTATTCGGCTCCGGGCTCCTTCACGGATCCGGGCGCCGACAATCCGTGGCGCGCGACGGTGTCGTACGGCGAGGGCGCCAACTCGGGCCTCACGCTCGCCGCCAAGTCCTTCAGCCTGACCCATACGTACATGGGCAGCGGCACCTTCACGGTGGTCGTGCAGGTCACCGACGATCACGTGACGAGCATGCGCACCGCGACGGTCAACGTCATGTCGATCTCGGAGGCGCTGCAGTACGTGCTCGACCAGGTCGACGGGAAGATGCTGCAAAACAAGATCGAGCAGGCGATCCGCCAGTACCTGAAGGACAAGAAGAATCCGCAGCCGATCATCTCGGCACTCCAGGGGTTCCTCAAGGACCTCGACAAGGCGGTTGCGCGAGGTGAGCTGCGGGCTTCGGACGCCGAAATCCTGCGCGGCCTCATCACGCGCGTGATGGTGTCCATGACGACCGTGGCAAACACGCCAGTGGTCACGAAGCAGACCATTCCGACTGTGAAGCCCACGAGGAAGACCGGACCGGGTGGCTCGGCGCCGGCGTCGGCCACCGCGCCGTCGTCGACTGTCGCTCCGTCGATCCTCCGCATCTTCCTGCCCTTCATCAAATCGTAGCGAACGAGGAGGCGGACGGCCTTCAGCTTTCGAAGGTCGTCCGTCCTCCCGCCACGGTGCGCAGCACGCGGATGTCCTTGATGGTCATGGGATCGACGTCGTGCGGGTCCTTCTCGAGCATGACGAAGTCGGCGAGCTTGCCCGAGGAGATCGTGCCTTTCTCCTTCTCCTCGTACGATGCGCGCGCGCCATTGGCCGTCGCGATCCGGATCGCCTCGTCCACCGTAACCTTCTGATTCGGTCCCCACTGGCGACCACGATAGTCGGTGCGGGTCACCATGCTCTGGATCGCCATGAGTGGCTCGAAGGGACCCGGCCCGTAGTCTGACGCTCCGACCACGTTGATGCCGTAGTCGAGGAAGGATCGATGCGCGAACATCCAGCGCGTCTTCTCCTCGCCGTAGTTCGCCCATTTCTCGCCATGGTAGTAGACGTACGTCCAGAAGGGCGTCGGGATCGTACCCGTCGCCTTGATGCGGGTGAGCAGATCCGGATTCACCAGCGTGCAGTGCTCGATGCGGTGGCGGCGATCGGGATGCGGCCATTTGCGCAGGACGTTCTCGTACGCCTTGAGCACCATGTCGATGGTGACGTCGCCGTTGGCGTGGATCCCGATCTGCCAGTTGTGCCGATTCGCGTCCTCGACCGCGGCGTCGATCTCGTCCTGGCTCATCGTGAGGATGCCGTAGTCGTTCGTGCCGACGTACGGGGTGCTCATGCGCATCGTGCGCTCCGACGCCGAGCCATCGGCGGCGCGCTTTACTCCGCCGATCCGGATCCACTCGTCGCCGAGTCCCGTGTAGACGCCCGCGTCGCGCAGTCGCTCATATGCGTTCCCAGCGCCCGCGCCCCAGACCATGAGATACGCGCGATGCCGCAGCTCCCCCGCCGCGCGCGCGTCTTCGTACGCGCGAATGGATTGCGGACTCGCGCTCGCGTCGTGCACGGTGGTCAAGCCGGTCGCGGCGAGCAGCTTCGAGATGTGCTGCATGCCGAGCCGGGCGCGCTCGCGCTCCTGCTCCGGCGTGAACTGCTCGCGCTTCCCGACACGCTCGATGACGTCGGTCGCCAGCTCGGCGACGTGTCCATTGAGCTCGCCGTTCGGATCGCGGAAGTAGCGCCCTCCACGCGGGTCCGGTGTGTTCCGCGTAACGCCGGCGAGAGTGAAGGCGTACGTGTTGTACCAGCTCGTGTGTCCGCCTCGGTGGTGCACGCCGATTGGATGATTTGTCGACACCTCATCGAGGTGCGCGCGCGTGAGCGGACCATCGGAGAGCTTGGTATCGTCGAACATGTACGCGTCGACCCAGAAGCCAGTCGGCGTCTGCGCGACCTTCTTGCGCAGCGCGTCCTGGATCGCGCGGACGCTGCGCAGGTTGGCGTCGACGTCGTACAGCTCAGTGACGCCGCTTGGATGACAGTGGCAGTCGATGAACCCCGGCAGCACCGTGGCGCCGCCGGCGTCGACGACGCGCGTGCTGGCTGTCGCGAGGTTACGGACGTCCGCGTTGCTGCCGATGGCGATGAACCGGGCGTTCTTCACGGCGAAGGCTTCCGCGCGCGGCAGGGTCGCGTCCTGCGTCAGGACTCGGCCGTTCACGACAATGAAATCGGGCGCTTCGGCTGTTGCGACAGACCGGCGTGCTGCGAACGCCCTGGCGAATGGCAGGCTGGTGAGGGACGTAGCACCTGCCAGCATTGCCGAGAACGAGAGGAATTCGCGACGGCTCTTCATATCGGGTCGAGGAGGGAGTCTGTCATCCTGAGCCCTTCGCTGTCATCCTGAGCGAAGCGAAGGATCTACTGTGAATTCCGCTCAGGGTAAACTCCGCGAAGGATCTAGCCGGCTCCGGGTAGATCCTTCGGCTCTGCGAGCCTCAGGATGACACACGAACCTGCGGGCCGGCGGGCGCGAGAGGAAGATCATCTGCTCAGGACGGTGTGCGGGCCCGAAGAGTGCGAATGTTTACATAGCATTCTCACCCCGCAGCGATGGCCACAGGACGCAGCAAACTCGAGCGCGGCGGCGCTGCCGCGCGATTCAAACCCGCAATCACCCCTTCGAACGGCCTCACGCCCAGGGCGCAGCGGGCCCGACGAAAGTTTTTGAAGTTCTTCCCCGGAGGCTACGCCGACGAGACGTACCTCGATTGGGAGCGGAACTACAAGTGGGAAGCGCACGAGCGTTGGTGTCAGGTGCTGCGCCGAAGTCTGCTGCGCTCACTGCTCGACGACCGCGCGTACGAAGAGATCGCTCGCCATGCCGTGGCGATTGAGTCGCGCACCAATCTGCTGTTCTCGTTCGAGAAGATGGCGCTGCGCGATGCGGTGAAGTCGCGCGAGGGTGCCAGGGCATTCGCCGAGGGCCTCGATGATTTCCTGCACGGCAGCGGCAATGATCAGGCGCGCTTCGAGCGGTGGATCGAGGTGATCGCTGGCCTGCCGCGGCGTCAGACACGGGTGCTGACGTGGCCGATGGCGACGATCTTTGGATTCATCGCCCAGCCCGACAAGCACATCTTCATCAAGCCGATGGTGACGAAGCGCGCGGCGGAGGCGTACGGGTGCGAGTTCGCTTACGCGTCGCGGCCGAACTGGAATACCTACGTGAGCATGCTGGAATTCGCGGAGCAGGTGCGCGAGGACACGAGGGATCTGGGGCCCAGGGATATGATCGACCTGCAGTCCTTCATCTGGGTCCAGGGCAGCGATGAGTACGACTAAGGGGACGGGGGACTGAGGGACAGGGGAAAGGTTTACCAGACTAGGAATTGGGGAATGGGAAAGGGAAAGGGAACATGGCTTCGTTCCCCTTCCCTTTCCCTTTATCCCTCGTTGTTGAACTTTTCCCCAGCCCTCTTCCCCACTCCCTGTGAAGGTCCTCATCACCAAAAGGACGGACGGCACCTCTGTACTCAAGTGCATCCGCGCCGACGGCACAGAGACCTGGCAGAAGAACCACGGCCAGACCGCCGCATTCTTCCCGCTCCACGACCTCACCCACTACTCCGTCGAGTCCGAGCTCGGCATAACCGACGCGTTCTTTGGCCTCGTCGCGCAGGGATGGACCATCGAGGAAACGGGTCAGCGTGGCGTCGCGGCGCGTCTGCCCGCCGACGCACTGTTCGTCGAGAACATCGTCGGCACGCTGGACGTCGAACGCGCGAGCGGGTCGCGGTGGACCGCGGACGAGTTCAACGAGAACATCGCGCGTCATGCACAGCAGGGCGGTAGACCGACTCCGCGTCCGTTGACCGACGACGAGCTGGCGCGCATCCGCAAGCGCAGAGCCGAGCTGTTCGCGCTGTGGCGCGAGTTGCCTGAAGGAGAGACGCTCACGCTCACCTTCGATCCCGCGGCCGCGCCCAGGCTCACAACACCCTGACCGGAGTCGTCATGATCTGTCGCGTGTGGCATGGCTGGACCAGTCACGCGAACGCCGACGCGTACGAGGCGCTGCTCAAGCACGAGATCTTTCTCGGCATCGCCAACCGCGGGATCGCCGGATACAAGGGAATCCAGCTCTTGCGTCGCCAGCACGATCGGGAGACCGAATTCGTGACGATGATGTGGTTCGAGTCACTCGATGCGGTGCGCGCGTTCGCTGGCGAGGATTACGCGAAGCCGTCGTGCCCGCGAGCGCACGGGCGCTGCTGGCCCGTTTCGACGATCGATCGGCGCACTTCGAGGTGCGACACAGCGCGATGTCGTAGGCCTGCCCCTTGCAAGCGGTTTTGTGACATGAAGATCGTCGTGCTCGGCGGCTCAACGCGAGGGAGCGAGTTGGTCGGGAAGAGCTCGGGATTCGTTCGCGAGCTCGAGGCCCGCGGTCACGATGTTCTCATTCTCCAGCCGTCGCGGCCTCGTCGCGAGCGACGCGCCCGCCCGCGCACACGGCCGGCCAACACGCGTATGTACCGCTCCGTGTCCGATCTCAAGGTGCGGTACTCGCCGAAGATCAGGAACGCGGATGTCGTCATCGTCGGCTCGAGGGTCCCGTGCGGTATCGACGTCGGCGCGTGGGTAACACGCGTGGCGCGCGGAGTCACCGCGTTCTACGACAACGACATCGACAGCACGCTGACAGACCTCAAGGACGGCGGAAGCAAGTCTGTCTCGCCGGCGCTGATCCCGAAGTACAAGCTCTACCTCTCAGTCGGCTCGGCGGATTCCGCCAAGGTGCTGCAGAGCCAGTTCCAGTCGCCGATGGCGCGCACGCTGGACCCCGAGATGCCCCCGGAAAACCGGGCGGCCGAGGTCGAGCGGTTCCTGGCCGAGGCGATGTCCGGAAGGTTGATGGCCTAGGAGCCGATACCGAACTCTGCCAGAATCGTCTTTTAAGGCATTCTGGACGCGCCGGGGCCTGGTTTCCCTCCTTCCCCCCTCCCGCCCCAATGGCGCCGGCGCAAAAGCTCCTGGAGCTCACATGAGATCAGCGAAACTGGGTCTCGTCGGCCTGTTGATCGTCGGAACGGCGCTCACGCTCCTCTGGATCACCGAAGCCGTCCCGCGCAACGAGGTCGAAAGCGCCGCGCCAAAAGCATTGCTCGCCCTCGGCGTTCTGGTTGTCGCCGGAATCGTATGGTCCGCCCTCCGTGGCAGCACGACCGTCGACGAGACGGATAAGCGCGCGCCCTGACCGTAGCAGTTGCCACCGGCCCACCTGCCACCCGCCACCTGCCACCTGCCCACCTGCCCACCTGCCCACCTGACATATGTGGATTCTGATCGCGCTCCTCGTGCTCGTTGTCATCGCCGTGAGCGGATACAACTCACTGGTGCGCAGCCGCAACCGCGTCGACCAGGCATACAGCACCATCGAGGTGCAGCTCACCCAGCGCTACGACCTGATTCCGAAGCTCGTGGAGACGGTGAAGCAGTACATGGGACACGAGCGCTCACTGCTCGAGGACATCGTCCGGCTCCGGCAGCAGGCCGTCTCATCGCAGAACCCAGCGGACAAGATCCGCGCGGACAACGAGCTGACTCAGCGCATGGGCCAGCTCAACGTCACGATGGAGAACTATCCGCAGCTCAAGGCGAGTGACACGTTCGTCCAGCTGCAACGGTCGCTCAACGAGGTCGAGGAGCAGCTTGCCGCCGCGCGTCGCAGCTACAACGCGTCGGTGACGGAATACAACAACACCGTGCAGACCTTCCCGAGCTCCATCATCGCCGGCACGATGAACTTCGGGACGCGCACCATGTTCGTCGCCGAAGAGCGCAAGCGCGGCGATGTCGACATGCGGAGTCTGTTCAAGGCGTGAGCGCTCCCGCGGTGAGCAGCAGCATCGGCCGCATCAGCTCACTCGACGCGCCGACGCGCGCAAAAGTCCAGGCGGGATGCAACTTCGTGAATGCGGAGGTTGCCCGCCTGCGACAGCGCGTGACGCTGATCGGGATCGCGACGATCGGTGGCGCCTTCCTGATCTGGATGTTCATGGGGTTCGGTGACCCGCGCGTGCCGCTCTTCGTGGCGCTGCTCATCATCACCTTCTTCGCCAATCGCGCGCGCAAGGAGCTGGCGGGGAGCTACAAGGGCATCGTCGTGCGTCGCCTGGTCGCCGCGCTCGGCAAGGGCCTGAGCTACAGCCCGATGTCGTCGCTCACCCGCCAGCAGTTCGAGGGGATGGACCTCTTCAAGGAGAGCGCGAACACCTGGAAGAGCGAAGACGAGGTCTCAGGACGAAAGAACCAGGTCACGTATTCGCTGCACGAGGTGCTGGCCAGGCGACGCGAGCGCAACAATCGGTCGCGCACCAGCCTTGGTTCCGCGTGGTGGCTGCTCTCGATGGGCATCGACTGGTACCGTGGGGGCAAGGCCGACACCACCGACCGCTCCCAGATCATCTTCCGCGGCCTCGTGGTGAAGCTCGACTTCAACAAGAATTTCTCCGGACACACCGTCGTCGTTCCCGAAAACGAGGGGAAGCTGTTCGGCGGCCTGTTTGGCGACGCCACGACGCGAAAGCAGAAGGAGATCGTCCGGCTCGAGAACCCCGACTTCGAGCACCAGTTCACCGTCTACTCGACCAACGACCAGGAAGCGCGATACCTGATGACGCCCAAGCTCATGGAGCTGGTGATGGAGGCGCAGGCGCTCCTCGGTGGTCCACTGCGTCTCTGCTTCTCCTCAAACTCCCTCTTCGTCGCAGTGCCACAGGACCGGGACCGCTTCGAGGTCGCCCTGTTCGGATCCGCGGTCACACCGGAGAGCGCTCTCGGGGATCTCGTGGAAGTCGTGAACCTCGCCGAGCGTCTCGTCGATACGCTCGACCTCGAGACGCGGATCTGGAGTAAGGCGTAGTTCCGGTACGTCCGGAAGGGTTTTGGTGCAGGGGCAGGGCTCTCAGCGCCACAGTTTCACGCGGACCACGCGGAGCACGCGGAGGATCGCGGATATGCCAAATCACAAGCTTCTACACGCTGAGACGACCGACCTTGCACTGGGATCCTACTTCGAGGTGTATCGGGATATGGGATACGGTTTTCTGGAAGCGCCGTACGCCAACGCGATGGCCGTTGAGTTAGGGCTGAGAGGGGCGCAAGTACGACGTGAAGTTCCAGCGCGAATCAATTACAAAGGCGTTCTGGTAGGCAGTTATCGATTCGATCTGCTGGTGAACAACAAGGTCATTATCGAAGTCAAGGCGCAAATAGCACTCGGAGCCGCGGATGAGCATCAGCTATTGAATTACTTGAAGGCCAGTGAGTTCGAAGTCGGCATTCTGCTGGATTTTGGTCCAAAGCACGAGTACAAACGCTACGTTTACGCCAATAGCCGAAAGATCCATTAGTAGTTTCTCCGCGATCTTCCGCGTGATCCGCGTATTCCGCGTGAACCGGCGCCGCTGAGAGACTTGAACGGTCGTCGCAAGTACTTATTGTCTCGCGAATGAAGAGCTTTCCCCGTGGGACCGTGAAGGCCATCGACGCCATCAGGTACTTCCGAATCCGCGCAGGCGACGAGCATCGCTTCATCAACATCTGGGTCGTCACCATGAACCGCCGCGTGTTCGTGCGTCCATGGAATGACAAACGCACTGGCTGGTACCGTGAGTTCCTCGCGTCGAAGCGCGGGGCGGTCGAAGTGAACGGGAAGACGGTCGAGGTGCGCGGGGCGCCCCGGAAGGGGGATCGACTCCTGGATGCGATCGACGCCGCGTACGCCGCGAAATACACCACAAAACCGAACCAGAAATACGTGACGGGCTTCTCGACGCCGAAGCGGCGGGCCACCACACTGGAGCTGCTCCCAGCGTGACGGGAAGCTCGATTCTCGCTCGCGCCGGCGCGATCGGATTTTTCATCAATCTCGTGTTGCACACCATGGCTACGGGCGCGGTGCGCACCAACGCGCTGCGTGCATCCGCGGAGCTCGGCGCGCTGGTCACCGCGCTGTGGCTAATCTTTTCGGTAGCCATGCTGGTGCTGGGGCTCATTGTCTGGCTGCATGCGAAGCCGGCCTCGTCGCATCGGCGGACCGTGCTGTTCCTCGCGGGCATCTTTCCGCTCGCCACGGCGATCGGTCAGATGATTGCCTTCGGCCCGATCTTTCCCGAGGCGACGCTCGGCCTCACCGCCCTGCTTACCTTCGGCGCGGCGTTCAGCGCGCCGGCTCGAACGACCGTCTAGAGTTTCGCGAGCAGCGCCGTGACGTTCCCCGTCACGAGGCGCGATTCGAGCAGAGTGAATACGCCGTCCTGATTCGCCTGGGTCGCGCGATCGGCGAGCAGCTCGAGGTGTGCGCGGGCACCGCCGATGTTGCCCGCGGTCAGCTTCTCCGCCGCGTCGAGCAGCTCGAGACGGACGTCGGTGCACGCGGTCTGCTTGCCGGAGTGGGCACCAGAGCAGACAGCGTTCATCCAGATGCGGAGCGACATCAGCACAGCCGTCGCGGGGCGCTGCGCCACGACCTTCGCGATCGACTCCGCGGTCTCCGTCGCGACGCGTTCGCTCACACTGGCGGGACGCGGAGCATCCTGCAGCAACGGCGCGAGAGCGAGATATCGATCTCGATTCGACGCTCCCTGCAGCTCATGAAAGAGCTGACCCCAGACGACTGTGTCGCCCTCCGTCATCAGCTTGTCCGCGATCTGGTCGATGGCGGTGTCACGGAAGTATTCCGTGTCGTCCCGAAGTCGATCCTGCGCCGGCGCAGCGGCGGTTGGCGTAGCCTGCGTTGGCGCGCACCGATGTCTTCGCCGGCGGCGTGGCCGATGCCAGAGCGGGCGCTCCAGCCGAAACCACGGGCGCAGCCGCTGGCGCCGGAACCGCGGCCGCCACCGTGGGCGCACTCGGACCGCGCAAAGGGATCAGCGTCGCGTCCGCGACGGTCTGCGTCGGATCAGCGAAAGACTGACCCCAGCAGAACACCGGCTGGGTCGAGTGACGCCCCGCGCCGCACGCGCGGTCATGACCAATGGACACCGCGGTGAAGCGCGCGTCCCCACGCACCGCGCCGGGATTGCGCGTACAGCTGGTGTTGCCGGCGCACGAATCGTCGGAGCTCGCGCCGAGCCTGTTGTCGCGGGCCGAGCCCCAGCAGTACACCACTCCGCTCGACGCTAC
>JADMIO011711154.1_pt1 | contig 24178 bp, 15 predicted proteins | sample 8958161 | NCBI WGS metagenome assembly JADMIO01 (sample SAMN16585339, study PRJNA669376) | soil metagenome | isolation source: Crop rotation soil | place: USA: Cullars Rotation, Alabama | collected 2011
CGACAACTTGTCCACGTGGAATTCTAAGCTTAGGATCCCAATGTGCTGGAAAGCGCGCCTCTTCGACGATCTCGGTCGTCGACGGCGTCAGCTTCGACCAGACGGGCACCTTCGCCACCTCCTTGACGACCTGCGTGACGATCGACACCTGCGCCTGGTCCTTGCCGATGTTCGATCCCATGTCCTTTCGATCCATGTGCGGACACGACAGATTCAGCTCGAACGCGTCGGCGCCGGCGTCCTGGCACGCCCTGGCGAGATCCTGCCAGTGCCCGAGCTCCTTGTCGTTGCCCGAACCGGCCATGATCGACGCCACCAGGATGCGATCGGGATAGGCCTTCTTGATGCCTTCGATCTTCGGGATCCACCAGTCGAGCGTCTTGTCGGAAATCAGCTCCCAGTTCCATGACGAGTGCAGCGCCGTGTCGGCGCGCTTCTGCATCGACAGCTGGCCGTCGAGGGTCGAGCGCAGGAACTTGGTCTTCGGTCCGGCGACGTTGGTCACCGGATGCAGACCGATCGTCTTGGTGACGACACCGCCCCATCCCGCGTCGAAGGCGCGCATGATGTTGCTGTCGGATTCGGTCGGCGGCGCCGACGACAACAGAAACGGGTTGGTGAACTTGAGGCCCGTGAATGTAACGGCGATATCCGGCTTCATTCGGCGGACTATAGGCGCAAATCTCGATTGACGCAATTACTCGGGCAGCTGCATGCGGCGAACGAGCGCCTTGAATCGCGGCATCGACCGCACCGGATCGTACTGCGGGCCGGTGTTGATGTACGGCATGTTCGGCTCACGCGCGGCGAGTCCCTTTTCGAGCCAGTCGATCGCCTTGTCGTACTGGCCGGCGCGCAGGTAGGCGGTCGCGATCCGATTCGGGGCGCCGCCGCGCTGTTCGGCGCGGGCGGCGAGCACGTCGCCTTCACGCTGCATCGCCAGCACATAGCCGCCTTCTGCAGCCGCCGTCGCCATCGCGGTGGCCAGCACGGTGTCGCCGCGCGCCCGCGCCCACTGTATTTCCGCGGCGACGGAATCATCGAGCCGGCCGAGGTTATGAAGCGCAATCGACGTTTGATTCAGGGCCTGATTCGAGTCGGGCGTCGTCTTGAGGATGTTTTTCGCATTCGCGAGGGCCTCCTCGTTGCGGCCATTCCACAGCAGCGTGGTGCCGTAGAGGGCCTGAATCAATTCGCTCAGCGGATCGAGCTCGAGCGCCCGCCGCATCTCGCGCTCCCCTTCGGCGCGGCGATGCATCACATACAGATAGTGGCCGTAGAACGCGTGCGCCTCTGAGTTGTTGGGGCCGAGTGTGATCGCCCGCTGGAACTCGCGCTCGGCGTCGGCGAATCGCCAGTCGGTCCAGGTGTAGGTGATCGCCTGGCCGAGGTGCGCATCCGATGAGGAGTCGTCCAGGACAAGTGCGCGGGCCAAGGCGGCCTTCATTGGCGGTTGCGCATCGGCGGGGATGGCGAAGCCCATTTGCTGCCGGCCGCTCCAGACGCGCGCGATGCCGAGCACCGCCGGCGCAAAGTCCGGGTTGAGGTCAAGCGCGCTCTGAAAGTACTTCAATGCGACGTCGAGGTCGCCGCGCGTGAGCTTGGCGGAATGACTTCGCCCGCGCAGCACGTAATCGTACGCCTGCGCGTTCACTTGCGGCATGGCATCGAGCCGCGCGCGGGATTCCGGCAACAGCGCGACCGACAGCGCCTCCGCGACGCCCTTGGCAATATCGCTCTGCAACGCCAGCACGTCCGCCGATTCACGCTCGAAGGTGCCCGACCAGCGTTGCGCTTCATCGGACGCCTGCACCAGCCGCGCCACGATGCGGACGCGATTGCCCTCGCGGCGCGTGCTGCCCTCGAGCAAATAGGCGACGTCCAGCTCGCGGCCAATGTCTTTGAGGGGCAGCGCGGCGTTTCGATAGTGCATCGACGTGGTGCGCGACAGTACTTGTAATCGCTGCGCGTTGATGCGGCCCAGTTCGGCGATCGTCTCGTCGGTCAACCCTTCGCTGAAGTACGCCTGATCGGGCTCGGCGGCGAGATCCGTGAACGGCAGGACCGCCAGGCGCAGCGGAGGCGGTGAGGTGAGATCATGGAAGCGGGACCACGCCCATGGCGCAAAGCCGGCGGCCGCAAGCGCGACGACCGCGGCAGCGGCTACGGCCCACCGGCGAGCAACAGCCGGCCACCGCGCGGCGGCGACCGCCTGGCCGTCCTGCATCGCCTCGAGCGCCACGCGCACATCGGCCGCGCGCGGAAAACGATCGGCGGGATCCTTCATGAGGCATCGATCGATGACCGCGCGAAGGGCGGCAGGAACGCCGTCGTCGAGACGCGGCGGCGTATCGCGCAGGATCGACGAGAACAGCTCGGCGGCCGATGCGCCGCGAAACGGCTTCGCGCCGCCCGCCATTTCGTAGAGCAGCACGCCGAGCGCCCAGATGTCGGACCGCGCATCAGCGTATTCGCCGCGCACCTGTTCGGGCGCCATCGCGTACGGCGTTCCCGCGGTCGATCCCTGCGGCACCGCCGTCGCGATGGTGCTCGCGCCGTCGGCGTTGGCGACAACGCGCCGTGCCAGGCCGAAATCGATGATCTTCAACAGGCCCTGCGGCGTGACGATGATGTTCGCGGCCTTGAAATCGCGATGCACGACGCCGTGCTCGTGCGCAAACGCGAGCGCATCGGCGAGCTGATGGCCGTAACGCAGCAGCGTCGCCATCGGCAACGGCTGTGAGCCAATCAGATCATTGAGCGGGTGTCCTTCGATGTGCTCCATCGCGATGAAGGCCGCGCCATTGGCTTCGCCGACCTCATAGACGTGGCAGATGGACGGGTGATTGAGCGCCGCCGCGCTGCGCGCTTCGCGCAGCAGCTGCGATCGCGCCGCCTCGGCTCCGTCGGCGTTGAGGACCTTGAGCGCGACACGCCGCTGCAAGGTGTTGTCGTAGGCGAGGAACACCACCCCCATGCCGCCGCGCCCGAGCATCCGCTCGAGCACGTACGAGCCGAGGATCGTGCCGGGCGCCGGGGCCGCGGACATGCCGGGAGTATACGGTCAGTCAGCGGCGTGCGCCGTCGGCGAAGCAGAACGGATGGCCGCAATTCCGGCACACATATTCCGCAAACCCGCCGCGGCGCGTGAGGAAATGTATGAAATGCCCGAACAATACGCAGACCATCGGGTGCCGGATCCTGGCTGCGACCGCGGCTTCCTTGAGAAACGAATGGCCGCAGAAACACGCGTATTCCTCGAATCCCTGGCGCGTCGCGACATGCCGCACCCGGTGTCCGAACAGTCCGCACAGGTATCGCACCTTTTCCCTGAACGCCGGTGACGCGCCGTACGGATCGCGCTCGGCCATCAAACAGCAGCGGATGCCCGCACTGCGTGCACACGTATTCGCGGCAACCGTCACGATCGATCAACTTTTCGTAATCGTGCGTGCCCAGGAAACACGACAGCGTGTGCCGCACGCGCGTGATCGATCGATCCTCCCGGAGATATTCAGTGCCGCAACGGCAATGGCGATCGTGCGTGCCGGCGCGCTTGAAGACGTGGTTATCGACGTGATGTCCCCAAATTGCACATGACAGCCGATGGAGTACCTGCAAAATTCACCTCGATAGGTAATGTGCAAAGTGCCGCATGATCGGCTCACATCCGTATAATCAGCCCGACCATTGAGCCTCCAGCCTGGCAGCCGCCTCGGACCCTACGAAATTACCGGCCAACTCGGCGAAGGCGGCATGGGCGTCGTCTATCGCGGCCGGGATACCAATCTGCAGCGGCCGGTTGCAATCAAGGTCCTGCCGGAATCATTCGTGCACGATGCCGATCGCGTCGCCAGATTCCGGCGCGAGGCGCAACTGCTGGCGGCGCTCAATCATTCGAACATCGCGCACGTCTACGGACTGGAGCGCGACAGCGATTCGCAGGCGCTGGTCATGGAATTGGTGGAGGGCGAGGATCTCGCGGCGCGCATCGCTCGCGGGCCGCTCCCGCTCGACGACGCCCTGCGCGTCGCGCGGCAGATCGCCGACGCATTGTCTGCCGCACACGAGCAAGGCGTGGTTCACCGCGATCTGAAGCCGGCCAACATCCGCCTGACGCGCGACGACGGCGTGAAGGTGTTGGACTTCGGCCTGGCCAAGCTGGCCGAGCACGGCGCGGCGGTCAGCGATCAGTCGCCGACGATCACGTCGCCGGCCAGCGGCGCCGGTGTGCTGCTCGGCACCGCGCCGTACATGAGTCCCGAACAGGTCAAGGGCAAGGCCGTCGATGCGCGGACTGACGTGTGGGCGTTCGGCTGTGTGCTGTTCGAAATGCTGACGGGCCGTCGCGCGTTCGATGCCGAGTCGACGCCGGAACTATTGGCGGCGATTCTTCACAACGACGTTGACTGGAAGTTGCTCCCGGCACACACGCCGTCGTCAATTCGCCGCCTCCTCCGCCGCTGCCTCGAGAAGGACGCGAAGCTGCGGCTGCATCACCTTGCCGACGCGAGACTCGACATTGATGACGCGATGAAAGGGGATGAGCCGCGGTTATCGCCGCAGCGGAGCCACGCGCTGTTGCTTCCGGCGATAGTCGCGTTAAGCGGCATCGCCATTGTCGGCGCGATCGTCTACGCGAAGTTTACGGCGGCACAGAACGATACCCCGCCACCGCTGACGAGATTCGTGATACCGATTCAGAACGCATTCATCGCCAGCTGGTATCCCAGCCTCGCATTGTCGCCGGACGGCCAGACGATCGTCGCCGGTGTCGATTACGGGATCGGCCCGGGCGGGGCGAGGCGACGAACGATCGCCATGCGGCGGTTCCAGGCATTGAACTTCGAGCCCGTGCCGGGCGCCGACGGCGGCGTTTCACCGGGATTCATCGACGATCGCGATGTTGCCTTCGTCGATTACTTGTCCAAGCAGTTACGAGTCGTCAGCCTCGAAAGCCGCACGGTGACGACGCTCTGCCGGGTTGAGTCGGATCACGTCGCCGGCTATGCCAGGACCCGTGACAACCGGCTCGTTTTTGCGATTCGCCACGAAGCCGGCAATTTCTCTCTGAAGAGCGTGCCCCTCAGCGGCGGCGAAGCAACCGCCCTGCTTTCGCCGGATCCCAGCCGCGACGAAAGCGACTTGATGTGGCCTCAGGCCGTTGACGTGAACGGCACTGAATCGCTCCTCTTTACGCGCGCGCTTAAGGGGGGCCGGTTTGACGTGCAGTTGATGGGCCTGAAAAATGGCCAACGCCGATCCATTATCGACAACGCCTTTGGCGCCAAGGCCGCTGCCGGTCACGTCATGTACTTGCGAGTCAACAACTCGTCGAGCGCCTCGCTCGGCGGGTCGCTGCTGGTGCAGCGACTTGGCGCTGACTTCACACCAACCGGCGAGGCGAGACCGTTGGGGGACCTGACGATTGCCCCCGGCTTCAACGGCTTCGGGCTCGATGTGGCCTTCACCGACAACGTCATCGCCGTGTTGCCGTCGCGTAACGGCACGCTGCTCCGGACCATGGTGCCGCTGGCAGCCGCGCTACCCGGCGAATCGCTGATCTCGGAGCTGCGCGACTTCAAGCAGCCTGATCTTTCCTCTGACGGAAAGCGCCTGCTGTTCTCCAGTGACGGTTTGCACGAACTGTGGATACATGATTTGCCGCGCGACGTGACGTCGCGATTTCAACACCGTGAGGGGTCAATCGAAACCGCGCGTTGGTCGCCGGATGGCGAACGCGTCGCGTGGATTGAGAGCTGCGGTCCCGACTCGTGTTTGATGGAATCAAGAGCGGATGCGCAGGCGCAGCCGACACGATTATGGAAAGCCAGCGGTACTGATATCAGTCACGTCCACCTGAACGGCTGGTCCGCTCAAGGCCTGTACTTGAACATCCGAAGACGCACCAGCCCGTCAAACGAAGATTTGTGGATTTATTCGGAAGCCGAACGAACGGCAAAGCCGCTGATCGCGACCGCGGCGCACGAGTATGCGGCCGCGCCATCGCGGGACGGCCGCGTGATCGCCTACGTGTCGAACGACAGCGGCCGCGAAGAGGTCTATGTCACCGATCGGGGCGGACGGAAGGTGCAGGTCTCCAAGGCCGGCGGCGCTGAGCCTGTTTGGGCGCGAGACGGCAAGTCATTGTTTTTTCGAAAGCCCGACGGCACTGAGCTGTTCAAGGTCGATGTGAATTCAGTTACTTTCGAACTCTCGTCACCGCAGCTCATCTATCGCGGGAAGTTCGCAATGGGCGGCCGGGATCCGTCGTACGCGACTACGCCAGATGGCGGGCTGATGTTGCTGATGGACGCCAGCACTCAGCCGGCGGCGGAGATCAATGTGACGATGAACTGGCAATCGGAAGCCGCGAAGAACTAACCTTCCTCCTGACCCTTCACCGACATGAGCATCCTCATCAAGAACGGCACCATCGTCACCGCGAGCGATCAATACGTCGGCGACGTGTTCACCGAAAACGAAAGAATCACGACGATCGGCAGTTCGCTCGACATGCCGGCGGCACGCGTCATCGACGCCAGGGGAAAGTTGGTCCTGCCCGGCGGCATCGACGTACACACGCACATGGACATGCCGTTCGGCGGCACGACGTCGGCGGATGACTTCGAATCGGGGACCATTGCCGCCGCGTTCGGCGGCACGACGACGATCGTCGACTTCGCGATTCAGTACAAGGGCCAGACGCTGCATCACGCGTGGGAAACGTGGATGAAGAAAGCCGACGGCAAGGCCGCCATCGACTACGGCTTTCACATGATCATCACGGATCTCTCCGATCAAGTCGAAACCGAGATGGACGCGATGGTGCGGGAGGGCGTGACGTCGTTCAAGCTGTTCATGGCCTACCCCGGCGTGTTCATGCTCGACGACGCCAGCATCTTCCGGGCGATGCGGCGGACCGGCAAGAACGGCGGCACGATCTGCATGCACGCCGAGAACGGCGGCGTCATCGACGTCCTCGTCAAAGAGGCGCTGAAGAACGGGCAGACCGCGCCGAAGTATCACGCGCTGACGCGGCCGGCCCGCGCCGAAGGCGAAGCCACGCATCGCGCCATCGCCCTCGCCGAGATCGCCGATGTGCCGGTTTATATCGTCCATTTGTCGGCCGCTGAAGCGCTCGAGATGGTGACCGAAGCGCGCGATCGCGGACTGCCGGCGTTTGCGGAAACATGCCCGCAGTATCTGTTCCTGTCGTACGACAACTACGAAGAGCCCGGCTTCGAAGGATCGAAGTACGTGATGAGCCCGCCGTTGCGGCACAAGTCGACGCAGGATCGTCTCTGGTGCGGGCTGGCCTTCAACGATCTACAAGCGATCGCGACGGACCACTGCCCGTTCTGCATGAAAGAGAAACACCTCGGCGACGGCGACTTCTCGAAGATTCCGAACGGCGCCCCGGGCGTCGAGACGCGCATGAGCCTGGTCTATGACGGCGGCGTGCGCACCGGAAAAATCTCGATGAATCGATTCGTCGAGCTGACCTCGACGTCGCCGGCGAAGATCTTCGGCATGTTCCCGAAGAAAGGCACGATTGCGCCGGGCTCCGATGCCGACATCGTCATCTTCGATCCCGAGAAGAAGACCACGCTGTCGGCGAAGACCCACCATATGAAGGTCGACTACAACCCGTACGAAGGACGACAGGTGACCGGCGTCGCCGAGACCGTGCTCTCGCGCGGCAAGGTGATCATCGACAACGGCAAGTTCACCGGGAAAGCGGGTGCGGGAGCCTTTCTGAAACGTGATGGCCGCTCCCTGTGACGATCTGGTGCGTCCCTACCGAGCTCACCAGATAGCTCACCAGATCGCGACATCGAAGATCATTAGATCGATCACGAGATCACCAGATCACCAGATCACCAAATGCAGCGTCAGCTCGGATCATTCCACCCACCGACGTCGGCGACGAGACGATCGGCCTCCGGCGGTCCCCACGATCCCGGCGCGTACTCGATCGGCTTGCGTCGCGGTCCACTGATCGCCGGCTCGACGATCGCCCATGCGGCTTCGACCACATCCTGCCGCGCGAACAGCGTCGTCTCGCCCTGCATCGCGTCGCCGAGCAGCCGCTCGTAGGCGCCCATGTCCGCCTGGGCATCCTGGCGGACCACTGACAGTTCGACGGGTTTGCCGACCAGATCCTCACCGGACTGCTTGATCACCGCGCCGATTGCGATCGACACGTCGGGGCCGAGCCGGAAGCGGACGTAGTTGCCGACGGCAGGCGGCTTGTCTCGAAACACGACCGGCGGCGCCTGCTTCAACTCCACTTCCACTTCCGTGCACGTGACGCGGAGCTCTTTGCCGGCACGAACGAAAAACGGCACGCCTTCCCATCGCCACGAGTCGATGTGCAGCCGCAGCGCCGCGTAGGTCGGCACGATTGAATCGGCCGCGACGCCGGCCTCTTCGCGATAGCCCCTGAACTGCCCCAGCACCAGATCGCTTGGATTCAGCGCGCGCACGCTGCGCAGCACCTTGGCCTGTTCGCTGCGAATCGATTCGGGATCGGCGCTGGTCGGCGCTTCCATCGCCAGCAGGCTCAGCACCTGGAAGAGGTGGTTCTGAATGACATCCCGGATCACTCCGGTCTCTTCGTAGAACTTGCCGCGGCCCTGCACCCCGAACGCTTCGGCCATCGTGATCTGCACGTTTTCGACGTAGTGCCGATTCCAGATCGGCTCGAACAACGCGTTGGCGAAGCGGAAGAACAACAGGTTCTGGACGGCTTCCTTGCCCAGGTAATGATCGATCCGATAGATGCGCGATTCATCGACGTACCGATGCAGCGTCTGATTCAGCTCGCGCGCGGACTTCAGATCGCGGCCGAACGGTTTTTCGACGATCACCCGGCCGTCCTTGAGGCTGCCGGATTCCGCCAGCTGCTTGACGACGACCGCGAACATGCTCGGCGGGATCGCCAGGTAATGCGTCGGCCGTTGCACGTCGGCGAGCGCGGCGGTCAGACGCTGGAACGTGGCCGGCTCGTTGTAATCGCCGTCGACGTAGCGCATGTGCGCGCTGAGTCTCTGGAACACCGCTTCATCGACGTCGCCGTGCGCCGTCACGCTCTTGCGCGCATGCTCGATGAACTGGTCGCGGTTCCAGCCCGAGCGGGCCACGCCGATGACCGGCCATGTCAGCCGGCCGCGCCTCTCCATCGCGTAGAGAGCCGGGAAAATCTTCTTGAACGCCAGATCGCCCGTGGCGCCGAAAAACACCAGCGCGTCGCTTGCCGTCTTGCTCTGCGTGCTCTGTGGCGTCATTGTTTTTCCGTGTGGCCGCCGAATCCGAACCGCATCGCCGACAGCACCTTGTTCTGGAACTCGTCGTGATCGCGCGAGGCGAAGCGCTCGAACAGCGCGGCGGTCAGCACGTGTGCGGGCACGCCTTCGTCGTTGGCCGCCTGGATCGTCCAGCGGCCTTCGCCGGAATCGGCAACGCGGCCGGCGAATTTCGCAAGCGCTGGATCGCCGGCCAGGGCCGAAGCGGTCAAGTCGAGCAGCCACGACGTGATCACGCTGCCGCGGCGCCAGACTTCGGCAACGTCGGCGAGATCGAAATCGTATTGATAGTGCTCTGGATGCTTCAGCGGCGCCGTCTCGGCATCCGCCTCGCTCGACGATTTCCCGGCATTGGCGCGGCGCAGGATGTTGAACCCTTCGGCATACGCCGCCATCACGCCGTACTCGATGCCGTTGTGGATCATCTTGACGAAGTGACCCGCTCCGGCCGGACCGCAGTGCAGATACCCGTGTTCGGCGGTGCCGCTCTTCGAGTCGCGGCCCGGCGTGCGCGCGATCGATCCGGGCCCCGGCGACAGCGTCTTGAAAATCGGCTCGAGCAAATCGACCGCCGTCGAATCGCCGCCGATCATCAGGCAGTAGCCGCGCTCGAGCCCCCAGACGCCGCCCGAGGTGCCGGCATCGACGTAGTGCAGACCATCCGCCGCCAGCGACTTGGCCCTGGCGATGTCGTCCTGGTAATGCGAGTTGCCGCCGTCGATGATGATGTCGCCGCGCGACAACAACGGCCGCAGCGCCGCGATCGCCGAATCGACGGCGGCGGCCGGGACCATGAGCCACACCGCGCGCGGCGTATGCAGTTTGCCGATGAACTCTTCGAGCGATGCGGCGCCGTCGGCGCCGTCCCTGGCGAGCGCCGCAACGGCATCCGGCGATCGATCGTAAACAACCGCGTTATGGCCGCCGCGGATGAGGCGCCGCACCATGTTGGCGCCCATCCGCCCCAGACCAATCATGCCGAGCTGCATGCACTGAGCATACCGGCAGGCAGTTGACAGTTGCCAGTTGGCAGTTGCCAGTTGAGGTGGCAGTGACAGTGGCCGTTCTCGCTACTCGCTACCCGCTACTCGCTACCCGCTACTCGCTACTCGCTACTAAGTAACAACGACCGCCGTACCGCTGACGCTGACCATCAGCATGCTCGCATTGGTGCCGACGGTCTCGTAATCGATGTCGACGCCGACCACCGCATTGGCGCCCTTCTCGATCGCCGATTGCTGCATTTCGGCAATCGCGATGTCGCGGGCCCGGCGCAGCTCGCGCTCGTAGGTCGCCGATCGGCCGCCGACGATGTCGCGGATGCCGGCAAACAGGTCCTTGAAAATGTTCGCGCCCATGATCGCCTCGCCGGTCACGATGCCCTGGTAGCCGGTGATGCTGCGGCCTTCCACCGTCGGGGTGGTGGTGATGATGACAGTCGACATTCTTCTCGCGCCTCCATCTCAGTGAGACGGAAAGCGTCAGAGGGCGTTCCATCGGAAATTACGAACGATCGATGCAAAACGACAGAATGATGCGCTCGCACGGCGGCGGCCGGCTATTCGCTTCTCAGTGCGCTCACCGGCTCGACGCGCGCCGCGCGCGCGGCAGGAATCAGGTAGCCGGCCAGGGCCACACCGGCGAGTCCGATCGCCGAGGCGACGAAAATCAACGGATCGGTCGCGCTCACTTGATAGAGGAGCGTGCGCAACAGCGTCGACGACATCCACGCAATCACGGCGCCGATCGCGATGCCGGCGGCGCTCAGCATCAACCCCTCGCGCACCACCATCGACAGCAGTGACGAACGGCTGGCGCCGACGGCGGCGCGAATCGCCAGCTCGCGTTCGCGCTGCGCCACCGTGTAGGACATCACGCTGTAAATACCAAGAATGGCGAGTGCCGCGGCGAGCACGCCGAACAACACGCTCAGCCACGACAACAGGCCTGATTGTCGCGTCGAGGTGGCGACCACCTCGTCGAACGTGCGCATGTTCGACAGCGCCACGAACGGCGTGATCTGCGCCATCGTCGAGCGAATCTGATTCGACAGCAGCGCCGGGTCGCCGGCGGCGCGCACCGCCAGCGTCATGCTCGGCGACGGATTCTGCTCGAAGGCGACATACACCTCGGGATCCGGCTGCGCGTCGACGCGGCGGGATCGCACGTTGGCAACCACGCCGACGATTTCATTGGTCGGTCCGGTCGTGCCGAACAATCGAATCGGCTGGCCGACAACCTGGGCGGGCGACATGTTTGGGAACAGACGCTTGGCCAGCGTCTCGTTGACCATCGCGACGAAGCCGGTGTCGTTGCGATCGCGATCGTCCATCGTCCTGCCGGCCAGCAACGGGATCCCCATCGTCTCGAAGTAGCGATCCATCACGATGCGGAATTCGGTGACCGGCACCCCCTCATCCTCGCGCGTCTGGTCGGCGCGCCGGACCGGCCCGTTGTTGCCGGTGTTCGCGATCGGCAGCAGGCTGATGCCGCTGGCGTGCGTCACTCCCGGGAGCGCGCGCACCTTCTGCAGGAAATCGAGTTGGAAGCGCCGCACCGCGTCGTTGCCGTCGGCGACGAATTGCGGCACGCCGACGCCGAAGACGAGCATCGGCGCGCGCGTCAGCCCAAGGTCCTGCGCCTGCAGGTTCATCAGGCTCTTGACCATCAACGATGCGGTGGTCACCAGCGCCAGGGCAAGGGCAACTTCAGAGACGACCAGCAGCCGGCTGGCCGAGCGCGCGCGTCCGGCGGTGGATGTGCGGCTGCCGCCGGCGCGAATCACGGCATTCAGATCAGAGCGCAGCAAGTGAATCGAGGGTGCGAGGCCGGCAACGACGCCGGCCGCGACCGCAACGATCAAAGAGAAGCCCAGCGCGCGTTCGTCGACGGCGATGGCGGCGAGCCGCGGGAAATTCACCGGCGCCAGCGCGACGAAGACGCGGAGCAGCGCCCACGCCAGCACGATGCCGATAACGCTGCCCATGATGCCGAGCGCGATGGTCTCGCCCATCACCTGCCCGAAGAGGCGGGATCGCCCAGCGCCGAGCGAGGCGCGGAGGGCCAGGTCGCGTTCGCGCACGACGGCGCGAGCGAGCAACAAATTGGCGACGTTGGTACACGCGATCAGCAACAACAGGCTGGTCGCGCCAAGCAGCACCCACAAGCCGCGGCTGGAGTTTTCGGTGAGGACTTCATGCAGCGGGCGCGCCGTAAAGGTGTACTTGTCTTCCGGATGCTCCCGCGACATTTGCGCCGCAAGATCCGCGAGTCCGCGGCGCGCCGCGTCGATGGTCATACCCTCGCGCAGGCGCCCGAACGAAAGCAGGAAATTGCTGCCGCGATTGCTGGGATCGGCCTGGCGGCCAAGCGCAAGCCAGATATCAAGCCGCCACACTTCACCAAAACCGGACGGCGCAACGCCAATCACCGTATACGGCTCACCATCAATCTGCACCGCGGCTCCGAGCACGCTGGACGATGCCTGGAAGCGCCGCTTCCACAGTCCTTCGCTGATCACGGCCACACGCTCGGCGCCCATGCGATCTTCGGCGTCTGAAAAATACCGGCCGATCACCGGCGGCGCCTGCATCACCTTGAAGAACGACGCCGACGCCGTGGCGCCGGGCAGGCGTTCCGGGCCTTGCGGTCCCGACAAGGTCACGCCGCGCGGTGACCACGATCCGAGATCGGTGAAGACGTGCTGGTTGGCGCGCCAATCAAGGTAGCGCGCGTAGGACGCCGATCCGTAGGTCAGCGCCGGCAATTCGCTGCGCCACACCTGCACGAGCTTGTTCGAATCGGGAAAAGGCAACGGTTCCAGCAACACTGCGTTCACGACCGTGAACAGTGCCGTGGTCGCGCCGATGCCAAGGGCAAGCGTCAGGATCGCGGTCGTCGCGAATCCCGGAGCGCGGCGCAGGAGCCGGAAACCCAACCGGAGATCGCGCAGGAAATCCATCATGGCTTCTTGGACGTCAACCTGACTGCATCCGTTGGCGTTAGCATTCGGCGGCATAGATTATGGATGATGTAGAACAGGGCTAACAGACGTGGCGACCCCCGGTGGACTCGGACTCGTGCTCAGCGGCGGCGGCGCGCGCGGCGCCTACCAGGTCGGCGTGCTGCGCATCCTGGCCCGCGAGTTCCCCGAGATCGTCCCCGACATCCTGACCGGCGTCTCGGCCGGCGCGATCAATGCCGCCTTTCTCGCCGCGCGGCAGGAGACGTATCAACAAAAGCTCGATGAACTCGCCGAAATGTGGAGCAGCCTCAGCATCGACGATGTGTTTCGCGCCGACATGAGGGATCTCGCGTGGCGAGCGGTGCGGTGGGGCGGACGCCTGGCGTCGGGCGGCAAGTCGCCGCTGCCGCCGGCCAAGAGCATGGTCGACACGCGGCCGCTGCGCGAAGTGCTCGAGCGTGAGCTGCACGCGGTCGACGGCGCCATTCACGGCATCAACGAAAACCTCCGCAAAGGCTGGCTGCGCGCCTTCGCGTTGACGGCGTCGAGCTACACGACCGGCCAGTCGATCACGTGGGTGCAGACGCGCGAGGACTGCGCGATGCCGTCGTGGGAGCGGCCGCTGCGCAAGAGCTCGATGTGCGCGCTGCGCATCGATCACGTGATGGCGTCGGCCGCACTGCCGTTCTTCTTCCCCGCCATCGAAGTCGACGGCGCCTGGTACGGCGACGGCGGCATTCGCCTGACGCAGCCGCTGTCACCGGCGGTGCACCTCGGCGCGCAGCGCATCATCGCCGTCACGACGCGATACGCGAAAACGCGCGAAGAGGCCGATCGTCCGGCGATCGTTGCGTATCCGCCGCCCGCGCAAGTCGCCGGCGTGCTGTTCAACGCGATCTTTCTCGATCAGCTCGATGACGATGCGATGCACCTGCGGATGGTCAACGACCTGATTTCAGCGCGCCCCGAGCATCAGCGGATGGGCCTGCGGCCGATTGACTTGCTGGTCTTGCGGCCGTCGGAGGATCTCGGCCGGCTGGCCAACGAATATGAAGTGGAGTTGCCGAAAGCGTTTCGGTTCTTCACGCGCGGTCTCGGCACCAAGGAGACGCGCTCGAACGACATGCTCAGCCTGGTGATGTTCCAGACCGATTACATCAACCGCCTGATCGAGCTTGGCGAGCACGACGCGCTCGCCAAACGGAAGGACATTGAAGAATTCTTGAATCCTTGATTGAGGATTGTTGGGTGATTTGAGATTTGTGATTTGGTGATTTGGGGAGAAGAATTACTGATTCCTCAATGCATTGATCGGATCGATGCGCAGCGCGCGCAGCGCGGGCACCAGGCTGGCAACGAACGCGGTGAGAATCATGATGCCGGCGGTGCCGGCAAATGACATCACATCGAGCGGCTTGACGGCGTACAGCTGCGTTTCGACGAATCGCCCCAGACCGGCAGCGGCCAGCGCACCGCAGAGGACGCCGATCAACGCCAGCAGCACGCCTTGACCGACGACCAGCGCGATCAGTTGGCGGCTGTTGGCGCCAAGGGCGGCGCGAACACCAATTTCACGCGTCCGCTGGCCGACCCAATACGCCAGCAGACCGTAGATGCCGATGATCGCCAGCGTCAGCGCGGTGGCGGCGAAGACGCCGGTCAGCCACGTCAGGAACCGGCTTGCGGCGAGCTGCTGATCGACGAGATCCGACAACGGCTGCGCGCTGAACACGGCGATGCCGGCCTCGCGGCGCCGCATCAGGTCCGTCGCCGGCTTGATCAGGGACGAGGGATCGGTACCGGCCCGCAGCAGCACGGCAAAGCCGCGCGAGCGCTCGTTGAACGGCAGGAAGATGTCGGGATCGTTGGTGGGGTTCTGCGGAATGCCGCGCAGGTTCGCATTCGCGACGACGCCGACGATCGTCCACCACGGATTCTTGTCGGTCAGATCGCCGGACTTGATGCGATGGCCGATCGCACTCTGGCCGGGCCAGAAGCGCTGCGCGAGTGCCGACGTCACCACCACGTTGGTGGCGTTGGCGCCGAGATCCGTTGGTCCGAACGCGCGGCCGTCGATCACGCGCAACCCGATCGTCTCGACGTAGCCCGGTGAGACGCGATGCAGGTAGGCGCGCGGCCGATTGGTGGCGTCGACCGCGCCCATCCCTTCCGCCGAATAGAAGATCGCGCCCTGGCCGCCGAGTGGAATCGCCGATGCGAGCGCGGCCTGCGTGACGCCGGGAAGTCCGCGCAGATCTTCGAGCAGCGCCAGCGATGGCGCGCCCGCATCGACACTCTGTCCCTGCGGCGGCGGCGCCGCCTGCGCGCCGGCCACCACCGGCAGCTGAACGCGCATCGTCAGGACGCCCTCGGACTGGAAGCCGGGGTCGAATTTCGCCAGCGCCGCGAAGCTGCGGCCGAAAAGCGCCGCGCCGACCAGCAGCGTCACCGTCACCGCGATCTGTCCAGCGACGATGAACTGCAACGTGCGTCCGGTCGCGCCGCCGCGCGCCTCGATCGCGCCTTCGCGCAGATCCTGCGCCAGCGAGTGCTTGCGCAGCGAGCGGAACGGCGACAGTCCGATCGCGAAGGTGATGGCGATGCCAAGACCGGCGACAAACGCCAGCGTGCGCCAGTCAACGCCGGGTTTCGCATAAGTCGGCAGTTGCACCGGGCTCAGTGCGAGCAAGGCATCACCCGCCCACATCGCGAGCAGGCATCCGACGGTGCCGCCGAGGATCACGACCCAGGCGCTTTCGGCGAGCATCAAGCGGACCAGACGTGCTTCGTCGGCGCCAATCGCGCGGCGCAGGGAGAATTCGCGGCGGCGCGTTTCGGTGCGGGCGAGCAGCAGGCTGGCCACGCTGGCGCAGGCGATGATCAGCACGAACGCGACCGCGCCAAACAACAAGGAGATCGCCGGCCGCACCTGGCCAAACACTTCATTCGCCAGCGGCGAGACCTCGACGCCGCGCTTCTCGTTCGTTTCCGGATATGCCTGCGCGAGCTGCTGCGCGACGTTGGCGACGTCGGCGCGCGCACGTTCGAGACTGACACCGGGCGCCAGCCGTGCAAGCGCGGGGAATCCGCGGTTGCCGCGCGCGGCGCGGCCGGCTGGTGTCGACGATGCGATCAGCGACACCCACACCTCGCTGGCATCCGAGCGGCCGGTAAAGCTCGCCGGCGCGATGCCGACGATGGTGAACACCTGGTTGTTCAATTGAATCGATCGGCCGACGGTGTCGTTCTTGCGGCCGAACGCGCGCTCCCACAACCGCTCGCCGATCACCGCAACCAGCGGCGCATTCTCGGCATCATCGGCACTGGTCAGCGTGCGACCCGCGAGCGGCTGCACGCCAAGGATGGTGAAATAGTCGCCGGCGACCACTTCGCTATTGAGGCGCTCCGGCGTACCGGAGCCGTACATGATCACGCTGTTGCCCGCCCACGCCGACATCAGGTCGAACGACCGGCTGCGCGCTTTCCAATCGAGATAGTCGGGGATCGACGTGCCGCGCCGCTCGATGGCCTGGCGTTCGACGTTGCCCCACAGCTCGACCAGGCGATCGGCGTCCGGGTACGGCAGCGGCCTGAGCGCCACTGCATTCAACAGCCCGAACATCGTCGTCGTCGCGCCGATGCCGAGCGCCAGCGCGAGCATGGCGCCCAGTGTCGTGGTCGGACTCTTCCAGAGCGCGCGCCACGCGTAGCGGAGATCGCTGATCATGCGCGCCATTACAGCAAGGCGCGTACCTGCAAATTCAGGCCTGTTCTCGCGGGGCTGGCGATGAATTCGTACGCGTGCGCAAACGAAGTGTCCGTTCGCGAACAGACCGCGCGCGGCCGGCAGCACACGGCGGGGCCAACCCTTTTCCGGGCGCGACCGTCTGATATATTCAGTTTTCCTATATATGAGCAAACTGGTACTCGGAACGGCGATCGACGCGGCCAAGAAAGGCAGCGCCGACCTGTTCATCCTGGCGCTCGTCGATGAGGCCGATCACCACGGCTACGAAATCGGCCGGCAGATCGAATCGCGATCGGGCGGCGCCGTGCGATTCACGATGGCGTCTCTATACGCGACGCTGTACCGCCTCGAGGAGAAAGCGCTGATCCGCGGCCGCTGGGTGGAAAAAGCCGGGCAGCGCCGCCGGCGCTACTACCGGATCACCGAGAGCGGCCGGGCGATGCTTGCCAGTCAACGTGAAGACTGGGGCCGCTTCGTTACGGCGCTCACCGAGGTAGCAGGAGTGCGACCAGCATGACATTCGATCCACGCGCAGAAATCCGTAGGCACGCCGAACGTTCGGGGGTGACGTTGCCGGACAGCACCCTCGACGAGCTCGCGGCATATCTCGAAGACCTGTATAACACCGCGATCGACGAAGGCGCATCGGCGTCCGAAGCCCGGCAGGGCGCGATGAAGGCGCTCGAAGAATCGTCGTGGTCGGTGCTGCAGCGTCATGCCGCGAGTCATCGCGATCGCGCGCAGGCGGCCGCGGCCGACACGGTCGCGCGCGCGTCCAGCGGCCGCAGCCTCAACCTTGTCGGAGCGCTTCGCCTGGCGCTGCGGCAGTTCAAGCAGCACCCGACTTTTGCGCTGATCACGGTGCTGGTGCTCGGCCTGGGGACGGGCGCCGCCACCACCGTGTTCACCGTGGTCGATTCCGTGGTGCTGCGCCCTCTCCCTTACCACCAGCCAGAACGCCTCTACACGTTGTGGGACGTCAACGCTGAAAAGGGTTTGACGCACGATCCGATCTCGCCCGTGAACTTCATGGACTATCGAGGGCTGCCGGTGTTCACCGACGCTGCCGGGTGGTGGCGGCCGGGAATCAACCTGACGGAAACAGGCAAGGATCCAATACGCGTCAACACGATCGAAACGGGCGCGAACCTGTTCGAAGTGTTGGGCGTCAAACCGCAAATCGGCGCCGGGTTCCCCGCCGCCGGTCCGATGTTCGTGCCGAACGAACTGATCTGCGTGATCAGCGATCGGTTGTGGCGATCGCGGTTCAGCGCCGATCCTTCGATCATCGGCAAGGCCATCTCGCTCAACGACACGCCGTACATCGTGGTCGGCATCATGCCGGCGAAATTCCATTTCCCGGATGACGTCGACGTGTGGCAACGATTGCGTTGGGACTTCACCCAGCACAGCCGCGCCGCGCACTTCATGGAGGCGGTTGCGCGCCTCGCACCGGGCGTGACGATCGAACAGGCGCAGAGTGCGGTCAGCGCTCTCGGCGTGAGACTCGAGCAGGAGAACCTGCGCACCAACAAAGGCTGGAACGCGCGGCTGATTCCGCTGCTCGACGAAGAGCTTGGCTATTACCGGCCGGCATTGATGGTGCTGTTCGGCGCGGTCGCGCTGCTGCTGGTCATTGGCGTCCTGAACGTCGCGACGCTGCTGCTGACGCGGGCGTTGTCGCGCGAAAAGGAAATCGCGGTCCGCGTCGCGCTCGGTGCGGCGCCGCGGCAACTGGTCAGCCAGTTGATGGCCGAGAGCCTGGTGTTGTCGCTTGGCGGCGCGATCGTCGGCATTGCCGCAACGGCGGCGGCGTTGCCGTTGATCGTCGCGTTCACGCCGGTCAGCATTCCGCGCCTCGCAGAAGCGGCGATCGACATCCGCGCGCTCGGGTTGTGCCTCGCCGTCGTCGGCGTCACGACGCTCGTGTTCGGACTGGTGCCGGCGCTGTTGCTGCTGCGCACGCAAGTCACGACGGATCTGAAGAGCGGCGAACGCGGCAGCTCGCGGGGCGCGCGGCGGATTTATTCCCTGCTGGTCGGGGCCGAAGTCGCCCTGGCCTGTGCGCTGCTGGTGAGCTCGGCGCTGCTGGTCCGCACCGTCGCGCAGATGATGAATACGCCGACGGGCGTCAACGCCGACGATGTGACGGTGGCGACCGTGCAGTTGTCGGCATCGGCGGTCGGCGTATCGGCGCGGGACTCGAGCATCAAGACTTTCTGGACACCCGTCGCGAATGTGTATTCGCAGATCCTCGACGAGATCCGGCAGCAGCCCGGCGTCGCGGCGGCGGGAGCGACCAACCGAATGCCCTTGACGGTCGGCTGGCGGCAGCCGTTCCTGATTGACGGCGAACCGCGGCCGGCGCGCCAGGAAGACATGCCGCAGACGCAGATCCAGAGTGTCAGCGAAGGCTACTTCGAAGCGATGGGCGCCACGCTGGTGCGCGGACGCGTGTTCAACGAATTCGACAATGCCGGCAGCACCGGCGCGGTCATCGTCAACGAGACCTTCGCGCGTCGATATCTCGCCGCCAGCGATCCGATCGGCAAGTCGATCCGCAACTGGTCGACGAACATCGGGCCGCTCGGCGCCAACTTGAAATCGCCGCCCGACTATCGCCCGCCGCACGACGGGATGGTTTTTGAAATCGTCGGAGTCGTCAAGGACATCAACAACGTGCCGCTTGGCCAGAGCGTCGAGCCGGCGATCTATTTCTCGACGCGGCAGTTCCCATTCTCCGAAGTCTTCATCGTGGTGAAGGCGACCGATGCCAGCGCCGCTCAGACGGCGCTCCGCTCCGCGATGCGCAAGGTCGTTCCCAACGTGCCGGTCAGCGCGACACAGACGTGGGGGCAGCAATTTGCGGCAAAGACGGCGGAGGCGCGGCTGCTGATGACGATTCTCCTGTTCTTCGGCGGTCTTGCCGCCCTGCTGGCCGCGCTCGGCGTGTATGGATTGTTCTCCTGGTCCGTCGCGCTTCGCCGCCGCGAGCTGGCGATCAGACTGACGCTCGGCGCCAGGCCGTCAGCCGTCGGCGCACTGGTGATCGGCCAGAGCACGGTCCTCGTCGTGGCCGGGCTCGTCGCCGGCCTGGTGATCGTGCGGCTTGGCGAGAGCGTGCTGACGCGCGTCATCTACGGAGTGACGGCAACCGATGTCACCGCGTTGTTGACCTCGAGCGGGCTGTTGTTGATCGCGGCGATCGTCGCATGTCTGCCGGCCGCGTTGCGCGCGATGCGGGTTGATCCGGTTGAGGGATTGCGAGCGGAATAAAATTGACGGATGTCGCAGATCGTCGACGTAAACGGCATCCGCATCTTCTATCGCGATTCAGGCAGGGGCCAGCCGCTGCTGTTGCTGCACGGCTTCACCGGCTGCGGTGACGACTGGAAGCACGTCTTCAATTCGCCACTGCCAGACTTCCGTGTCATCGCCCCGGATCTTCGCGGCCACGGCCGCTCGACGAATCCGTCGGCAATCTTTCGCTTCGCCGACGTGGCCCGCGACATGTTCGCGCTGCTCGATCACCTGGGCATCGATCGTGTCAAGGCGATCGGCATCAGCGCAGGCGCGAACACGCTGCTGCACATGGCCACGCAACAGCCAGGCCGCGTGACGACGATGATTCATGTCAGCGGCACGCCGCGGTTCCCGGATCAGGCGCGCGCGATCATGCGGACGATGACCGAGGACAGCCGGTCGACGGCGGAGTGGGCCGAGATGCGCGACCGGCACCATCTTGGCGACGAGCAGATCCGCGCGTTGTGGCGGCACGCGCGCGAATTCGCCGAGGACCGCGAGGACATGGCCTTCACGCCGGCGGCGCTCAGTCGCATTGCAACACGTACTCTGATCGTCCACGGCGATCGAGATCCGCTATATCCCGTCGAGCTCGCGGTCGAAATGCTGCGCGCGATACCACAGGCATCGTTGTGGGTCGTCCCCAACGGCGGCCACGGTCCAATTTTCGGCGAGCACGCCGCGCCGTTCGCCGCGGCCGCGGCGACATTTCTGGGCGTCGAGGCGTGACGGTCTATTTTCCCAGCTTGAATACGATGAGCGTCGGCGATCCCTGGTTGGGACCCGACCAGTAGCTCGACGGACTGCCTGACGCCGCCGCCACGTATTGCACGCCGCCGGCGGCATACGTGATTACGCCGCCGCCCATCGGCCCGCCGGTGTTGAATCGGTAGAGCTCTTGGCCGGTCGCCGCGTCGAGCGCGAGGAAATCTCCGGTCAGCTCGCCGGTAAAGAGCACGTTGCCGGCGGTGCTCGTCACGGCGGCCACCATCGGGCGCGCCGATCGGTATTTCCACTTCACCTGGCCGTTCGCGGCGTCGACCGCCGTGATCCAGCCCTGCGCGCGCGACGGCGGATCCATCGTCGTCGTACCGCCCATGTACAACTTGCCCGGGATGTGGCGCACCTGCTCGAACGCGACAAACGTCGCGCACCAGTCCACCGCCGGCGTATAGAGCATGTTGGTCTTCGGGTTGAACGCCGGCCCATTCCATTCCACGCCGCCGAGGACCCCCGGGCACGCGCGAACCTGCGTGAGCCCGACGGGAACATCGGCGTTTTCGCGCGTCGTCAACGGCGTTTCATAGATCACGGCTCGGGTCTCGCGATCGATCGCGCGCAGCATGCCGTCCTTGCCGGCGGTGGTAACGATCCGGCGCGATGCTCCGTTGATGGTCGCGGTAAAAAGCGGGGACGCGTGGGTCACGTCCCAATCATGTGAGTCGTTTGCGATCAACTGGCGATGCCAGCGCATTTTTCCCGTGCGCGCATCCAGTGTGACGATGGAATTGGTGTAGAGATTTTCGCCCTGGCGGAGATGGATCGGCAGATCCGGCGACGGGTTCGTAACGGCGACATGAAGATCGCCGCTGTCGACATCGAGCGAGAACGCGGTCCATACCGCGCCGCCGCCGACCGGAATGCCGCGAGGATTCTTCCACGTCGAGAATTCGGGTTCGCCGGGCTTCGGCACGGTGTTGAAGCGCCACACCGGTGTGCCGTCGCTGGCGCGGAACGCACCGACCCAGCCCTGCACGTTGTTTTCACTGCCGGCGGGCCCGACCATCACCAGGTCCTCGAACACCAGCGGCGCCATCGTGAACGTCTCGCCGTCGGCGGGCTTCGACACCTGTCGCGCCCATAACAACGCGCCGCGATCGGTATTCAGCGCGATCAGATAGCCGTCGGGCGTGGCGCGCAGGACCCGCCCGTCCTTGATCGCCACGCCGCGATTGCGCTGCCAGCCGGTGCCGTCCTTGGCATCCCACACGTGACGCCACTTGACGCGGCAACTTGCCGCATCGAGCGCCACCGTCGTCAGCATCGTCGTGATGTACATCGTGCCGTCGTGCACGATTGGGCCGGTTTGGAAGTTGTCCTGCTGCCCGAGCTGAAACATGCACGCGGGCGTCAACCGCGACGCGTTGGCAGGCGTGATCTGATCGAGCGGCGAATAGCGAGTGCCCGCGTAATCGTGATTGTGAAACAGCCAATCGGAAGACGACGCGGCCGCGTTGAGCGTCGCCTGATCCGGCCCGGTCGTTGCGGCGACGGCCCCTGGCGCGCCGGGAACAAACGCCGGCGCCGCCACGGTGGCGGCAATCGCGGGCGCCGTCACCTCGAGACGCGATTGCGCGAGCCGAGATGATTCTGCAGTCAGCGACACCGGACCTGCGGGATATCCGTTCGTCTTGAGAAGAAATGCAAATACCGCGGCTTTGTCCGCCGGCGGCACGTCCGCCGATCCTTCGGGCGGCATGGTGGTGCGAATGATGAAAAACAGATCGTCGAGCGTGACGCGCGGGTCGCTCCAACTGCGCGCGAATGCCGGCCCGGCCAGCGCCGGCGCGCGGCCGCCGGTCAGCGTCGCGCCATGGCACGACGCGCACGCCTGCTTGTAGATCGCCTCACCGCGCGCCGCCTGGCTCGCCGTGAAGAGCTCCGGTTTCGTGCCGCGCACGGAAGGCACGGCTTGCGCGGTCAAGAGTGTCACCGCCGCGCCCCACGCGACGGTGATGCCAGCGAACGCGACGCGAAGGCGGTCTGTCATTTTCTTGTGCCGGGCTCGAACCGGTAGACGAGATAGCTGATCGGACCGTCCAGTTCGCTGAAGCTATGCGGCGTGCCCGCCGGGACGATGATGATGTCGCCCGGCTTGACGCGCCTGGCTTCTCCGCCGATGCGTGTCCCGGTGTGGCTGATGCCGGCGTTGAATTTCGAAAGATCGGTTTCTTTGGCGTCACCAAGCCGGCCGCCGGTCACGAACGTGCCCGAGCCGGACAGGATGTAATAGGTCTCGGTGACGTAGTCGTGAATGAGAGCGCTGGCCTCGGGCTTGACGCGGTGCAGCGTCGCCACCGATGCCTTGCCGCCAAGGACGTCGCTCGCTTTCACGGGTTGATCGACGACGTTGTCGGCAATCTGTTTCTTCAGCACGGCTTCGTGCTCTTCCTTGCTGATGAACGTGGCGGGGACGGGTTGTTGATCCGCTAGACCAAGCAGCAACGTGAGCAGGAGCATCATGCGCGAAACTCTACGCTACAATCCGCGCCATGCGAAGCCCGATTGCAGCCATGGTGCTGGCATTTTTCTGGGCGGTTCCGGTCCTTGCGCAGGAAGACCCGCCGCGCCGCGCGGCGGTGAAAGACGGACCGTGGTTTGGCGTCACGCTGCCGCCGCGCGCCAATGATGCGCCGGCCGTGAAAGTCGGGGCGCGGCCGCCGCGGCCTGCCATCGCCGGCGCGCCGGCATCCGAATTTTCCGGCGCCGCGCTCAAAGCCGACGTCGAGACGATCGTCGGGATTGCCCGCGCGGCGCGCTCGGCACGGGAAATCGGCAACGGCCAGATGTGGGGACGCATATCCGGCTTCCCGTCCAGCGAGCGGGCCGTGCAGTGGGCGGTCGATCAATTTCGCAAAGCGGGCATCAGCGAGGTGAAGACGCAACCGATCGAACAGGATCAACGCGCGTCGCTGTGGCTGCCGCTGTCCTGGCGCGTGACGCTGGTCGGCGATGCGGCATTCGGCGCCGGATCGAACGACGTCGTGCTCGAATCGGCGCTGCCGGTCGGACCATCGAGCATCCAGGGCGGCACGCTGACGGCGCCGCTCGTCTTCGTCGGCACGGCGAGTCCCG
>JADMIO011331860.1_pt1 | contig 24172 bp, 21 predicted proteins | sample 8958161 | NCBI WGS metagenome assembly JADMIO01 (sample SAMN16585339, study PRJNA669376) | soil metagenome | isolation source: Crop rotation soil | place: USA: Cullars Rotation, Alabama | collected 2011
GCCGCGACTTCAAGTCACGTGAATTCCAAGCTTCGGATCCCACTGTGCTGGAAAGAGCGGATGCGGTACGAGCCAGTGGGCTCGTCCCACTGCGTGATGACGATCCCGAGGCGGGTGTTGTCGAGGGCGGCGGGCAGAAGCTCGAGGAGGAGCTTCCTTTGCACGGCGTCGCCTTCGGTACTCATTCGACGATCGTTGCCTTCTTCACCCAGTCGAGCTCGGGGAAGCTGGCCTTGAGGTAGGCGTTGCCGGTCTTCTGCATCTCCGCCTGGCTCGGACCCCGGCCGCGCGGCGCGCCCTCGCCGTACCCGGCGTAGAGCTTGTTCACGACGTCCATGCCCTCGACGACCTTGCCGAACGGGCTGAAACCCTGGGCGTCGAGCGCCTTGTTGTTCCCGAAGTTGATGAACACCTGCGTCGTGCGCGTGTTCGGGCCGGACGTCGCGAACGTCACCATGCCGGGCGCGTTCGACTGCGTGACGGGGTCGTCCTGGATCCGCGCCGCCCGCCACGCGTCGTTGACCGCCGGGGTGCCGTGGATCCCGAACTGGACCATGAAGCCGCTGATCACGCGGAAGAAGGCGACGTCGTCGTAGTAGCCGCTCTTCACGAGGTTGTAGAAACGATCGGCGCCCAGCGGCGCCCAGCTCCTCGTCACCTGGATCACGAACGCGCCCTTCGTGGTCTCGAACTTCGCCTTGTAGGTCTCGGGCGCTTTGGCGTTCGCCTTCGAGGGATCCGTGAGCGCAACGTTCGCGCCGGCCGGCGCCGCAGCCGCGGGCTCGGCGGCTTGGGCGGTGTGTGCGGAGGCGGCTGCCGCGGGCGTCGCGGGGGCGGCCTTCGCCGCGTTCTCCGCCGGCGGCGCGCTGCCGCACGCGGAGAGGAAGATCATCAACAGCGCCGTACCAAAGCCACGCATCCTGCACCTCGGGAAGACGACGAACTAACGTGCCCCGCGGCCGACGGCTGACGGCTCGTTCACGCCATCTGGAAGCGGAAGAACGTTTCGCCGATGATCAGCTCTTCTCCGCCGAAGAGGCGACGCTCGGTGATGAGCTCGCCGTTGACCAGCGTGCCGTTCGAGGACTTGTTGTCCTCGATGTAGAAGGCGCCCTCGCGCTTGTAGACCTTCGCGTGCACGCGCGAGACCTTGGAGTCGTTCTTCACCTGCACGTGGTTGGTGCGGCTCCGGCCGATCGTCAGGACGTCGCCGTCGATCGGGTAGGTCTGCTCCTCGGGCGTGCCTTCCTGGTAGAGCAGCACCGCCGCGGCCTTGGCGCCGTTGGACGAGGGCTCGGTCTTGCTGCGCGAGACCTCGATCGGCGCGCCTTCGACCATGTCCTCGGCCATGTCGCCCATCTGGTCGGGCTCGTCCTCCCAGTCGACGCGCACGCCGGGGGGCTCGTCCTCGTCCTCGCTCGCACCGATCTCGATGGCACCGTCGTCCTCCGACCCGGCCGCCATGACGCCCAGATCGTCGTCGTCGAGCGACTCCTGGCGAAGCTCGCCCTTCACGGGCGGAACGTCGCGCGAGATCTCGCGGCCTCGTTCCGACGCGTCCGGCTCACGGTAGAGCGTCTTCCAACGATCGCGTGCCTCGGTGAGGGCCTGGTATTCCTCGGTGAGCGCATCGAGTCGGCGCTGGATCTCGGTGAGCTTGCTGTTGATGCCGTCGGCCTCGCCCTGGAAATCGGAATCCTCGAGCTCGCCGATCGCGCGCCGGAGCTCGAGCTCCTCGATCGCGGTCTGCTGCCCGTTGCGGTCGTCCGTGACCTTTTTCCGATCGCGATCGATGAGGGCGATCGCGTCGCGGAGCTCCTTGAGGTACGGCCCGACCTCGTTTCCGATCGCGCTTGCCTTCGCCGTATGGTCGCGGACGACCTTGTCGACGATCTTGGCGGAGAACCGGCTCGACTGCTCGCGGGCTCGCTGGATGAAGCCCTGGTGCTGCTCGTAGCGGTCGACCAGCTCGGTGAAAGTGTCCAGAAGTGCCTGGTTCTGCATACGACTCGTGGCTCCCGGGGGTGCCTTGCGGGCGACTCGCGTAACAGCTTTGCCGCCGTGGGCCAGACGCGGCTGACCCGGCGCGGGATCCTATCAAACGCTGCACGCGCGTGGATCACTCCCAGGTGGCGAAGCCCTGGCGGATGGTCGAGCCCGCGGCGTGGAGCCGGTCGCGTGCCGTGGTCCGGACGACCATCACCGCGAGGACGAGCAGGCCGAGCGCCGAAAGGTAGAACGCCCAGAACTCATTGTGCTCCAGGCCGAACCGCACCAGGTTCACGGCGAGCGTCGCGAGCAGGAAGGCGCTGCCGAGGAAGAGGTACGGCCGGACGCGGAGGAGCGCACCGGCGGCTGCGCCGGCGAGGCACAGGACGATCATCGCGAGCGTGCGGTGCGGGTCGTCGATCCAGGTCGCGAACGCCGTGAGGTGGATGGCGCCGCACGCGCCGTAGCGGAGGACGATCGCCCAGTCGCGGTCGAGCGTGCGGCGGAGGAGATGCGCGAGGACGAGAATGGCCAGACCCACGGTCCCGACGTACACGACCGGCTCGACGACCGACGATCGCGCGAGTTGGATGCAGAGCGCGACATCGAGCGCCAGGGCGCCGGCGAGCAGGTCCACCGTTCGGCCGCGCAAGACGAAGCGCAGGAGCGAGTAGACGGCGGCGGGCACGAGCCCGAGGAGCGGGTCGCCCGGCACGACCGCGGCGGAGGCGATCGCCGGGATCGCGAGCGCGGGATGGAAGTGGCGGCCGAGCGCGAAGCCGAGCACGACCCAGACGAGCGGCAGCATCGGGGTCGGCGCCACGAGTCCGGCCACGATCGTCGCCAGGAGCGCGAGGACCACCTGAACGCGCGGCGCTCGGGGCGGTCCCCAGGCGAGTGCTGCGGCCCACAGGGCGAGCACGGGCACGACCGTCCAGTCGGGCACGAGCTCGGCGAGTCGCGGGGTGGCGACGAGCGCCAGGATCGGGGGCGCGGACCAGGCGAGTCCCCGCGTGAGCGACCCGTCGCTCCGCGCGGCGACCGACAGGATGGCGAGCCATGCGCCCGTCAACATGGCGAGCCCCTCGAGCTCGGTGAACCCGACGATTCCGGCGCTCACGATCGCGGCGATGGCGCCCCACAGCGCGACGGCCTGTCGGGGAATCGTCGGTCTTGCGACGGCAATGGCAGCGGCCGCGAGGACGGCCGCGAGGACGATCCACGACGAGTCCTGCGAAATGCGGAGGACAGTGATCGCGCACACGCCGATCGCGAGCTCCCCCACTGCCTGGAAACGACCGAGCACACGGAGTGCCACGAGCCAGACCACGACCAAGGGCGCGAGCACGACGACGTCGCCGAAAGCATCGCTCGCGAAGCCGGTGAGCGGCACGAGCGAGAGTGCCGCGAGCACGGCGGCCGGCTCACCGATCGCGCGCGTCCATCGATCGCGCGCGAGCGTGGCAATCAGAACGGGCACCGCGGTCACGATCGCGAAGGTGGGGAACGGATCGAGCCAGACACCGGCGCGGCGACCGGCGCTCTCCATCAGACCGAGCACCAGCACCCCACCGTGGGCCGGGTGCCGGTACAGACCAAGCCAGCGCACCAGGACGAGGAGCAACGGCAGCTTCACGAGCGTGCGCATCGGATCGTCGAGCGCGAGGATCCATGGAATCGCGAGGGCGGCTGCAACGTGCGCGGCAACTCGCGCGGGAATGCGCGCGCGATCGGGCAGCACCAACGTGCAGGCTTCGAACGCGAGCGCGGCGCCGCCGAGGATCCAGGCGTGCGCAGCGAGATCAGGAAACGCGCCGAACAGGCTCACGGTCGCGATGCCGAGCTCCGCGATCACCGCGAGCCCCTCGTCGTCGTTCGCCCGCGCTGCGGTGAACACCGCCGCCGTCAGCCACGCCAGGCCGAAGGCGAGCGCGGGCGTGCCGACGAAGGCGAGCGCGGCGAGCGGAGGTGCGGCGAGCGCGAACCAACGCTCGTGACGATCCGTCCGCAGAGCGAGCGCGCCGACGGCGGCAACGGTGAGGGGCGCGGACCACGTCGGGTCCGCGTGGAGCTGATGCCCGAGATCGATCGAGAAGACGAGCGTCGCCGCCAGGACCAGCGTTCGGCGCCAGCGGCGGACGTCGGGGCATGCGAGCCAGAGCACGAGGTGGCTCGGGATCGCGAGGAGCGCGGGACGGAGATCACTGCCGTGCGTGTGCGACAGGATCACCAAGGCGAGCGACAGCACGGCGGCGGATCGCACGAGCTCGCGCGAAAGCCGGGCCGACAGCGCGTATCGGGTGCGTCGCAGCCAAGCCGCCGAGGCGACGAGCGCCGCGAGGAAGGGCCAGAGCGTCAGCGCGTACCAGGCGAATGGGAGCGGCGCGTCGCGGTAGCCGAGCGCGAGTCGCGCGCTCTCGTGGATCGGCGCGACGATGGCGTGGAAGAGATCGGGGATCGTAAGGACGGCGACGAGCGCGGCGAAGACAGCGGGGTGCACGATCGCGGGGCGCTGCCAGAGGACCGCTGCGAGCGCGAGCACGACGACGGAGACGAGCGCGGCCACCGCTGCGGGCGCGCCGACGGGAAGCGGCGAGAACGTCAGGGCGACGAGCACGCCGGCGCCCAGGATTGCCGCGAGCGCGGAAGCGCCGAGCGCGCCGCGGGGCGCGAGTCCCAGCGCGCCGTGCCAACGACTCCGCACCAGGTCGCCGTAGAGGAGCGCCGCGCCGGCGAGCGCGAAGCACGGGGCGTAGGCCGCGGGCGGATCGCCGAACGAAAATCCGATCGCGAACATCGCGAGGTAGGCCGCGAGGAGCGCACCGACGCTCGGGATCGTTCGGCGCGCGCGGACGAGCGTCCAGATCGCCACGAGGAGGACGACCTCGACGAGCGCCGCGCCCCACGCCGAGCGCAGCTCCGGGATTGCGAGGACCGCACAGCCAACCGCGTAGGCCGTGGCAAAGCCGTGCTCCGATCCGGGGACCAGCTCTCGGAGGAGTGGTCGGATCGCGAATCCGAGTGCCAGCACGATCGAAGCGGAGACCGCCGCTCCCTCCGGAGGGGCCGCGAGCACCAGCACCGGCAGCAACGCGACGGCGATTCCCCAGAGCCAGGACCGCGGCGGGCCGCGGAGTCGCGAACCGAGCGCCGTGAATCCCGCGCCGTACGCGACGAGCAGACCGGCGAGCAGGACGGAGCGCGCCAGATCGCCCAGGCCCGGCCAGACCGTTGCGGCCAGGTAGATCGAGCCCGTCAGCGTGAGCACGAAGCCGAGGATCCAGCCGAGCCGCTCCGTGGCCAATACCTTCCAGGCCTCGAATCCGTTGTCGACGCGATCGGGAAGCGTGAGTGTTGCGATCGGATCCCGCGCAGGTGCCGGAGCGGGTGTCCGAAGCGCCGCGCGCTCGGCGTCGATGCGTTCCCGGAGCGTGCGGGCCGTCGGCTCGTCGACGAGCCCTTCCTCGTGCCAGCCGCGCAGCGTTCGTGCGAGCGCGTCGCGGTAGGCGAGTCGTTCGTCGATCGCTTCGCGACCGCACCCGGAGCAGAGGGCGCCCGCGGTCAAGGCGTCGCAGCGTTCACAGCGCATGCGTCGCCTCGTCGTCGCGGCCGGGAACGAAGCGCCCTCGACCGGCGCGCCCGTTGACGCCGCTCGCATCGATCGCGGGCCACGTGCGGAGCTCCGCGACGGCGCGGCGCGACAACGCCCAGGTCGCCTCGCGAGCGGTGACGTCCAGGCCGCGCAGGATCGCGCCGAAGCGTCGATCCCGATCGTCGCCGTCCGGCACGAGCACGATCACGTCGCCACGTTGCGCGGCCGGTGCGCCGTCGAACTGGCGCGACAGGGCGTGCGTGAGTTGCTCGGCGCTGCGGCGGCCCGCCTCGCGGAGGCGCGCGGCGACGACGCGGAGATCGACCGCGGACAGCGCGCTTTCAGCGCCCGCATCGTCGAGGACGTCGAGCTCCGGCGGACGCCACGCCATGGTGAGGCTTCCCGTCACGGCGCCCTGCGATGGATCGTGCCGCGGGGTGTGTCGCAGCGAGATCCGACCCTGAAGGGCGGTCTGCTCTACGGTGGCCTCGAGCTCGAACGCGATCGGTTCTTCGGTCCATGCGCGCGGCAGGTCGCGCGGCCAGGGATCGGGTGCGTCGCCGATCCGGTCCGGTGCGACCGGCAAGTCGATCCACGCTTGCGCGTCGTCACGAACGCGCATGGTGTGTGCGCCCACTTCTCGGGCCGCGGCGAACAGCCCGGCCAGCACACCCGTGGCCGTCGCGCGGGTCGTCGCCATGCGGCGATGCCGGTCGCCGTCGAGGAGGAGGCGGAGGATCGCGTCCGCGGGGTCGGTCGGCACCACTTCCCCGAGCTCGTGGGGGAGATGGAGGGCCACGTGCGCGTGGAAGAGCATGGACGAAACAGACCTCGATCCTTGTCCGGCTGCAACCACGGGATGGTGCATTGGAGTGCAAGTAAGGGCATAGTGAGGCATGCGTGTGGCGCTCCAGGAGCTGCCCCTTCCTCTGCGGATCGGGTCGGAAAGCGTGCCGGCGGACTGGATCGCCGGATGGCTCCACGAGAGTCACGGCGGCCGGCGACCCCACGCGGTCGCCCAACTCCTCGATCGCCTCGCGGCGTTCGGCGTTCGCGGATGTGCGCTCGTCGGCGGGAGCTGGCTCGCGATCGATCCGGTTCGTCCCGGGGTCGAGCGGGAGGGTCCATGGGGCGAGCTCTGGGTCGAGCGCGCGGGTCTCTTCCCCGCCGATTGGTTGCGGCGCGTGGCCACCGCCGCGCTCGAGGAGTTTCCCGACCCCGGTCGATCCCCGCGCATGCTGGCGGTGAAGGATGCGGAAGCGATCGGCCTGGTCGTGGATCCGTCGCTCGGTGGACAGCGACCGGGGCTCGTCGTGCTCGCGCTCGATCCTTCGATGGCGGATGTCGCCACGCAGATCGGAACGCCGACGGTGGCATGGCTCGCGGTCGCGGCGGCTGGTCTCCTCCGCGGCGATCGGTACCGGATGACAGGCGAGCGCCTCGCGGGGTTGCTCGTGCCGCACGCAGACGGCCCGTCGGATCGACCCGTGAACCCACAGGAGGTCGTGGCGCGCGCGAGCGACACGGTGCGACGGCTCGTCGAACGCGGGTGCGTTGCGTTCGACGTGGCAACGCTCGGCGTGTTCCTGCCCGACCCGGACGACGAGTACGTGTACTGTCTCGCGGCCGCGGGCTCGGAGCTCTACGCGTACGACGCGGGTGTCGTCGCGGAGAAGCCGCCGGTCGCCGGCGTGGGATTCGGGCTGACCGCGACCGTCGCGATGGGCGCGGTGGTGGATCCCAAAGGCGGCCGCGTCGCGGTGCGCGTGCTCGAGCGGCGCGACGAGGTCGTGGCGCGCTACCGCGATCTCGGGTTGGATGATCCGGACATGGGGTTCCAGTCCGAGCAGTTCGTCGACCGCGATCGGCTGGAAGCGGCGCGGAAGGGTCCGTGGGTGCTGACGGCCGAGCAGCTTCCGGCGTCATTGTCGCCGACTCGAAGGAACCTGGTCGTGCGGTTCCAGGGACATCCGATCGATCCGGCATGGGCGACGGAAGAGGAGAGGAGAACGGTGAGCCCGGATCGCAAGCGCTGGATGGCGACGTTCGCGCTGCGCGTGTCGAGCGAGGTGGTGACGCTTCTCGGGGAGGGGCTCGCCCACTGGCGCGACGGTCTGCGCGACGAGCTCCTGCGCGAGCGTTCCGGAGACCTTGACGCGGTCGCGGCGCGACTGGCGCCTTGGCTGTCGGCGCGGTCCGTGACGTTGTTCCGCCGCGAAGGAAACGCACTGGTGTTGCGCGGCTGGTCGCACGCGGGGCCGCGGCCGGAGCTCGTGTTCGACCTGTCACGGCAACCCGGACAGGAGTTGCGTCTCCTGCGCGCCCCGCTGTTCCCGCGCCGATCGACGATGGACGCCGACGGCTTCCTCGGCGATCCCGACGTGATCGATGCGCTGGGCGGTGTCTCCGAGAACGTCGGCACGGTGCCGATCGGAGAGGCGCCGTGGGGTGTGCTGCGCGTCGACGGCGCGATGTCGTTGTTCGGCGGTCACCTCGGGCGGCGCTCGCGACAGCGCGGGCTCGCACACCACCGGCCCACGGTGACGCCGAACCATGTGCGCGGCGCGCTCGACGAGGTGGCGCGCCTCCTGGCGCTGGCGCTCGAGGGCCGCGACGCGCCGCAGCTCGGCTCCTGGCACTCGCTGCTGACCCGCGCTCGCGCCGGCCTCGCGACGCGCGAAGAAGCGGAGGGCGTGGTGCGGGCGCTGCGCAGCACCGCACGTTCACGCGGCGCCGCGGCCGAGCTGGTCGGCCTCCACCGCAACACGTTCCGCCGCCAGCTCGACGAGCTCACGGACCGGTTCGGCCCGTTGTGGTGAGCGGGTCGGGGCCGCAGGCCGAGCGGGCGCGCCGCTGACACAGAGCCCCCTTCTTTTCCCGATGCCGCACACACAGCCCCTCTCGTTTCCCGATTCCCAGCGGTGTTCGGCTTCCGGGTTCTGATCGCGCACGGACGGACGCGGACATTCGCCGCGAGTCACGCGCGGATCCGATCGACTTCGGGAAACGGGAGGGGCTTTGTGCGAGCGGTCGGGAATTCAGCCCGGCTTTGTGTACCCGGGCGACCGGTCGGCGGAGCCTCGAACAAGGCGCAACGGCCGAATGGGCCAACGTGATTCCGAGTGTGAGCGATGTGCCCGTTCTGGAGGGCACGCGGTCGGGAATCCTGCGCAGCTTCGTGTACACGTGTGCGGCCACCCGGACACCGGGTCCCGTGAAAGCGAGCGTTCCCCCGTGCGGCGGATCTTGCGAAGGCTTGCGCGATGCTCCATCTCGTTGCACGCGCCGTCCTTGGCACCGTGTTGTTCCGCGACTGGGTCGAGGCTCGCAAGCTCTGGGACCTGCTCGTCGACGCGTTGATCCAGCCGAAGAGCCTCATGCTCATGCCCGACCACATCCACTCGATCGCCGATCAGAAGCCGCCCCAGTTCGGCCGCGCTTTGTCTGCGTTCGCGCGCTGGCGAAACGCACGGCGCGGCGAGTCGGGTCCGGTGTGGGAGCGGTCGCCGCCCGGCGTGGAGCTCTCCGACGCTGCGCACGCGCGTCGCACCGTCCGCTACAACGCCCTCAACCCGTGCCGCAAAGGGATCGTGCACGATCCTCTGGCGTGGACGTTCTCCACGCATCGTGACGCCGTCGGCCTCGTCCTGGTACCGGTCCGGCCGAAGGTGTCCGACGTGATCAGACATCACGCGTACGTGTCTTCCGATCCGTCCGTCCGCGTCGACGGCACGAGCTTTCCCGTGCGCGGGATCGATGCGCCCGCGGTTCGACAGATCGAGGCCGTCGTCAGCGAGCTCCTGCGGCTGCCTCTGGCCGACATCCGAAGCGCACCCGAGGGTCGGCAACTGATGATTCAGCTCGGTCGTGACTGGGCCGGGTGGCGGACCGGGGTCGTGGCGCGATTCGTCGACGTAGATCCCAAGACGGTCTGGAACGCGCCGCAGATCACGCCGGCGACGGAACGCCTCGCCGCCACGATTGCCGGTGACCCGCGGTTTCCGGGTCTCGATGATGGGGACCTGCGCCGCCTGCCAGGCTGGGAGCCCTACCGCGGACGGCGGTGAGCGATCCCACGGGGCGCTGACCAGCCTGCGGGCAGGGTGCACGGTGTCCTGGACACTCGGCTGCACCAAAGCGCCGCTTCTGCCGTGCGCCGGATCTTGCGAGGGGGCGCGCGTCGCACGCGTGTCGCGCGCGCCCGGAGAAACCCATGGTCGTGTCCGTCCTGTTCGCACTCCTGAGTGTTCTCGTCTCGTGTTCGAGCTCCCATGACGTTCGCAAACCGGCCGAGGTCGTCGCGCCCGTCGATTGCAGTCAGCTGTGTTCTGCGCCCGAAGAGCTGGTCAAGGAGGCGACGCAGTCGGACGCGGTCCGCTTGCGCCGCGATCAGCCCGTCGGCACGGCTCAGGTGTTGCTCGGATGGGAGGACGGATCCGGTACGGAGCGTTGGCTCCTCCCGGCGCCCACGACGGACGCCTCGATCACCTTCGGCCACGGCGTCGATGATCTGCTCGTCTGGAACATCCGGATCGAGATCTCGTGCGGCCCGGAGTCGGCGGTGAACGTCCAGCTGACCCAAGAGGGGAAGAAGTCCCCGCTCGCGCCCGGGACGTACCCCATGGTGTCGGTGGCGTTCGACGTTCCCGAGCTGGGACAGAGCGTGGACCCAGACTCCATGGAGGTGGCGGGCGACATCGTGATCACCGGCGCCGAGGGCGACCTGGTGTCCGGGTACATGCAGGGTCGAGGCGGCGGGAACATCCAGTCGATCGCAGACGGGGATCTCGGTCTTCGCTACGAGGTCGCCGCGATGCGGTTCGAGCAGATCACGGGGGAGTTCGTCGCCAGCCCATGAACCGTGGCGCAGGCGGCGTTAGTCGCAGGCGATGCGAACGGCTGTGGTCGCCGGTGGTACGGGGCTGGTCGGCAAGGTGCTCGTCGAGCAGCTGCTCGCGACGCCGGCGTTCGATCGCGTGGCGACGCTCGGCCGCCGAAAGACCGGCCGCGAGCACCCGCGGCTCACCGAGTACGAGACGGATCTCCTGGCGCCGCACGTCACGGAGGCTCCGACCGACCTCTTCTGCTGTCTCGGCACGACGATCAAGAAGGCCGGATCGGAGGAAGCCTTCCGCGCCGTCGATCACGACATGATCGTGTCCTTCGCGAAGTGGGGACGGGCGCAGGGCGCCATCCGGTTCTTCCTCGTCTCGTCGATCGGCGCCGACCCGAGCTCGTCGTTCTTCTACCTGCGGGTAAAGGGCGAGACCGAGCGCGACGTCGAGGCGCTCCGATTCGGCACGTTCTACGCATTCCGCCCCGGCATGATCGTCGGCGACCGGGCCGAGCGGCGGCCGCTCGAGGCGGTCGGCATGGCGGCGATCAAAGCGATGGGCCCGCTGATGATCGGTCCGCTGCGCCGTCAGCATGGGGTCGAGCCCGACTTGCTCGCGCGCGCCATGATCGGCGCCGCACTCCGCGGCGACCAGGGTCACCACGTCTGCGAATACGACGACTTCGTGCGGCTCGCCGGATAGGGCCGGTCCTTTCCGGAGGACTGCATGCTCGAAGTCGGACAGAAGGCGCCCCCGCTCAAGGGCAAGACGGACGAGGGGACGTTCGACCTCGGCAAGCTCAAGGGAAAGCCCGTCGTCGTCTACTTCTACCCGAAGGACATGACGTCGGGCTGTACCAAGGAAGCCTGCGACTTCCGCGATCGCAAGAAGGTGTACCAGAAGCTCGGCGCCACCGTCGTCGGCGTGAGTCGCGACAGCGTCGACCGCCACGCCAAGTTCCGCGAGAAAGAGGGCCTCGACTTCCCGCTCGTCTCCGACGAGGACGGCAAGATCACCGAGGCGTGGGGCGTGTGGCGCGAGAAGTCGAACTACGGCCGCAAGTACATGGGCATCGCGCGCGCGACTTTTCTCATCGACGAGAAGGGCAGGATCGCGCAGATCTGGGATCCCGTTCGCGTCCCCGGCCACGTCGACAAGGTGATGGCGGCCATCAAGGAGCTACACGAGGCGTGACGGCTCGAAGGTCCGCGGAACGCCCGCGGCCTTCCCCGTGAGGATGCCGTCCGCGACCGCACGCGCCGCGCGAAGCGCCAACGAACAGTCGAGCCCACCCCAGCCGGTGCACGCGATCACGCGTCCGCGTCCCGGGATCGGTCCGACGATTGGAAGCCCGTCGCACGTGTGCGTCGCGATGGCGCTCCACGCGTGCGTGATCGCCGCGTCAGGGAACCACTCGTGCACGAACCGTTCGATCGCCGCGTGCACTCGTGGCTCGACGATCGTGTCGTCCGTCTCGCCCTCTTCGAGGTGCGGCGTCGCCCACCGCGCACCGCCGATGATGCCGCCGCCGTCGTACGGCCGACCGTGCAGGTACCCGAACTGCGCGCTGAAGGCGGGGGATCGCTTCGTGATCGCGACCATCTGCATGCGCACCGGAAAGAGCTTGTCGGCGAGCCACGGCTCGACCGCGGAGTGGCCGGCGGCGATCACGACGGTTTCGGCGCGGACCGTGCCGCGGTCGGTCCGCACGACGAGCGCGTCGTCGATCGCCAGCACGCGCACGCCCGTGCGGAACGACGCAGGTCGCAGCTTCCGCACGAGCTCGAGCGGCTCGACCCAGCCCTCGGTACCCTGCGTGCGCGCGGGGCCGAGCGCGAGCGTCCCACCATCCCCGGGGTACGTGTTGATTCCGAGGCGATCCAGCGCCGCCATGTCGTCGCCGAGCCCGCCGATCTCCGTCTCGCCCATCGAGAACCGCAGCAGCGGCGTCTGGAACACGCCCAGGGATGACGCGAGCGCGGCGTTCTCCTGGCAGAAGCGAAAGACTTCGAGTGCCGAGGAGTCATTGAGCGCCGCGGTGAGCCGACCCGGCGCGTCCGCGAGCCCTTCGAGCACGAGCCCGTGCCCGCGCCCTGCGATCCCGTCGGCGAGGAACGGGCGCGCCTCGAGCACGAGTGTACGCGTGGCGCCGAGGAACGACGCGACGGCGCAGCCCGCAAGCCCCCCGCCGACGATCACGACGTCGGCGGACGAGGGCAGCGGATCGCTGCACGAGAGATCACTCCGGTCGCGGAACCAGGGCGGGGCGTGCTCCATACAGGCCCTCTACCCGGGGATGCTGCCGGGCGGTCAGCGCATGCACATGCGCGGTGTGGGGTTCGCGTCGTCCATGTCGCGCCGCGCGATCAACGACGCCTCTCCGGCGTCCCGACAATCGGTGTCGCTCGAGCGAACGGCCGCCATCGTGCGACAGCCATCCCCGTCGGCATCGACGAAGCATCGTTCGCTGCCGTCGCAGTTCTGATCCACCTCGTCGCCGGCGACTTCGAGCACGCCGGGATGAATGGCAGGGTCGAGGTCGTCGCAGTCGTCGAGCCACGTGCTGCCGTCGCCGTCGTCGTCGCGAGCGCGCCCGTAGTAGATGCGAACAACGTGGTCACCCGTTCCAATGGCGACGTCGTCGTACCCGTCGCCGTTCGCGTCCCCGAGCGCCGCGATGGCCCCGACGTCCTCGTTCTCGTCGAGGACGAACGTGCTCGTCGCGACCGTCGACGGACCGGAAGGGCCTCCCGCGTAGAGGTATGCCCGTCCCAAATAGGAGCTCCACACTTCCGCTCCGACGATCAGATCGCTGTAGCCGTCGGCGTCGAAGTCGAAACCGCCCGCGATGTCCCACGCGTAGTCCGGGTCGTCCTGCACGAAGATGACGTCGGGGACGCCGGAAATGCTGCTCGTACCGCCCAACGCGAGGTACGCCCTGTCGGCGCCCCAAGCGCTGAAGAAGATCTCGTCGTCTCCGTCGCCGTCGACGTCGCCCGCGCGAGCGACCTCGGTGCCGTAGGTGTCCGGATTGAGCGTTCGCGGGAGCGCCGCGAACTCCGTGGCTGCAACGGGATCGATGCCCGAGGCTCCACCTAGGAAGAGGAATGCGCTGCCGTACGAACCGACGATGAGGTCGTCGTACCCGTCGCCGTCGACATCTCCCGCGCTGGCGACGTCGATCCCCAGGTTCTCGGCCGCGCTCCCGGCCGGAAGCGTGAGCACAGTCGCCGTCGTCTCGATTCCCGACGAGCTGCCGAGGTACACGAAGGCCTCTCCGTCTTCGTCGACGTCGCCTCGCGCGCCGACGGCGATGTCCGCGAATCCGTCCCCGTTCACATCACCCGCGGACCCCACCGCGCTCCCGAACCTCGAGCCGCTGGTTCCCGTCAGCACCGTCGGGATCCGAGCGAGTCCGTAGGTCGCGTTGCCGTAGTACACCACGGCCTTGTCGGCACGGTAGGTGCCCACGACGACGTCGTCGAGCCCATCGCCATTGATATCGCCCGCGGCCGCGGTCCCGTACCCGAGCTGATCTCCCGGCACGCGTCCTTCGAAGGTCAGAGCAGGAGCCGTGGACACACCGTCCAGGCCGCCGAGATGGAGGAAGACCAGGCCGCTCTCGTCGTCGTCGTCGGTGGACGAGATCAACAGATCGGCGAAGCCGTCGCCGTTCACGTCGCCTGCCGCCGAGATGCGTGATCCGAAGTCGGGCAAATAGCCGAGACTCGAGTCGCCGTAGATCATGGCGTCGGGGACGTCGAAGGTGGCTGCGTGCACGGTTGCCAACGAGAGCAGGAAGAGCGGCATGGGCGCCTCCGTGGGGTGCCCGACTGTAGCCGGAATTCTCAGCGTTTCAGGTCGTGATCATCCGGTCGGCCGACAACCACCGCCGCAGCAGCGTGCCGGTCATCTCCCCGTCCTTGACCATGCGCGCGCAGGTCGCGCCGAGCTTCACGACGTTGGCTGCATTCGCCGCCTGGATGAGCGGCCACGGGTGGCGCTTGAGCGTCTCGGACTCTGCGAGTCGCTTCAGCGCGCCGCGCGGAACGAACTCCTTCGACAGCATCTGCGTGAGCGCGATCCAGAACGTGTCCTCGACCGGCCGGGGGTACTTGAGGTTCACGCGGTGCTGGTAGAACACGCGCGTGTTCAGCCCTTCGACGTCGAAGTCGGAGGCCCGTCCAGCCGCGTGGAGCTTCTCGTCGAGCTCGGAGCCGGGGAACACCGTCATCGAGAACAGGTAGAGATCGAACGGGTGGGGGAACGCCGCGATCGTGTCGAAGACGTTCCGCTTGTCGTCCTCCGTCGAAACCGGATCGTCGTAGATGAGCTGGAAGTGCGGCAGGATCCCGAGCTCGTGGAAGATGTCCGCGACCTCGGTGATCGTCGTGTTGGGCACGCGCCGGTCGTAGAGGTGACCGGTCACGCGGTCGTTCGACTGCACGCCCATCGTGACCGTCACGAGGCCCGCGTCCTTGAGCCGCCGCATCTTGTCGCGCTCCACGAGCTTCGGCTCGATGAAGATCTCGAACGGGAGCCCCACCTCGCGCGCGTAGAGATCGGCGAAGTGCTCGAGCCAGCCGCGGTTCGGGTTGAACACCTCGTCGTCGAACCGGATCCGCTTCATCGGCCAGAACGCGCGCGCGGCCTGGATCTCCGCCACCACGCTCTCGGGCGACCGCGTCCGATACCAGCCCTGCCCGGGGTAGAGCGTCTTCTTGTACGTCGAGTTGTAGCAGAAGCTGCATTTGTAGATGCAGCCGCGCGACGCCATCATCTGGTACACGGGGTCGCCACGCATCGGGTCGCCCTGTACGTACGTCGGGCCCCACACGAAATACTTGTGCGCGTCCGTCGTGTAGTCGCGGAACGGAAGCGAGTCGAGGTTCTCGACGAGGGGGCGCAGTGCGTTCCTCCGCAGTCCCTCCGCAGACGGGAACGCGAGGTTCGGCACGTCCTCGATCGACTCGCCGCGCGTCACGCGGTCGAGCACTTCCACGAACGAGCGCTCGCCTTCGCCCTGGATGAGCGCGTCCGCCGCCGTGCACCGCGAGCCGGCCATCGTCGGGTGCATGCCGCCCCAGATCACGGGGAGATCGAGTGCGGCGTGGATGTGCTCCGTCAGCACCCGAGCCGACTCGGCGTAGGCCGACGCGCGCACGCTCAGGCAGACGAGGTTCACGCCCTCGCGCCGGAGGATCCGCGTCAGGTTCTCGAGCTGTGTCGCTGTCGCCGGACGGAGATCGTTCGAGATCCAGTCCTTGAAGTAGATCTCGACGGCGTGGTGCCCGGCCGCCCGAGCGCAGGCCCCGAGCAGACGGACGGCGTTGTTCTCGACGTCCCAGAGCGACACGATCGCGACCCGCGCGCCGTCGCGCAGGCCGTGCCGTTCGAGGTCGCGCCACCGTTGCACCCCCCCAGGGTAGCGCGATCCCTGCAGGTCGTCCGGTTACACAGGCCCGCACGGACGAGGAGAGTCAGATGCTCTGGGTGCTATTGGCTTGCGGCGGCCTGCGGGACGGGAAGCTGCTTCGCGACCTCGACAAAGAGGAGGCGAGAGAGCTCTGCAAGGAGTACGACGAAGAGCACACCGCGGAGTGCACCCGCAAGGGCTACTGCACGAAGATCACCGTCGGCGGGGCGGAATGCGACATCTCGGGCGGCGGCGACGCAGTGCTCTCGAGCTGCGACGCGACGGTCGAGGACTACCGCAATTGCATGGACAAGCTGTTCGAGGATCCCTGCCTCAAGATGACGGGGCTCCCGAACGACTGCAACTGGATCCGCGACTGCGTCATCCCCGACACCGATGACACGGGGGGCGGCAACACCGGCGACACGCAGGGCGGCGAACCGTGCAAGCCGAGCTAGGTCAGACCTCGAGCTGCGTGCGCACCGGCTGACCCATCGCGCCGTTGCTCACGTCCTTGAACGCGAGCATGTCGAGCCATCGGCGGTCGTTCCCGCCCGTGAACCCGACCTCGCCGTCGAACGTGGCGGGGTTGTGGTACGTGCCGAAGAGCACGTCCCAGAGCGGGAGGTCCGCGTAGTTCCCGACGGGCCCGTTCACGTCGTGATGGAGTCCGTGCGACTCCGGCCGCTGCACGAGCGGACCGATCCAGCGCGGCGTGCGCGCGTTCATGTGCTGGAAGATGCCGACGAAGGCGCCCCAGGTGCCGACGAGCGCGGCCGCGATCGGATCGAGCCCGAGCACGAACACGGTCACGACGAGACCAATCACCGTGTACGCGACCATCTCTGCGGGATGGAAGATCGTCGAGCTCGCGATGTCGAGCCGCTTCGGCGCGTGGTGCATCTGGTGGAACGTCCGCCAGAGCCACGGCACCGAGTGGTTCGCGCGGTGCCACGCGTAGCCGACGAGGGTGTAGAGGGCCCAGCCGACGACGAATCCGCCGATGGGACCGAGCCACGAGAGATCGAGGAGTCGGTAGCGCTCCACGATCGAAGCGGGCACGAGCAGGGGCCCCGCGCCCTGGATGACGCCCATCAGCGCGAAGAAGCCGAGGCCGACGAAGCGCCAGGCCCGCCGCTCGGGCATGGCCATGCGCTTCGGCAGGATCGCTTCGAGGGCGAGCAGACCGAAGAAGGAGAGGGGAATCAGAAGGCTGATGGCGTCGACGGGTGACATCTTGACCTCCGTACATTACCTTACGGTGTAAGGATAGTAAGCTTACAGTGTAAGGTTGTCGAGATGCCAGCGAAAAAAAGACACAAGCCCCTCGACCCCGACCGGATCCTCGACATGGCCGAGGCCTGCATCGCGGATCTCGGCCTCGAGGAGTGGTCGATGCGCGGGCTCGCGGCGCAGCTCCACGTCGAGCCGATGTCGCTCTACCACTGGTTTCCGAGCCGGGCGCACGTGCTCGACCGGCTCGTCGATCGGTTCGTCGGAAAGCTGACGATTCCGACGGAGGGGACGTGGGACGAGCGGCTCGCCGGCGCGGCTCGGACGTTCAAGGACGCTGCGCTCGAGACACCCGCGTTCTTTCCCTACTTGTCGGTCCACCGGTTCAACACGCTGAAGGCACTCGAGAAGCTCGAGGCGTTGCTCTCCTTCTTCGCGCTCGAGTTCCCCGATCCGGAGCGTCGCGCCGCCGCCTTCCGGCTCTACGTCCACTGGCTCGTGGGCTTCCTGCTCGATGCCACGGCCGGATTCGCGAAGGGCCCGTCTGCCGCAGATCCACCCTCGGACGAGGTCGTCGCGGAGCGCTTCCCCACAGTCGCGTCCCTCGCGCCGTTCAATCGCGCAGACGCGCACGACGAGCTGTTCGAGATCGGGCTACGCGCGATCGTCGCCGCGATCCACACGCTCTGACGGCCAGCGCGGGGTCTTCCCGCTCCGGCGACGTGCGTCGAGACAGTTCGCGCCGCCTTTCTCGAAGTCACGGCAGCAACGTGGCCGCTCGCCGTAGATCGCGCAGAGGTTTCCTTCCCCGAGCGCCGAGCAGTAGTTCGTCGCCGTGCGCGCGATCTGCGCGCGCCCGTCCTTCACGATGACGAAATCGGGATGGCGCACGTCGCCGCGACGGAGCTCCACCGCGTCGTACGCCGGACCACAGCACGCTGCGCACGCGAGACAGTCGAGCGGGCCATGCCAGGCGACGCACGCGCGCCACGCCGGATCGATCCGCTGCGTCGACGCCCGGCACTTCTTTCCCCACGCCCAGGCGCAGCTGCCGCACGTCTCGTTCTCGGGACCCCACGCCACCCCCGTCGGGTGATCAGCGGTCGACTGGATCGATGACCGCGGGCTCGTCCTGACGGAAGCCATCGACAGCCTGCTCGGGGTTCGCGCGGTAGAAAGCTTCGGCCTGCGAGGAAGACTGCTTCACCAACTCCACGAGGTTCACCTTCGCCGTCTTGTTCAGCTCGATCATGTATTCCTTGTTGTGGATCATGTCCTGGCGCACGAACGAGCTGATCTCGTAGAGCCCCGTGTCCATGCGGATCGCATCCTTCGGACACGCTTCCACGCAGAACCCGCAGTAGATGCAGCGCATCATGTCGATGTCGAACGAGATCGGGAACTTCTCGATCGGATCGTTCGGATCCTCGCCCGCGACGATCGTGATGCATCGCGCCGGGCAGACGGTCGGACAGCACATGCACGCGACGCACTTCACCTTGCCGTCGGGCCGGAGCGTCAGCCGGTGTGCGCCCTTGTAGTTCTCGGGCATCGGCTTGCGCTGGTCCGGGTACTCGATCGTCCGGAACTGCTTCTTCGGGTACACGATGTTCCGGAACACGTGTCCGATCGTGATCCAGAGCCCCTTGAGCACCTCCCACAGGTAGAGGCTCTCGAGGAAATTGAGCGGCTTTCGGTCGGGGACGGCCATCAGGTCCTCGGCTCTATCATGTGCATCACGGGGTGCCGCCCGTCACCGCGATCCAGGCGCCGGCGATCAGCACGTTCAGCGCGGCGACCGGCAGCATGTACTTCCAGCCGAGGTTCATCAGCTGGTCGTAGCGGAAGCGCGGGAGCGTCCAGCGCGCCCAGATGAAGATCCAGGATCCGATGAGGACCTTCACCGCGAACACGTTCATGTGCGTGATGAACGTCACGATCTCGGGGCCGATCATGCCCGGCTGGAGCCACTGGGCTCCCACGGTGCCGAACACGAAGAAGCCGGCGTGGAGGAGCGCGACCAGGATCCAGACCACGACGAAGACCTTCCACTCGTTGAGCCGTGGGTCGTTCGCATTCGCGGCGCGGATCGATGTGTTGAACGACGAGTCCTTCCGGTTGAACGCGACGACGGCGCACACGAGGAAGAACACGAAACCGCCGGCGCCCACGACCTGCAACACGAGCGGCGTGTGGGCGCGGAGCATCTCGCCCGTCACGAAGGGCAACGCGTAGCCGCCGAAGAAGAGCGTCGCCGTGACCGCGCTCGCGACGATCATGTTCGCGTACTCGGCCATGAAGAAGAGCGCGAACCGGAGCGAGCTGTACTCGGTGTGGTAGCCGGCCACGAGCTCCGCCTCTCCCTCGGGGAGATCGAACGGCGTGCGGTTGCACTCCGCCATCGCCGCGACCCAGAAGAGCACGAAGGCGATGGCGCCCGGCACGGACACGACGCCCCACGCGGGCAGCACGTGGAGATCGAGACCGGCGAGGTGCGCCGATCCGTTCTGCATCTCGACGATCCGATCGAGTCGCGTCGTGCCGTAGAAGAGGAACATGCAGGCGACGCTGAGCCCCATCGCGAGCTCGTAGCTGACCATCTGCGCCGACGAGCGCAGCCCGCCGAGGAGCGAGAACTTGTTGTTCGACGCCCAGCCCGCGATCATGATCGCGTAGACCGCGAGCGAGGTCATCGCGAGCACGTAGAGCACGCCCCCGTCGATCTGGGAGACCTGCAGGAGGATGCGCTGGTCGCCGATCTGGAGGTAGTCGCCCCACGGGACGACCATCATGGTGACGAGCGAGATCGTCATGGCGAGCACCGGCGCCGCGGCCCAGAGCGCCTTCTCGACGTGGTCGGGGACCACGTCCTCCTTGGTGATGAGCTTGAACACGTCGACGATCGTGTGGAGGAATCCGGCGGCGCGGATCTCGACGACCGGCGTCCACTCGAACGTGTGGAGCGTGCCGTTCCGCCAGGCGCCGATGAGCTTCGGAACGTCGCGCGGGTGCGGGACCCAGAGCGATGCGCGGTTCGGACCGGGTCGGTCCTGGATGTACGCGGCGCCTTTGCGCTCGGCCCAGATCAGGAGGGGGAGGATCTGGAGGATGAACACCATCGTGAAGAGGAACTTCACGACGACGAGGACGAGCTCGATCCAGGTCATCTCGATCTCTCTCAGAGCGAAGGTTGGGCGGAGGCCGCGGACGCGGGCGCTGCGAGATCGACGAGATCCTGACCGGAGTCACCGAGCGTCTCGTACGTCATGCCGCGGAAGGCGGGAATCGCGTCCGCGATCCGCTTGAAGACCACCGACGCGATCTGGGTCTCGGTCGGATTCCCCCACGCCGCCGCGAGCTCATGGATCAACCGATACGCCGGCAAGCTGTCGCCCTCGGTCGGGATCGCGCGGCGCAGCCGCTGCACGCGGCCGTTCCCGTTCACGAACGTGCCGTCCTGCTCGAGGTGCGCGGCCGCCGGCAGCACGTACTCGGCCGCCTTCGACGTCTTGGATTCGTAGCCGCCGATGACGACGAGCAGATCGAAGTCGTCGCGACCGAGCCGACCGAGCAGATCGCCGCCGAGCACGACGAGCACCTTGATCTCGCCCGAAGCGAGCGCGGCCGCGAGCACGCCGGTCCCGACCGCGGCACCGAAGTGCTCGCCGATGAGCACGGCGCCCTTGAGGTTCGGGTTCTTGTCCTCGCTCACGAGGATGTCGTCGTGGTACTCGAACGCACCTGGATCGTTTCCGTCGGCGACGAAGAGGCGCGCTTCCGGGAAATGCCGACGCGCGAGCTCGAAGAAGGCCCAGTTGGCCTCGTTCGTCTCCTGGCCCGTCGTGGCGAACGCGATGGCGCCATCGCCGCCGCTCTCCTTCGCGCGGAGCATCGCGAGCCGCAGCAGCTCGTGGCTCTGCTCGCGCGGCACGGGGTTCCCCCTGTGGGTGAACCGCATCAGCCGAGAAAGCCCCTCGACGCGCTTGTACATCATGCGCCCGTAGTCGCACATCCAGCTGTCGTTCACCTGATCGTTCCGACGCGGGATGTAGCGGAAGGTCTCCCCGCGATCGTGGCACGCCATGATGTTGCAGCCCGTGGCGCAGCCGTCGCAGAGAGTGGCGGTCTCCTTCAGGTACCAGACGCGCTTCTCGAACCGGAAGTCCTTGTTGGTGAGCGCGCCCACGGGACAGATGTCCGCGAGGCACCCCTGGTACGCGTGGCCGAGGCGCTCGCCTGGGTACATCCCGATCTCGGTGTGGTTCGAGCGGGAGTAGAGCCGCAGCTCCCCCGTCTTGGTGACCTCGTCGCCGAAGCGCACGCAGCGGCTGCACTGCACACAGCGCTCCGCGTCGAGCACGATGTGCTCCCCGATGTCCTGCCGCTTCTTCTTGTTGACCTTCTCGTCGGTGAGCCGGCTCTCGTACTTGCCGTACGTCATGTAGTAGTCCTGGAGTCGGCACTCTCCGGACTGGTCGCAGATCGGGCAGTCGAGCGGATGGTTGACGAGCAGGAACTCCATCACCGACTTGCGCATCTGCGCGACCTTCGCGTTGTCGGTGCGGATCGCCAGCCCGTCGCGCGCGCCCATGTTGCAGGCGATGTCCGCGCCGCGTCCGCCCGCCTCGATCTCGACCAGGCACATGCGGCAGTTGCCCGCGATCGAGAGGTGCGGGTGGTAGCAGTAGTGCGGAATCTCGATCCCGATCGTCCGCGCGGCCTCGATCATGTTGGTCCCGGCGGGGACCTGGACGTCCTTGCCGTCGATCTTGACGGTCACCTGGTTCGGCATGCCCGCACGCGTAACCCGTCGTTCCGCGCGCGAATCGACGATGCGTCGCCGTCAGCGATGCTGGCGGATCAGGAAGGAGCAGTCGGCGACCGGATGGCCGGTTTCCGTTCGGATCTTGGCGATCCTCAGGCCCTGGAACCACGCGTTCGCGCAGATCTGGCGCTCGGAGGCTCCGGCGAGCGCGCGCGCGTAGTGGTCAGCGATGACCGCCACGGCCACGCCGTTCTCGGTCACCGGAGTGATGCCCTGGAAGGCGTGGTCGTTCGCGTCGATCCTCGCCGCTTGCTCCGGAGGCAGTGGCGGGTGGTAGAAGTGGTAGACACGGACGGCCAGGAACGCGATGCAGGCCACCGTGAAGAATCCCATCGCCACCAGCTTGCCGGTGGCCGCCTGCTCCGACTCCGCCGGTTTCGGCGGGGGTTCCTCGGCCCTCTTCTCCCGGTCGACGATCGGCCGTTCGGAGATCGGCCGCGTGCGCCAGGCGTGACTGTCCTCTTCCTTGACCCGGTCTTTCTCGATGGAACCGGTGCCGACGGGCCCGGTATGAACGGGACCGGTCCGATCGAGCCGATCGAGCCCGGGTGCGGGAGCGTTGCGCTCCAACCCCGGGATCGAGATGGGACCCGTGCTCAGCCCCGGAATCGCGATGGGGCCGGTCCGGTCGCGTTCCGGGCGCGGGACGGGACCTGTGCGGTCGGCGACCGGCCGGGGAATCGGACCCGTGCGATCGGGAATGGCGCGGCCTGGGTTGGTGCGGTCGGGACCGCCCGGGACCGGACCCGTCGGGGCAGCGTCCTGGGGATCCACCTGCCCCTGGACCACGACGGCCTTCTTGCAGCGCGGACAGAGGACGATCGCCGTCTTTCCGATGGCGACGCCCGGCGTATCGAAGATCGTGTCGCAGTTCTGGCACTGCGCCGACTGGTCCATGCCGCGCATGCTACCAGATCGCGCCCGGCCGCCGGATCGCCGGTTGCCGCCCCGCGGAGCGGTCTATAGGACGCTCGACCCATCGGAGAAGAGATGCAGCGTACGTTCGTCGCGGACCTCGGATCGAAGATCGGCGAGGAGGTCACGCTCCGCGGCTGGGTCCACCGCTACCGCGAGACGCGGTCGACGGTGTTCATCGTGCTGCAGGACACGTCGGGCACGACCCAGATCGTCGCGGGCCACGAGGGCGTGAAGGACGCCGCGCTCAAGACCGAGGATTGCGTCGAGATCCAGGGCAAGGTGCGCGCCGAGCAGCGCGCGAAGCAGGGCTTCGAGGTCGACCTGGTCGCGGTGCGCGTGCTCTCGCGCGCAGCGGCAAATCTTCCGTTCACGTCGGGATCAGACCTCAACACGGTGGGCCAGGACGTCGTGCTCGACCACCGTCCGATGAGCCTCCGTACGGAGCGCGGCGGGACCATCTTCCGCGTGCAGGCCGCACTGGTCGAGGGGTTCCGGGCCGCGCTGCGCCGGCGGCGCTTCACCGAGATCATCACGTCGAAGATCGTCGCGAGCGGCACCGAGGGCGGGACGAACCTGTTCGAGATCAAGTACTTCGAGCGCATCGCGTACCTCGCGCAGAGCCCGCAGTTCTTCAAGGAACACGGCGTCTGCGGTCTCGAGCGCGTCTTCGAGACGGCGCACGTCTACCGCGCGGAGCCGCACGCGACGTCGCGGCACCTCACCGAGTACTACTCGCTCGACTTCGAGATGGGCTTCATCGACGGCCCGAACGACGTCATGGAGCTCGAGCGCGAGATGCTCACGGAGGTCTTCGACGAGATTCGCGCGCGCTTCGAGGGCAAGCTCGGCGGATTCGATCCGTACCTCCCGTCGCTGGAGAAGGCGCCGATCTGGGACTTCGACGATTGTCTCGGCCGCCTGAAGCAGGCGCACGGCCGCACCGACCTCGTCGACGATCTCGATCCCGAGGCGGAGCGCCAGCTGTGCGCGCTGGCGGAGAAGGAGCACGGCGTGAGCGCTGCGTTCGTCGTCGGCTACCCGATGACCGCGCGGCCGTTCTACACGATGCCGCGCGGGGACGGGCGATCCGCGGCGGGCTTCGATCTCCTGTTCCGCGGCGTCGAGGTCACGACGGGCGGCCAGCGCCGACACACGCGCGAATCGCTCGAGGAGTCGCTCCGGTCGCGGGGGATCGATCCGGCGCCGTTCGAGTCGCACCTCCGCATGTTCGATCTCGGCATGCCGCCGCACGGCGGGCTCGCGATCGGACTCGAGCGCCTGACATCGCAAGTCCTGGGGCTGCCCAACGCTTTCCAGCACATTGGGATCCTAAGCTTAGAATTCCACGTGGACAAGTTGTCGCG
>JADMIO011298068.1_pt1 | contig 24171 bp, 27 predicted proteins | sample 8958161 | NCBI WGS metagenome assembly JADMIO01 (sample SAMN16585339, study PRJNA669376) | soil metagenome | isolation source: Crop rotation soil | place: USA: Cullars Rotation, Alabama | collected 2011
CGCGACAACTTGTCCACGTGGAATTCTAAGCTTAGGATCCCAATGTGCTGGAAAGATCGGTGTGCGATCGGTAGTGGTTGAGGTTCGCGAACGTGCCGAACGCGCTCGGATCGCGGGAGACGTAGATCGACGTGTAGACGTCGATGCGCCTCGTCCTGAAGGCCTCGATCATCGCGGCGACGGCGAACGGGACGCCGTACGCGACGCACCAGAGATGGACGAGCATGTCGTGCGCTGCGAGCATCGCGGCGCTCTCGTTGTGACCGTGATCCTCGACGCCGAGGAGCGCGGCGCGCACGCCTTCGACGCGAGCGTCGGGCTTCGGCGGCGGCGACTTCTTCGCGAAGCTCGCGACGGCTTCGTCGATGAGCGCTCGATCCTCCGCCGTCGCTTCCTTGCGACCTTTGCGCACCTGCGCCCTCAGCTTCGCGCTCCACGCTTTGCGGACCTTCGCCCACGCCGCGGCGGCGCTCGCCTTCGGCAACACGACCCGCGATCCTCGGCGCGGGTGGACGAGCGCCCGCGATTTCGGATCCCACGCGAGGTCGTCGCTCTTCATCCGAACGCGACGCGGCTCGTGAGGCTCTTGCGCACCTCGTCACCGAAGGCGCGAACCTCGTCGAGCCTCGGCGCGGGCAGCGGCCCTTGCGCGACGCCGCGCGCGTTCTGCTCGAGCTCGGCGTACGAGGCCGGGCCGTTCAAGACGACGTCGACGTTCGCGTTCGAGAGCGCGAAGCGATAGCACTCCTCCGGCGTCATCTTGTCGCCCTCGATGAGCTTGCCCCAGCGCGTCGCCGTGTACGCCACGATCGCCGGGCGTTTGTCTTCGGGGAACGTCGCGAAGATCTCCTTCTCCGCGCCACGGTGCGCCGCGTTGTAACGAATCATGAGCATGTCCGGCTCGATCTCCGTCACCAGCTTGGCGGCGAGGATTCGATCGTGGATCGACATGCCGAGCATCTTCACGCGGCCCTCTTCCTTCAGCTTTCGCATCGCGGGCCACGTCTGACCGGTCACGTACCAGTGGTACTGGACCCAGAAGAGCTTGAAGACGTCGAGGTGATCGGTGCCGAGCGCCTTGCAGTCTTTGTCGAAGCCCGCGCGCACGCCGAAGCCCGTCGGCACGTTCGCGCCGCCCGCGATCACGATCTCGTCGCGGTGGCCGGCCTTGATCAACCGCCGCACGCCCTCTTTGACGCCGTCGTCTTTGCTGGTGATGAAGAAGTAGTTCACGCCGAGCTCGTGGAACGCGCGCTCGACGCCGTCCGCGTCGATGCCGTACGAGCCGGCGACGCCGAGCGGCGCGACGGAGAATGGCCCAAAAGGCCGGCGCGAGAGGATCGTCACGGGCCGATAGTAGCTGATACGCTCCCGAAATGAGGTCCTTGGCTGTCTCCGCGACGGCCGTCGCGCTCATCGTCGCGTTGGCGCCCGCGTGCGGGAGCAGCGTCCCGTCGAGCTGCGGCGATTACTTCGACGCGCTCTTGTCGGCGCAGACGCAATGCGGGCTCACCGACTGGATCTACTCCGAGTCCGAGCGAAGCGACTTCGTCGCCGCGTGCGAAGCAGGAGCCGGCGCCGCGGGCGCGATGAACGTCGCCGGGCAGCTCGACAAGTGCGCCTCCGACACGAAGTCGCGCGGGTGCCTCGCGATCGTCTACTCGCCTCCGTCGTGCTTCGTTCGCGGCTCGCTCCCCGACGGCTCCGCGTGCGCCACGAACGGACAATGCGCAGGCGGCGTGTGCGTACCTTCGCAAACGCCCAACCCGACCTCCGAAGTGCAGTGCGGCCAGTGCGCGTCGTTCCTCCCCGTCGGCGCGGCGTGCTCGTTCAGCAGCTACCCGCCATGCGATCCCGCGACGGGCGACTGCGACGGCACGACGTGCGTGGCGTTCATCCCGCACGGCGGCGCGTGTCCTCAGTCGGGCACCTACTGCGCGCCCGGCGACGAGTGCAGCGCGCAATCGACGTGCGACACGGTCCCGACGCTCGGCCAAAGCTGCAACGTCGACTGCAACGGCCCGTACGCATGCACGAACGGCAAGTGCGTCGCCAACGCCGCGCAAGGCGAAGCGTGCGGCACCACACAATGCCAACCCGGCCTCGCGTGCAATCCACAGACGATGCAATGCAACGTGCTCCCGCCCGCGAAGGCCGGCGAGACGTGCGGCTTCCAAGGCTCGAGCGTCCCATGCGACACCGGCTTGATCTGCTCGCTCGCGACGCAAACCTGCATCGCCCCCATCCCCCTCGGAGGCGCGTGTACCGTGGGCGCCTTCCAATGCAGCCCCTTCGCCGCCTGCATCAACGACGTCTGCGCCGTCCCCGACTACACCGCCTGCAAGTAACCTGGCCTCGGACCACCCCGATTGGCCTCCAAAGCCGGCCCCGGCCAACGAGGAAAATTCGAACAAATCGTTCGGATCCGACCGATTTGCCGCCTTTTTCCGCGTTGAAATCGCGGATCCGGGGAATGGCACGGCCGCTGCTTAGGGGCGCGGCATGGACGCAATTCTGTTTGAAATGAAGAAGGCCCACCTGGCCGGGGCCAGGTTTGGGAGGTTTTTGCTGAAGCCGTTTGGAGGGAAGCTCACGCCGGCGCGGTTCAATTTGATGCTCGCTCTGAAGGGCAAACCGATGCGGCAATGTGATTTGTGGAAGCTGCTTGGCGTGGTGCGCTCGGTGGTTTCCGAGATGCTCGATTCGCTGCGCAAGCTGAAATGGGTGAAGTCGATTCGCGCGGCGGATGGGAGGACGCGGCTGATTTCGCTGACGCGATTTGGGAAATGGCTGTTCGATCTCGCGTTCAAGCACTGCATCCTCAGCGGGGACATGCCGCTCGCTGTCGATAGAGCGCTCGAGGGGCCGCTCGCGAGAGAGAAGTGGTACACGAATCGATACGAGGGATCGCGCATCGCGGTGAAGCTCACCGACCACTTCGGGTGGCGGCTCGAAGAAGAGATCGATCTCTACATTTGGGATCTGACGAAGCTCAGCGACTGCCTGCATTGGCCGGATGGGGACGGCGTGCACTTCGAGCTGCTCATCGCCGATGAAGGGACGGTGGTCGACGCGAAGCCGTTCGAGCCGGGCGACATGCTCGCGGAGATCGAGGACTAGGCTGTCGTACGGACGTCTCGGAGGCTGATCATGACGTCGCGCTTCGTGCCGTCCTTGGCGAAGTCTTGGATGACGCGCGCGATCGAGCTGCCGAGGACGCCGATGAGCGGGAGGTGCTCGCCGCCTTCGCACGTGGCTTGGCCGGCGGCGTCTTCCGCGTCGGGGGCGAAGCGCTCGTCCCAGCGAACGATGCCGAACGTGCCGTCGCCCGAGACGGCGGCGTGCACGAGAGGCTTGCTCGTCTTCTTCGCGTAGCTCGAGAGCACCATGCGGCTCGCGATGTTGTCGAACGCGTCGACGATCAAGTCCGCGCGCCCACACAATTGTTCGACGTTCGTCTCCGCGAGCTTGACCGAGAAGGCTTCACACTTCACGCCGAAGAAGGTGAGCATCTGCGCCTTGAGCGCCTCGGCTTTGTTCTTGCCGATCGACGCCTTCACGAAGCACTGCGCCATCACGTTCTTGGACTCGACCTTGTCGAAATCGACGAAGGCGAGCTCGGCGTCCAGGTTGCGACAGAACCATGCCGCAGTGGAGCCGAGCGCGCCTACGCCGCAGATCAGGATTCGCATTCGCACTCGCAGTCGCAAGACAGCGAGCCGAACGGAACCTTCGGGCGCAAGTAGATGCGCTCGCCGCGATCGAAGCGGTCGATCACGAAGTTGTCGAACGCGTTGTCCGGCAAGTTCGGGACCTGGAGGCCGCGCAGGCCGCCCGCGCGCACGACCTCGACGGCGATGCGCTTCACGTCGACGTCCGAGAGCGCGACCTGAACGTCGAGCGGGTAGTCCGCCGACATGCCGTTGTACGTGATGTTCAAGACCGCCATGTTTTCTCTTCTCCTGACATTCCCGATGCGCGCCGCATCAAGGCGGCCCACCAGGGTTCTTCTGCGACTTGGACGATCGCGTCCGTACCGTTCTGACGAACGATGGTGCCGTTCGGCGCCACGACCGAGAAGCGTACCGCTCGGCCGAGCCCTGCGATGAGGGCCTGCATCGTGGTCTCGTCCTCGTGAGAAAACCCAAGCGGGCCGGCGGGATGGCTGTGCGAGAGCTCTTCGATCTCCTCGCGAAGCCGCCAGATCGCGTCCCATCGCTCACGCCTGTCCGGCAACGCTGCCGCCGAATCGCTCGCGTCCGACCAGAGGATGGCCCCACCGCGGCCGATGACCAAGAAGACTTCCCTCACGCGCATCGTAGAATCGCATGGTGCGAAGGCTGTTGCTGCTCTTTCTCTTGGGGTGCGCTCACCCGGCGCCGGCGAACGTCGCGGTGACGATCATCCACCCGGCGGAGGCCGCGCCGGCCAAGATCGAGGACCACACCCAGGAGCGGATCGCGGCGGCGAAGGCCGACATGGCCGAAGGGCGCGAAGCGGCGGCGAGCCACGCGCTCCTGTCGATCGTTTGCGGTGACCGGGCCGTGCATGGCGCAGAAGATCTCTCGCGGTGCCCCGCCACGCCGTTCGTGAGCACCGTGGAGGCGTGGGCGCTCATCGCGGAGCTCGCGCTCGCGAACAAGCTCGAGGTCGTCCAAACGGAGTGGGGCGCGGCGCGGCGCGTCGTCGGGCGTTGGGATGGCCACACGAACAGCACGCAGCTCGAGCTCGCCGAGGTCGCGCTCACGCACGCGACGCGATTGTCGGCTTCGCCGAAGTACGCGTTCCAGCTCGCGACCACGCGCGACAAGCTCCGCCGCTACGGGCCCGCGCTCGAAGCGTTCGCGAAGGTGCTCGAGTCTTCGTCGACGTCGCACCGGAGCGCCGCGCTCGAGGGCGCCGCGCGATGCATCACGCACGCCGACTGGGACGGCGACGGTGAGAGCGACGCGGTCGTCGCGTTCGATCGACCGGAGGTGCGCAACGTCCTCGCGTCGTCGCAGCAGCCGTGGGTCGCCGAGGTCTACGTCCGTGCGCTCGACACGCTCATCGACGCCGAGGAGTGCTCGGCGGCGCGCACCGGCGTTTCGGAGCTCGCGCGCCGCTTTCCGCAGAACCCGAACCTCTCGCGCATCAACGGCGAGCTCCAGAACTGCCCTTAGCGACGCGTGATGACGAGGACGCCGAGGTCCATCGCCTCTTTGATCGCCGACGGCAGGCTCTCGAGCGTGAGATCGCGATCGCCCGCGTGCCCATCGCCATGGTCGACGAGACAAATGCCCGCGTCCGTCACCTGCAGCGTGAGCGCGTTCACGAGCGTGATGAATCGCTCGCCGCGAAACTGGAAGTCGACCTCGAGCACTTGCCCGCGCTGGAGCTGCCGGACGCTCGACACGCGGCCGCCCGCGTTGGCGATCGCTTCGTAGGCGCGCTCTTCGGCGTTCTCGATCGTCGCGCCTCTCGCCTGGCGAACGCGCTCGAGGACCGCGCCCAAACGGATCGCACCGCCGCCTGCGACGACGATGCGCCGGCCGTGGCGGAGCTCTTCGAGCTTGTCGAGGATCGCGGTCGCGGCCGTGTCGCCGCCTTCGGCGATCTCGCTCGCGAACGGCCACGCTTCGCGCGGGCTCACCGGGACGTCCTTCTCGCGCGCCACGCGCTTGATGACGGCCCAGGCGAACGCTGCGCGCAGGTTCGCCGGGATGCCCTTCTCCCACTCGAAGCCGCGCCGCTCGGCGAGCGCGGTGCGCGCGAGCTCCTCGGCCTCCCCCTCGAAGTCGAGCTCGCCGAAGATCAGCGAATCGTCGTGCCACCTGAAACACGTGCATGATGCAAACATCGGCGGCGCGTCGTCGGGGAGAAGCTCGACGCGTTCGGGTGGCGCACCCATCGCGAACAGAACGTCGCCCACGAGGACGCCGCGCACCTTCGGCAGGCCCTTGAAATCCGCGTCGACGCTCTCGCCGGGAGGCGTGACGAATTTCGCGTTCCGCCCTTCGACCTCGAATTCCCAAAAGCCGTGCGACGGCGGACGATCCGCGAGGCGCACCTCGCGATCGCGAAGTCGCACGCGCGCGCCGCCGAGCCACGCCGCGACGACGCGCTCCTTCTTGCCGAGGAACTTCCGCCAATCGCTCACTGCTTCTTCGGACCCACGAGCGAAAAGAGCGTCCCGCGCGTCACCTCTTTGCCTTCGGCGTTCTCGATGCGCACGAGCACCTCGAGCTCGCGCCGCTCGTTCGTCGCCGGCACCTCGCAAGTGGCGATCGCACGGATCGGCCCGCGGGCCTTCGCGATGTACTCGACGTTCATCTTCGCCACGATGAAGCGCGCGTCGTCCGGCAGCGAATACGCGAGCGCGGTGTTCCCGGTCAGCTCGACGAGGTTCGCGAGCGCGACGGCGTGGATGCAGTCGATGTGATTTCGCACGTCGCGACGATCGTTCATCGTCACCTCGGCGCGCCCCTTCTCGACGCTCACGACGTGCGCATGAATCGTCGACGTGTAGGGCGCCGCCATCCCGACGAGCCGCGAGAACGCGCGCGTCCCTCCCGGCAGCGCGTGGAGCTTGTCCCAGGCGAGACGAACGAAATTCTGTTTCCCGCGATCCGCGAGGAGTGTGGCCAGCATGATGAGCGGACTGTAGCGCTAAATCGCGCCCGGGCTGTACCGCCCCGACGAGGACGGCGGCGCCAAAGGCGAACGGACGTGGCTCGTGCTCGTCCCCGCACCCATCGTGCTCGTGCTCGTGCTCGTGCTGGTGCTCGACGAAGTCGCAGTGGACGTCGACGTCGAAGCCGATGTCGAGGTCGACGTCGCCGTTCCAGTCGCGGTCGCTGTCGCTGTCGAGGTCGCGGTCGAAGTCGATGTCGATGTCGATGTGGCCGTCGCGGTAGGCGTCGTCGTCGTCGTCGGAGTCGCGGGCCAAGGATCAGGCGCCGTCATCCGCCCTGCGGCGAATCCGACGCCTCCGATCACGATTGCGCCGAGCAAAAGAAGCACGGGGTTCGTCCCGCGCTTCGGCATCACGATCTCTTCGTCGTCCGGCATCGCGACCGCGGGCGCGGGCTTGATCGACTTCGGCGATGGCCGCACCGACGCGGTCTTCGGAGGCCGCACCGACTTCGCCTTCTTCGGCTCGTCGCGAATGATCACCGGCGGCGCGATCGACTCTGCCTTCGGCGACACCTTGTCCTCCATCACGTCGATCTTCGGCTCGGCGATGATCGGCGGCGGCGCGATGACCGGCGGCGGTCGCACCGACGCGATGTCGAGGTCCATCTCGCCGATCTCTTCGGCGGAAGGCGGCGGCTCCGAAATCGTGATCGGCACCTCGATCGGCGCCGGGGGCGCGGCTTCCTTTTCCTTCTCTTTCTCTTTTTCCTTCGGCTTCGGCGCCACCGCCGACTTCGCCGGTGTCGTCGGAGGCGTGGGTTGCGTCGTGCCGTTCGTCTTCTTCGTCATCGCCGGGAGCGGCACGGCCTTCTTCGCGACCACCGCTGCGGCGGGAGCCTTCACCGGCTCTTTCTTCTCCGGCTCTTTCTTCTTCGCTTCGAGCTGCGGGAGGCGCGGCTCCGACTTCGCTTCCGGCTTCGGCTCGACCTTCTTCGCCTCCACCTTCGGTTGCGACTTGGCCTCGACCTTCGGCTCCGGTTTCGCTTCGACCTTGGGCTCCGGCTTCGGCTCGGGTTTCGGCTCCGGCTTCGCTTCGATCTTCGGCTCGTCGATGACGGGCGGCGGCAGGATCTTCGGCGGCACGACGGGGGGCTGCTCGGGCATCGCCGGCGCGGCGGCCGAGACGGGCGGCGGCATCATCGAGAGCGAGATCCCCACCTTCGGCTCGAGCTTCGCGAGCCGCGCTTCGATCTGCTGGCCGAACGTCTTCGCGACGTGCTGCGAGACGGCGACGCGCGAAGCGACCTTGGACGCCGCGCCGATCGCCTGCGCGAGCTCTTTCACCGTCGCGTAGCGCGCGGCCGGATCCTCCGCCGTCGCGCGCGTGATCACGTCCGCGAGCGCGCCTCGATCCGACCCGAGGGCAGCCGCGAGGAGCTTGCCCGCCGCGAACACGTCGGCGCGGGCCGTCCGCTCGCCTCTCGCGAATTCGGGCGCCATCGACGCGCGACGTTTCTCTCCGAGCGCGTCGGGAGGCATGCGACCGAGGTTGAACCGCGTGATGCGCGTCACGCCATCGACGCCGAGGAAGACGTCATCCGGCCCGAGCGCGCCGCATACGAATTTGCCGCCCTCGAACGCATGAAGCGCAGTGAGGCCTTCGCACGCGTCGACGACGACGCGAAGGAGCGCGTCGAGCGACGGCTTGTTCGGTTGCGCGAGCGCCGACTCGAGGCTCTCGCCGTCCACCCACTCCGAGAGCACCGCGAGGTCGCCCTTCATGCGCACGCCGTAGATCAACGTCGCGATGTTCGTGTGATCGAGCGCGATGAGCGACTTCGTGTCTTCTTCGAGACGCGCGAGCGCCTCCTCGCCGATCGACGCGGGATAGCGCTCGACGACCACGAGCTCGGGCTCGTCTTGCCCGCGAACCGCATGCGCCGCCAGACACCTGGGCCGGCGCGACCCGAGCTCTTTGACGATCGCGATTTTCGAAGGTCGCGACATGCGTGGATCGAAGGGCTAGCGCTTCGACTCCGGAATGTCGATCCACTCGGGATCGTCTTCGACGCTCGCCTGCTGCTCGCCGGTTCCCTCTGCGGGCGGCCGCTTGCTCTTGCGCGCGCCGTTCGTGCCGTTCGAGTGCGCGGGCTCGTCGCCCTTCACCTCGAGGGCGGGCGCGGCCTCGGGCGAATCCACCGCGGGCGAAGATCCGGGCGGAGGTCCGACGAGCACACCCGGCGGGTTTGCTTCGGCCACCGGCGGCGCGGGAGCAGGAGCGGGCGGCTTCTCTTCCGCCGGAAGGTACGCATGAACGGCGGCGACGCGCGCGTGCAGGACGGTCTCGTAGATGTGCGTGAGCGGCACGTGCTGCACGAGCGTCGACGGTGGCAGCGTCGCGAGGAGATCCTTGTCGGTGAACGGCTTTCCGTTGCGACCGTTGTCGAGCGCCGTCGAGAAGAGCGCGGCCATCTCGCTTCGCGGCAGGCGATTGCAAAGCTCGCCCACGCCGATGCCATCGACCACGTCGCGCGGCGTGATGAGCCCGTCTTGCAGCGCGCGATCGAGCATGTACGCGATGTGCTGCTGCGCCGTCGCGTACGCGACCTTGTCTTCCTTCGCCGTGACCTTCCAGAACTGGCCCTCGACGATGAACGCCCAGAGCTTCTTGTCCGGCAGATACAGGACGCGGTCGTCGGGCAGGAACGCGTCGACGATCGAGAGCGCCACCGTCTCGCCTTCGTCGAGCGCGCTCTGCAAGTCGTCGCCCGCCGACTGCCACGTCTTCTTCAGCGCGATCTTGTGCTTCAAGCCCGTCGTCGGAACGAGCAGGCTCGCGCGCAAGTCCGGGCGGAGCGCGAGGGCTTCCATGATCGCGCGCGGCGGGAAGTGCCGGATGAAATCTTGCGGCGTGCGCCGTCCGATCTGAAACGCGTGCTCGATTGCGTAGGCGAGGAATCGCTGCCGTCCGTGTTCGAGCTTCGAGCGAAGAGCGCTGGCATCCATGGAAACCATTATCGCTCCGAGCAGCGTGGCAAAACTACACGCTTAATCGGACTACACGCGCCTACACCCTTCGCGTCGTTTCAGGCGGTCAGGAGCTTCGTACGCATGACCTTCTCGACCCAACCGCTCGTGCGCGTGCCGGTCGCGATCGGCGCTTCCATGAGCGCCGTGAGGACGCGCGTGACCTGGTACGGGTCGTCGAACTGGGCCACCTCGACCATCGAGAACGGAAGCGACATCTCCATCGCGCATTGCGTGACGGTCGCGCCGCGCTGGTTCTGCTGGCTGACGCTGAGGAGGAGCGCGAGGGCGTCGGGCTTGTAGCCGTAACGCCCGAACGCGTCCGCGAGCGACTTGCCGGACTCGCCCGCTTCGTCGCCGATGACGATGACGATCAGCTTCGCGCCTTCGGGGATGCGAACGCCCGCGGCGTAGAGCGCGTAGAGCGCCGCGCCGTGGACCGTGCCGCCGCCCGCGGAGATGCCCTTCAGCATGTGCTGCACCGCCGCGCGCGAGGGCGCCTTCGGCTTCAGCACCGTGCCGACCGTGTCGAAGGTTGCAATATGCACCTTTTCTTCCGGGAAGCCGGCGAGGATGCGCGCGAGCACTTCCTTCGACTTCTCGATCGCGTTCGTCATCGAGCCCGACTTGTCGATGAGCACCATGACGCGCACGTCGGCTTCCTTCGTCGCCGCCGTCACGGCCTTCTTCGCCGCGGCGTCGGCTGCTTCTTCGAGCTTGTCGCGCAGCGCCTTCGACTTCACGTTCTTCGCGATGTGGAGCGCGCGTTGATCTTCCGCCGACGCGACCGCCTTCTCCCAGCGCGCGCGGATGTCCGCGTCAACCATCAAGCCGAGCTCCTCGAGCGTCGGCGTGAGCATGCGCAGATCGCGGTCCGACAAAGAAGGGACGAGCGCCGCGAGGATCGCGGGCGTCATCCCCATGCCCTTCGGCAGGCGGCCGACGGCTTCCTTGTACGACAGGCGCTGCGTCTCGATCGTCTCGCAGATCTCGGCCTCCGAGAGATCGTCGAAGCGGTTCGACTTCTCGAGCTTGAGACCGGTGAGACCGATCGTGCGGTGACCGCTCTTCGATTGCTTCTGCTTCCAGCCGAGCACCTCGAAGAACGCCTGCGACTCCGGCTTGTAGCCGCACTTGCGCGCGATCGACTTGATCGTCTCCTTGTAGCCGGCCTTCGCGAGGCCGTGGAGCATCGGCAGGTTTTTCTCGCGGACGCGCAGCCACTTCTGCGCGGCGCGCGCCCAGCGGCCCATCGGCGCGCGCTTCGACGCAGGATCACCGAAGCCCGCGCGGCGGTTCATGGTCGCGATGCTCGGCGTCTCGAGGAGCTCCGCGATGCGGAGGATCGCCTTCGGCGTCAGCATGCGCGTCGACTTCTTTGCATAATGCAACATCATCGCTTCGCCGAGCGCGCGCAGGTCGTCGTCGTAGAATCCGACCGAGCCGTCGTCTTCCTTGATGGGCTGCCCCGAGCGGTTCTGCACGAGCATCAGCGCGGCGCACGCGACCTTGAGATCGCGCCAGTCCGTCTCGACGAGGGCGTAGCTCGCGAAGTGCGCGAACAGATCCGTGTTGAGCTTGTAGATGTCGAGCAGGCGCGTGTAGAGACGCTCCGCTGCCGGCACGTGCAAGCCGGGCTTCACGATCGTCGGCTTCGCGCCGGCGGGGAGCTTCTTCTTCCCCTTCGCGGGGAACCAGTTGCCGCCCACGTCGAGGCCCGGGCGGTTGTGCCACAGGTGCGCAGACGCGTTGAGGATCAAGTCGAGGAGCTTCTCCGCCGGCCCCATTTGAGCTTCGGGGAGCGGCGGCGGGTTGCGGTTCGTCATACGGGTCCCATCCGACGTCGTTGATACACCACACCCGACATGGATCGAATCGCGGCCTCGTGCGTAGGATGGGGCATGTCGCCGAATCTCTCCTTCGAGCACCTGGCCATCGTCCTGGCTTTGGCGGGAACGGGCTGCAGCAAGGCCACGCCCGCGGCCGAGAGCAGCACCGTGCGCTCGGATCCAGCCTCCGCGTCGGCGGCGGCCGCGACTGCGACGCCCACGCCCGACAAGGACAAGCAAAGCCAGGGGATGCCCGCGCCTCCGCCCGTGGTGGGAGCGTCTGCGGCGCCGGGCGGTCCTCGTGGCGGCGCGAGCGCGAACGAGCTTCGGAGGAAGTCCGGAGACATGGGCAACCCCACCGGCCAAGCGAGCTGCGGCGCGGGCAGCTGCACGAGCGAGATCAAGAAGAAGTAGTGAAGCGACACGTCGCTGCGTTTCTGTTGCTCGCCGCGTGTGGCGCCGCAACGAGCTCTCGTCCGGTCGTCACCGCCGCTGAGCAATCGCGACGCGAGGCCTGCGACGAGACGCGCGAGCGGTGGGACCTCGAGCGCAATCGACAGCTCTCGGGCGGCTCGCGATTTCGCCCATCGAGCACCAGCGGCGTCTGCAAATGCGGCAACGGCAAGATCGACACGTGCACGACGACGCGCGATCGCGACTGCGACGGATCGAACCCGCACGCGTGCGATGGCCTGCCGATCGTCGAGCGCTCGGTCACGGACGCGTGCGATGGTAACGATCTCGGCGGCGCGACGTGCCAGCGCCTCGGCTTCGCGGGCGGAACGCTCTCGTGCACCGCGACGTGCGATCTCGACACGCGCGGCTGCGAGTGGCTCCCCGCGGGCGCGAAATCGGCGCCGCTCTCGACGCGCGAGATGGTGATCGCGATGCGCGCGAACGACGACGAGCTGCTCGTCGTCACGTCGCCGATCCAGCAGACGTCGCCGATCACGCTTCGTCGCTACGATCGCGAGCTCCACGCCGTCTCGGAGACGACGCTCGCCGGCTCGTTCGACGGCGTCGGTGCGATCCCGCACGGGTTCATCGTCGCGGTGCGCGACGAGTCGGGTACGCCGCGCAAAGGCGCGATCTACGACGTCACGAATCCGACGCCGCTCTTCTCGTTCACCGACGGTCGCGTCGTCTCGCTCTGGACGGTGCGCGGGCAAGACGGATCGCTTCGAGATCCGGTCGCGCTCCTCACGCAGACGACCGGCGAAGAACAGCTCCTGCGCGTGCGGCGCGGCGAAAAGCCCGTCGCGACGGACACGCGCCCGACGTCGCCATGGAACGCCGAGGCCGTCGAGACGCCGACGGGCATCGTCCTGCCCGCCGGTCTCTTCGAGCCGCTCGTGCGCGTGAAGAGCGACGGTTCGAGCGAGCAGGTCACGCTCCCCGAAGCATGCCCCGTCCACGCCACGTATGCGCCGGGCTGGCTCGCGTGGGTCGGGAGCGACATGCACGTGACGATCGCCGCCGTCGACGATGCGTTCAACCCACGCGGCGCGCCTTCGTCGTTCGGCGAGACGCGGCTCGACACGCCCGTCTTCCTCGGCGACTGGCTCTGGTTCGGCGGGAACGACTTCGCGCGGCGCGACGCCGGCGCGACGACCGTCCACCTGGCGCACGGTCCCGTGCAGCCGAACCTCGTGACGCCGTTCGCCGGCGCGCTGGCGATCGTCTGGAATCGCGGCCCGCCCGCGATCACGCTCGTCCCCTTTCCGTGAGTGGAGACCAGGGATACCGTAGTCCGTCATGAAGACGGCCGGCTTCCTCATCGCCGCTGCGCTCCTCCTCGTCACGGGGTGCGGCTACTCCGAAGACCAGTGGCAAGCGCAGCTCTCGAAATACAACCAGCTCAAGGCGGACGACGAAGCGAAGCTCGCCGACGCCAAGAAGAAGATCGACGACCTGACGAGGAAGCTCGCCGCGATGGGCGTCGACGTGAGCTCCATGAAGAGCGATCTCGACGAGCAGAAGAAGGCGCTCGACGCGTACAAAGAGCGCGCGCGCCAGCTCGAGCTCATCAAGGAACGCTTCGAGAAGCTGAAGGCCAAGCTCGACACGCTCACGAAGCTCGGGCTCGTCGTGAACGTGCGCCACAATCGCATGGTGATCTCGCTGCCGGGTGACGTGCTCTTCGATTCGGGCAAGGAGACGCTGAAGAAAGAGGGCAAGGACATCCTCCTCAAGGTCGCGACGATCATCAAAGCCGATCCGCAGCTCGTCTCGCGCGACTATCAGGTCGCCGGCGACACCGACGACCAGCCGTTCACGCACGGCGCGTTCAAGGACAACTGGGGTCTGTCGCTGATGCGCGCGCGCGAGGTGCTCGTCTTCCTCATCAATCCGAAAGAGGGCGGCCTCCCCGTCGCGCACTGGAGCGCGTCGGGCCTCGCCGACACCGATCCCGTCGCGCCGAACACCACGCCCGAAGGCCGCCAGAAGAATCGCCGCTGCGAGCTCATCGTCCTTCCGAGCGTCGAAGAGATGCTCGATCTGAAGTCGATCACGCAGTAGCTGTCGTCAGAACGCGCCGCCGAACGAAATCCCCGCTTGGTTCGGGCCCGCCATCGGCACGGCGACGACCTTGTGCTTCCACTTCATGTAGTGCAGGAGCGAAGGCACGCCGAAGCCGATCCCGAAGCCGATGAGCGAGCCGACGAAGACGTCGCTGAAGTAGTGACGATCGCCCATCATGCGGAGGAACGCTTCGGTCGTCGCGAGCCCGAGATCGCGCGCGCAGCCGAAGACGTCCGCCGCGCGATTGCCGTAGACGTGCTGGAAGAGGTGGTGCGCGCACGACAGGCCCGCCGAGTTGAACGCCTCGGCGATGTGCCCGCTCGGAAACGACGCGTTCAAGCTCCCGTAGCAGGCGATGGACGGCACGTTTCCGGTGTTGTTCGCGCAATCGGCGTACGCAGGCCGGGCGCGCCCGATCGTGTCGTACGCGGTGACAGCGACGAGCGACGTGAGCGTGAACGCCTCCGCGTCCATCGTGAGGAGCTGCCACGCCACGTCGGGCGAGCCGCGCACGAGCGGGATCGTGAGCGAGTCGAGCGCCGTCACCATCAAGACGAGCATCGTCCCCGTCGCGTCGGCGAACGCCCACGACGCCTTCAGCGCCGTCGGATCGCGAAGCCTCAGACCATCGCGCACGGCGTCGTCGAACAAGATGCCGCCCGTCCAGTGCGGTGTGCTCTGCTCGGCGACGACGAAGTACTCGGTGATCGCGAGCGGCCCGAGGATCGACGTCGCGATGTACTCGGGGATCGTGAAGCGCATCCGCCCCTCTTCCCAGTGGAGCTTCTTCTTCGGCTTCGCCTGATCGTCCGCGTGCGCGACCGCGCTCGCGAGCAGGATGGACGCGATGAGCGCGCACCGCATTCCGAGGAAATTAGCGCTCGGCCGCGCGCGCGCCGCCGACATTTTCGCCACGCCGGCGCTGCGTGTCAGGGCGCGAGCGCGCACCCCACCGCGGCGACGGGCTATCGAACGCGGCCAGCTTCAGAGCTTGCCGTCGTGCGCTTCGAGGTACTTCGTCAGGCCGTCCGCCGTCGAGACGAGGTTCGGTTTGATCTTCGAGATGAGGAGCTCCTCGACGGCCTTCGCGACCTTGCCGGAGAGGAAACCGGGGATGCCCTTGAGCTTCTTCGGGTCGATCGAGATCTCGCCGCGGATTTCGAGCTTCGTCTTGCCGCCGTCCTCGAGGAAGCGGTTCTTTCCGACGCACGTGATGGCCTCGGTGAAGGCTTGCGGCTCGATTTTCCAGTCGCACGTGAACTCGGCCTCGTTCCACGTGGCGTAATCGAGCCACGAGAGCATGCCCTCGCTCACGAACGCGCGCGCGGCCGCGGGGATGTCGCCCCCGCCCTTCCAGAAGTTGAGGAGCTTGGTCACGCTGCCCTCGACCTCGCGCTTTCGCACCTCGATGGCGCGCACGTTCGGCAGGTACGGGAGCATGTCCACGAGCTTGTCGCGGTAGGCCTGGAAGACGACGGGGCGTGCGAACGGGATGTTCGCGTCGGCACGGAGTTCCATGCGCGCACCATACTCGATAATCTCGGCTTCATGTTCGAAGTCGGGGCGGGCGGGTTTCGCGTGGTGATGTCGAACGAGGCACCACACGGGTTGGACGAGCGGCGCGTCGCGGTCGATCGTCCGGGCAGCGCGGACGAAGATCGACCGGAGGTGTACGTGCTCGTGCACCGCGCGGGCGGTGCGCCGACGCTGCTCGTGATCGGCAGATTGCGCGACGGCTTCGGGTGCGGCGTGCACGTCGTGCCGGACACCGGCGTGATGTTCTTCGGCTGCGGCGAGTCCGTCTGCGCGTACGACATGGCGACGGGCACGAGGCTTCACCAGGACATCACGCCGTACGCGTTCCATTCGTGGAACCGTCACGGCAACGTGGTCTTGATGAGCGGCGAGCTCGAGGTCGCAGGCTTTGCGCTCGACGGGACCAAGCTCTGGTCCGCCGCCGTCGAGTCGCCGTGGGACTACGGCGTCACGGGCGAGAACATGTACACGCTCGTCATGGGCCACAAGGTCGAGTTCCCGCTCCACGACGGGCCGGGCGATCGCGCGCTCGTGGATCGCCAAGCGACCTGATTCAGAAGGGCGAGAAGATCACGTCGTCGATGTGCATCACCATCGGCCCGCTCGTCGTGCCGAACGGAAGCACGCCCGCGCCGAAGTTGATCGCCGAGACGGTGGGCACGACACCTGCGTCGAGCGTGCTCTTCGACAGCTTCGCGGTCTGGAGTTGGCCGTTCTTGTCCGTGTACGTGAACGCGAGCGCGCCGATGTTGTCCGACTGCGCGAAGGTGACGTCGAGCGCGACGTGGTTCCACTCGCCCGTCTTCGGCTCGAGGCTCACGTCGTCGTTCGTGACGCCGTCGTGCAGGAGCCAGCTGCCCGTGTAGATGACGCCGACGCCGTCGTTCACGTCCGTGTTGGGATACATGAAGAGGAACGTCGCCGCGCCCGTGAGCGTCTTCGGAAAGATCACGTCGAGCTCGAGGCGCGCGTGCGTGGTGACGACCGCGGTGATCTGCGCGGTGGCGCCGATCGCGCCGCGCGGCGCGTTGCTCGTCGACGCCGAGGCGGGACAGAACGCGGCGAGCGCGTACGGACACGTCACCACGAGGTCGCTGACGAAGGTCACGTTCCCGCCGTTCTGCGAGATGTTCACGAACGTGCCGAGCGACTGATTGGCGTCGTCGAAGCCGCTGCACTGCGCCTTCGCCGGGCACGCCGGAGCGACCTGGCAGGTCGGCCCCGAATCTCCGGTCGACCCTTCGGTGCGGGCGTCGTCGAAGGCCCCGTCCGGCCCCGTGAAGGTGTCGGTCGAGCACGCTGCCAGGAGGCCGAGCAGCAAAGCCAAGCATTTCATGCCTACATCGTAGCGTGTCAGGGTCTTCGGGCACGGCCCGTCAATGGTTGCTGGATGGACCCCGTAGGCCTGGGATACATTCCGACCCCTTGGCTGCATACGACAAGCTCACGGACGCAGAGCTCTTCGATTTCGTCGTGCAAACACGCGCGAAAGGCCAAGATGCGTCCGCCGCGCTGGGCTCGCTCTGCGAGCGCTGGCGCAAAGCCGCCGGCGTCGTCGTCCGGCGCGTTCAGGCCAGCTACCGCGCAGGCTCGCCGGACGACGAAGGCGAGCTCTACCAAGAAGCCGTCCGCAAGCTCATCGAGCGCGGGCTCGACCAATTCCGCGGCCTCTCCGAGGCACACCCCGGCAAGGCCGCATCTCCAAAGACGTTCTTCCTCCGCATCGTCAAGCACGCCGCGATCGACGCGTACCGTCGCCAACGCGAGCTTTTGGATGCCCCCGCGAAGGACGACGAGGAAGACAACCGCGAGTCACCACGTCAGATCGCATACGCGATCAATTTGTCCAAACGCGCCGCCGAGCGCGACGAGGCTCAATCCCTTTACTGGACGGCATACGACCGCCTGAAGGCAGAGCACCCGAACGAAGCCGGCGCCTGGGACGCCTATCACCATCAAGACCTCGAGGATCACGAAGCATGTGCCAAGAAGCTCGGAATCACTGTCGCCAACTCGTACAAGCGTGTCAGCCGCGCCCAAGCGTATTTGCGACGCTACCTGCAGGAGCTGATGGACGAGGGCAGCGAGCCTTCACCCGACTCGGACGACTGACTGTCGTCATGACCGGGAGCATCTCGTGAGTCCCCCGCCGGATGTCGATGGCGATACGATTTCGCCGGAGATTCAGAAACGGTACGCCGAGACCCGGCGGGAGCTCGAGACCTCGACGCAGAGCACGGTGACGGGCGCGAAAGAGGCCGGTCGCGTCCTCGCCCTCGCGGGTGACTTGTGGCGCAGGCGAGACATCCTCGGAGACACGACGCGTGACGTGGTGCTCGCGGTGGACAAGGTCGAAGCGCAGGCCGCGCAAGCGTTCGTCGCCGGCGTGGATGCGGCGGCGGAGCACAAGAAGCTCGCGCGCGCGCTCGACGACGCCTTCGACTCGATTCTGGAGGAAGGCGAAGAGCGTGCACTCTACACACATTCCGCGGAGATGGCCCTCGCCGCCCGCGACGCGCTCGCCTCGGCGCGAGCCGCCCTCGCCTTCGCGCTCGACAACGGCAGCGGCGCCGAATCGACGCGCCTCGCCACGCTTCGCACCGCGAAGACGGAGCTCGACGACAAGCTCGCGAAGATCGATCGCGGTCTCGTGAAGAAGGCACGCTGCCTCGTCGGCATCAACCAGGCCCGCCGCCGCGAGTCGGCCGCGCTCGACGCGAGCGAGCGTGCGATGGCGTGGTGGTGGTCGGCCCGCTCGAATTGCGATTTTCTAGTCTCGCTCTATCGCAGCGAAGAAGGCGCGCCCGGCGCGCAGACACGGCTCGACGTGACGTCGAAGCACAACGCCGCCCACCTCGCGACGTGCGAAGACTGCCAGCGCGACGTCGAGGCTTCGTCCCTCGCGTACACGCCGCAGCACGTGACGGCCTCGTCCCTCTGGCGCCGCCAGCACGGTGAAGCCACGCAGTCCGAGGTCGCGTTCATGGACGCGCACGCGAAGAGCTGCAAGGACTGCCAGCGCGCGCTCGACGCGCTCGCGCAACCCGAGGAATAGTCGAACCGCCGTCATGCCCGAGGGCGACACGCTCGCGCGCATCGCCGTGACGTTGCGCGAGGCGCTCGTCGGGCACGAGGTCGAGCGCTTCTCGTCGCCCATCCCCGCGCTGCGCGACGTCGGGCTCGAAGGTCGCACGATCGCGAGCGTCGACACGCGCGGCAAGAACCTCCTCGTCGCCTTCGACGACGGGCGCACGCTCCACACGCACTTGCGCATGAGCGGCGCGTGGCATCTCTACGGCAGGCAGAGCGCGTGGCGCAGGCCCGCGAAGACGGCGCTCCTCGTGCTGGAGACGGACGACCGGGTCGCGGTCTTGTTCCGCGAAGAAGGCGAAGGCGCGCCGCCGATCGTCCGACTCTTGTCCGAGGACGCGCTCCGCCGCGATCGCATGCTCCGCTCGCTCGGGCCGGACGTGATGGCGGCGACGTTCGATCTCGACGAGGCCGTGCGCCGCGTCCACACGAGCATCCACCCGACGATCGCCGAGGCGCTCCTCGATCAACGCGACGTCGCGGGCATCGGCAACGTGTACAAGAGCGAGCTGCTCTTCCTCGCGGGCGTCGATCCACGGCGCGCGCCGAAGTCGGTGCCGATCGAGACGCTCCGCGCGCTCCTCGAGAACGCGCGCACGATCATGCTCCAGCACGTGAAGCGCACGCGGCCCGGTCGCTTCGCGATTCCGGGTCGGACGACGCGCTTCCTTCCGGGCTCGACGCTCTGGGTCTATGGCCGCGCGCGAAAGCCGTGCCTTCGCTGCCGCGCGCCGATCCGATCGATCACCCAAGGGCTCGATCGACGATCGACGTACTGGTGTCCGAAGTGCCAGACCTGACGCCGTTCAGAACGGTCGAGCCGCCACGTAGACGGCGTAGGCGCTCGCGAGGCCAAATGACGCAGAAGCGAGCCCGGCCACGATGTAGAGGGCGATTTCGAGGGTCGGCGACAGGTACCGCTTGCGCGCTGCTTCCATGATGCTCGTCCGTTTTGCAACGCGGGTGCCGCACGCCTCGATGGAGGACTAGATTGGCTTCATGCGCAGGTCGCTCCTCACGCTCTTGCTCCTCGCCTGCGGAACGTCGCAGGACGTGCAGGACGCGTCCGCCACGACCGACGCTGGCGCGGACGTGGCAGCCGAGAGCGCCGTCGCCGACGCGCAGGGTGACGCGAGCGCCACGCTCGGTCTTCCGCGCGTGTACATCGGCGCGAGCGACGGGAGCATCCACGTGTGCTCGTTCGACACGACGACGTTCGCGCTGGCCCAAGTCGACGCGATCGCCACGAACGGAAATCCGTCGTTCCTCGCGTTCGACAAGGCGCGCGCGTTCCTCTACGCGGCGGACGAGAGCAACTCGAACGTCCTCGCGTTCTCGATCGACAAGACGACCGGCAAGCTGACGTCGATCGGCAAGGTCTCGTCGCTCGGCTCCGGCCCGGCGCACGTCGCGCTCGATCGCGACGACGGGCTCGTCATGGTCGCGAACTACGGCGGCGGCACGATCGCGGTCTATCCGCGCGCGACGGACGGAAAGCTCGCCGACGCCTCGGCGACGTACTCGTTCGGCGCGACGGCGCACTCGCACGAGATCCTCGCCGATCCGTCGAACGCGTTCGTCGTCGTGCCGAACCTCGGCTTGAACGGCGTGGGCGTATTTCGCCGGGACGCGGGCGCGCTCTCGTATTTGGGCCTCACGCCCGCAGGCGGCGGGGCTCGCCACATGACGTTCGATCCCGCGGGATCGCACGCGTGGGTGATCGACGAGACGGCGAGCACGATCACCTCTTTTACGTTCGACGCGCAGTCGGGAACGCTCTCGCAGATCCAGCAGGTCTCTTCGCTCTTCGGGACGAACCCCGCGTCGAACACGGGCGCGGAGATCGCCGCGACCGGCGACGGCAAGCACGTCCTCGTGTCGAATCGCGGCGACGACAGCATCGTCGTCTTCGATGTCGCGCAAGACGGAAAGCTCACGCCGAAGGCGCGCGTCACGACGGGCGGTAAGATTCCGCGTCACTTCAGCATCGACGAGACCGGGCGATTCCTCTTCGTCGGCAATCAGACGTCGGGCACCGTTCGCGTGATGACGATGGACGCGCAGAGCGGCGTCCCGTCACCCGTGGGCGCTCCGTTGAACGTCACCGGCCCCGAGTTCGTCGCGCTCGTCTACCTGTAATGGCTCAGCTCCAGATTGGTCATGTGGGTGACCAGGCGCGAGCGTTGCTTTGGATCGGGGTCATGACGAAGGCCACCATTTTAGCCGTCACGACGCTCGTGTGGACCGCCGGCTTCGCAGCCACAGGTGCGTTCGTGTACACGGTCAGCAAACCCCTCCCCAAGCAGCAAATCACCGTGGCGGCCATGCCTCCGCAGCGCGCGCCGCACGCAATGCCGGAGCGCACGATCGTCCTCGCGCCCGTCGAGATCGTCGGATCGATCCCGCAGCCTTCGCCGCCCGCTCCCGTGCGCGCGCAAATCGCCCAAGCGGCGCCGAAAGTGCCTCACGTCATTCACTGCTCCGAGTGGCGCCCGCTCGAGCAGGGCTCCGCGTCGGTCCAGATTTGCGAGTGAATCACCGACGCCGAATCGCGCGCGCGTCCGCGGCGTCGAGGAACTTCGCGAGCGACGGTTCGAGCGCGACGGCCGCGCGAAACATCGGCAGCGTGCCCTGCTCTCCCGCCTTCTTTCGGTCGGCCGCGAGGTTGAAGAGCGCGTAGGCGTTTCGCGGATTCAGCTTCACGGCGCGCTTCCCCGCGGCGATCGCGCCACGGTGGTCGCCGCGTCCCGACCGCGCGATGGCGACCTGCTGCCAGACGTAGCTGTCCTTCGGCGTCACGCGCGCTGCCTCCGTCGCCGCCCGTTCCATCTCCTCCCAACGCTCGAGCTCGCCGAGCGAGAAACAAAGCGCGCGCCACAGACGCGCGGGGTCCGCATGCACGGCGATGGCGTGCTCGAACCACGTCACGGCGCGCGCGTGTTTCCGCTTCTGTTGAAACGCGTACGCGAGGTTCGACGCCGCCGATGGAATGCGCACGATCACCTCGTGCGGAATGCGCGCATAACGCCGAATGGCCCCGGCGTAGTCCGCCTTCTCGAAGCGAGCTTCGGCGTCCGTGCAAATCGCCCACACCGCGCGCGGGAGCTTCTCGGCGGGGACGATCTCCCCGCGAAGCATCCGAACGAAGTCGTCCCTGTCGTTTTTCTTCGCGAGCGCTTCGGCGTTGCCTCGGCGAGCGCCACGCCGCAGGAGCTCGACGCCGAGGTCTACGTACCCGTTTCGCGCCGCGTTCTCGAACGCGATCGGCTCGAGTCGCGCGCCCGCGTCGAGGAGCGCCATCACCGCGTCGAGACCGTCCATCTCGCTCGCGTGGGCGAGCGGCGTCTTGCCTTCTCGGTCTTTGCCGTTCGGCTTCACGCCGGCGCGCAAGAGCGCGGCGACCACCTCCGGACGATCCGCGTGATGGCGCGCCGCGAGGTGAAGCGGCGTACGCCCTTCGCGATCCTTCGCGTTCGGATCCGCGCCTGCCGCGAGGAGACGCTTCACGATCGAGATCGGATTCATGAAGTCGCCGTCGACGATCCGCGTCTCGCACGCCTCGTGGAGGGCCGTCGATCCGTCTCGGTCGCGCGCGTCGACACGCGCGTCGCGAGCGAGGAGCAGCGCGACGATGTCGTCTCGGTAATGGTGCGCCGCGTTCATGAGCGCCGTGCCGCCCGTCCAGATCCGCTGATCGATCCTCGCGCCATGATCGAGGAGGAAGCGCACCATCTTCGCGCTCCCCTCCTCTCCCGACGCCGAATGCAGCGGCGTGAATCCGGCGCGCTGGTTCGGATCCGCGCCGTGATCGAGGAGGAGCTTCACCGCGCGAAGATCGCCGCTGCTCGCCGCCATCGTCAGCGGCGTCTCGTGCGACTCTGCCTCGGCATCAACCCACGCACCCGCCGCGAGGAGCGCGCGCATGATCTCGAGGTGCGCCCCGAACGCCGCGTACATGAGCGCCGTCGTCCCTGCGTCGGGGATCGTGAATCGAACGCCCGGAAGCTCGTAGACCCGACCTGACGCGAGGCTCCCTTCGTTCGGATCGTCTCCCGCGCGGAGGCGCTTGCGAACGGCCTCGAGATCGCCTCTCCGGGCGGCTCGAAGCAGGGGCGATTCGCGGACTTTGGACGCCAAGCGCCGGCATCGTAGACCTTTTCGCGCGCAGGCCCGTTCAATAGGATGCCGCGAACATGCGACTGCTTCGTCATGCCCTTTTTCTCTCCACGCTCGTCGCGTGCGGGGGTGGCTCCACGTCGAAGACGCCCGGCCCGGCGCAGTCGCGTGTCTCGCGCTCCGATGCGCGCAAGTCCGTTTCGGTCACGGTCTACAACGACGGCTTCGGGCTGGTTCGCGAGCTCCGCGACGTCGACATGGGCACGGGCCGCATCTCGCTCGAGTTCCGTGACGTCTCGTCGAAGGTCGAGGCCGACACGGTCCACGTGAAGAGCCTCGCGAAGGGTCACGCGCTCTCGATCCTCGAGCAGAACTACCGCTACGACCTGCTCTCGCCGCAGAAGCTCCTGTCGAAGTACCAGGGAAAGAAGATCAAGCTCTATCGCTGGAACAAGGAGACCGGCAAGGACGAGGTCTACGACGCCGAGGTCTTGTCGGTGAACGACAACCAGCCCGTTCTGAAAGTCGGAGACGAAATCACCTACGGCTTCCCCGCGCGCTACGCGTTCCCCGAGGTGCCCGCGAGCTTGATCGCGGAGCCTTCACTCGTCTGGCTCCTCGACAGCGAAGCGCCGAAGCAGACGCTCGAGGTCACGTACCTCTCGCAGGGCTTCTCGTGGAACGCCGACTACGTGCTCACCGTTGGCGACGAGACGGCGGGCACCGGGAATTCGAGCGCCGATCTCACGGGATGGGTGACGCTCTCGAACGACACGTCCACGGCGTACGAGAACGCGCAGCTGAAGCTCGTCGCCGGCGACGTCCAGCGTGTCCGCGAGACGATGAAGGAGTCCCTCGCGAAAGCCGCAGAAGAGCGCGACGATGCCGAGGATCGGCGTCAGTTCAAGGAAGAGAGCTTCTTCGAGTACCACCTCTACACGCTCGATCGCCCGACGACGCTCCTGTCGAACGAGCAGAAGCAGGTCACGCTGCTCGAAGGTCACGGCGTGAAGGTCCACCGCCAGCTGATCTTCTACGGCGCGAGCTACTACTACCGCGGCAGCTACGGCCAGGTCGTCTCGAACCAGAAGGTCGGCGTCTATCTCGACATCGCCAATGAAGAGAAGAATCACCTCGGCATCCCGCTGCCGAAGGGCACCGTGCGCGTCTACAAAGCCGACAAGAGCGGCTCGGCGCAGTTCATCGGCGAAGATCACATCGATCACACGCCGCGCGACGAGAAGATCCGCATCAAGATGGGCGAGAGCTTCGACGTCGTCGGCGATCGCAAGCAAACCGACTTCAAGGACATCTCCTCGTGCATCGACGAGACGGCGTGGGAGATCTCGCTCCGAAACCACAAGGACACGGCCGACGAGATCCTCGTGAACGAGCCGATCGAAGGCGACTGGCAGATCCTGTCGAGCTCGATGTC
>JADMIO010987957.1_pt1 | contig 24170 bp, 17 predicted proteins | sample 8958161 | NCBI WGS metagenome assembly JADMIO01 (sample SAMN16585339, study PRJNA669376) | soil metagenome | isolation source: Crop rotation soil | place: USA: Cullars Rotation, Alabama | collected 2011
CGCGACTTCAAGTCACGTGAATTCCAAGCTTCGGATCCCACTGTGCTGGAAAGTTCATTGAACTCTCTGGGTTTGATCAAAAATGGAAAGTGTCCCACGCCCTCGAGATAATCGAAATTCGCCCACGGCAGCGACTCCTCCATCCAATGCATGGCCTCAATAGGAACAATGTAATCTTCCGTGCCGTTGATAAACTGCACGCGGCAATTGACGTGGGCGAGCACATCGCGCGCGTCCTCCTGCTCAAGGACATCGAGGAATTTCTTGAGCGCCTCGCGCCTCGGCACCGCATCCGTCTTCTGAAACTGCTTGATCCACTTGAAGCGGTCGCTTTCACGGTCTTTTCGCGAAAACAAAGACCGGAAAAAGATCTCAAGAATGGCCGTGTAATCCTCATCAAACTGGGAGCTTAATTTACGGATGCGCTCGATGTCGAGCCCGGCGGGATACGTCGGTGTCTTGGCAAACTTAGGGAGTGATCCGACGAAGCTTATGCGCTGGACGCGCTCGGCGCAGGTCTTGAGTAAACACAATCCGACGAGCCCTCCGAACGAACTGCCGATCACATTGACCTGATCAACCCCAAGCTTTCCTAAAATATAATTGAGATCAACCGCCATCTCAACCAAGCCGACCTCCTGCCAACCGCTTTCCCCATGACCGGGAAGGTCGATCGTAATCACCTTGAAGCCCGACGAGAAATAGTCCACCTGCGAACTCCATAAACGGGAACTGACACCGAAGCCGTGGATAAACAACAGCGCCTCGCCCTCGCCTTTGATCTCATAATGCCAATCCAAACCTCGCGGTGTTTTTATATGAGGCATAGCTCCTGCCCTGCTGTTTTGACAGCGTCGATAAGCTGCGCAATGTCTTGAGCGGTATGCGTGGCCATGACCGTGACGCGCAAACGCGCGGTATCGGCCGGCACCGTCGGAGGACGGATCGCCTGCACAAAAATCCCTCGTTCTAAAAGTTTCTTTGAGAATGCTACGGCTAACGCTGAGTCCTTAATAAGAATGGGGATGATCGGTGTCTGCGAATGAAGCGTGTCGAAACCTAAAGCCTTAAGCGCCGTTCGAAGATGGTCGGCATTCTTAAGCAGCTGCCGACGGCGCTCGGGTTCATTCGCTATCAACTCAACAGCCTTGGATCCGGCTGCCGCGACCATGGGCGGGAGCCCCGTCGTATAAACAAAACTGCGGGCGCGGTTGAGAATCAATTCAATCAGATCGTTCGATCCGCAGACATACGCACCGAATGCACCGGCTGCTTTCGATAACGTTCCCATCTGAATATCGATGTGTCCTTCAAGACCCAGATGCTCAACTAATCCCCGCCCGGTCGGCCCCAGCACACCGAACGCGTGAGCTTCATCCACCATGACCATAGCCTCATATTTCTGTGACAGCTCAACGATCGCTTTAAGCGGTGCCACGTCCCCGTCCATGCTAAAAACGCTGTCGGTAACGATCAACCGTCGGCGGAATTTGGCCGAACCCTTAAGCATCTCTTCCAAGGCCGTCATATCGTTATGCGGATAGCGCTGACATTCAGCGCGGCTGAGCAGAATCCCGTCGATGATGGAGGCATGATTGAGCTTATCGGAGAAAATAACGTCTTCACGCCCGAACAAGGCAGGAATGATGCCGGCATTGGCCATATAACCGCTGGTAAAAAATAAACAGCGCTCGGTCCCTTTAAATTTGGCAAGCGCGTCTTCCAACTTTCGGTGGGACGCCATATGGCCGCAGACTAAACGTGAGGCGCCGGAGCCGAAGCCTTCTTCCTTCAAGGCATCAACGGCGGCCTGCACCAGACGAGGGTCATCCGCCAGGCCCAGATAATTGTTGGAGCAAAAATTAAGCACACGCTTGCCGTTCATCACAATCTCTCTGGACTGCGGGCCCGCAACTTCGCGCAAAGAGCGTTTAAGCCCCTTGGCTTCGAGCGCGGCAAGTTCTTCGGCTAAGAAAGAAGGTTGCGTCTTCATCGCAAGTGCACGTCCCCTGCCATTTTCTTCACAATGACGCCTGAATCCTGACGGATCAACAGCCCGCCGTCATGGTCGAGATCAAAGGCGACACCTTCGACAGCGCCGGCCGGATCGGTGATGCGCACCCACTTGCCGAGTGTGTGCGAACGTTCTTTCCACGCCGGGATGACCTCATCAAAACCTTTCTTCTCGAGACGCGAATACCATTTCTCGAATGAGCGCAGGATTTCCTGCAGCACCTCGATACGGGAAAAACCTTTGCCGGCCTCTTGCTTAAGTGATGTCGCGCCGTCGACCAGTTGGGCCGCGGTGTTGTTCACGTTCAGCCCGATGCCGACAACAACGAATTTCATCTGGTCGACTTCCGCCCGCAATTCGGTGAGAATTCCGGCGAGCTTTTTATTTTTGACCAGCAGATCGTTTGGCCACTTGATACGCGCATCAACGCCGGATACTTTGGCGACAGCCTCGGCAACGGCGACAGCTGTCAAAAGCGTCAGTTTGGCCAATTCCGCGGGAGCGAGTTTCGGTCTTAAGATAATTGAGAAATAAATACCTTTATATTTAGGCGAGGACCAGCTGCGGCCCAGACGGCCGCGGCCTTTGGTTTGTGACTCGGCACACACAACCGTCCCTTCCGGCATGCCTTCCATGCCCAGCTTGAAAGCCTCATCCATCGTCGAGGTAAGCGTGTCGTGATAAAAGACTTTTGAACCGAGTATTTTGGTCTTTAGATCGAATTGGATTTCATGGGCGAGAAGTTTGTCGGGCACGGACACCAGCTGATAGCCTAAATGCGGGACCGCTTCGATCTCGTAACCGTCACGGCGCAATTCCTGCATGTATTTCCAGATCGCGGCGCGCGAGATGTTGGCCGAACGGCTGATCTCCTCGCCGGAAACATACGTGCCCCTGGATTTCTTCAGGCATTGAATGATGTGCTCTTGCATATTATTTTTTTCTTAATTGTTCGACGCTTTTCTTAAGCTGGGGCAGGAATGCTTCAATCTCTTGCGCGGTGGTCCAACGGCCGAGGGTAACGCGCAAAGATCCCAAAGCCAGCGCGTCGGACAATCCGACGGCTTGAAGCACATGCGACGGCGTGAGCGATCCGGAGGTGCAGGCCGAGCCCATGGAGGCGCAGAAACCGTTCATGTCGAGGCTCATCAGAAGCGATTCACCGTCGACGCCTTCAAAAGAAAAATGCGCGTTATTGGGCAGACGTTCCGTTGGATGACCATTTAGGACGCTTCCCGGAATATTTTTCGTTACGAAATCAATGATGCGGTTACGGAGTTCTTTTTGTGCGCCGCCTTCAGCGCGCGCTTCTTGATGACAGATCTCAAGCGCGCGGCCCAACCCTGCAATGCCCGGCACGTTGGATGTTGAGGCCCGGCGGCCGCGTTCCTGATCGCCGCCAAGAATATAGGAAGCAATGTTGGTCCCTTTGCGAATATAGAGCGCGCCCACCCCTTTGGGGCCGTAAAATTTGTGAGCTGATAATGACAATGAATCGCAGCCGATCGCATTGACATCGACGGAAATATGGCCGACCGCCTGGACCGCATCGACATGAAAATAAATGCCTCGTTCGCGGGTGATCTTTCCTATTTCGGCAACAGGCTCAACAGTGCCGATCTCATTACTGGCATGCATGACCGCAATCAAGACGGTCTTGGGCGTGATGGCTTGACGCAATGCGTGAGGGTCCACGCGTCCGGTGCCGTCGACATCGAGAAAAGTTACATCAAATCCCTCACCCTTGAGCTGTTCGGCCGGGCGGCTGACCGAATGGTGCTCGATCTTCGAGACAATGATGTGATTGCCTCGATCGCGCAGCGCGCGGGCCGCAAACAGGGCCTGGTTGTTGGCTTCGCTGGCGCCGGATGTAAATACGATTTCCTCAGGCCGCGCATTGATGGTCGCACCCAAAGTCTCGCGGGCCTCTTCCATCGCCTTACGGGACGATTGTCCGAACGCATGCGGGCTCGACGGGTTCCCGAAGTCCTCGGTAAAATAAGGCGTCATCGCCTCGATCACACGCGGATCACAAGGGGTCGTTGAGGCGTAATCTAAATAAACTTTTTTCATAACTGCCCCATGATATAAGCTTTTGAATGGATTGTCAACCGGATGGAGTGGATTGGTTTACAGTAGAAAAGGCGGGATTATTGGCCGGACGCCGGAGCGGCGCCCATTTGCTGAATGATGGCCTGGATCTTGGGGTTGGCCATCAGTCTCTGAATGGCCGGGTCCTGGGCTGCTGCATCCATGTTCTGACCGGAGAGCACACCGTTTAATTTGGAAAGCAGCGCCGGGTCGGAAACAATGGCCGCGATCTCGGGATCTTCGGCCAAGGCGACAATGGAATTCATCAGCTGGGGATTGGACGCGATCTGGTTCTGGATAGCATTGACCTGATTTGTATAATTGCCGTGATTGCCTCGGTCCTGATGGTCATTGTCACCATCGTCATCGTCGCGATGACGGTTGCCCACATGAGCCCCCTGGTTGACCATGGCCACCACATCCGCCTCTTGAAGCTGAAGACGGCCCAAATTCGCTGTCTGGACGGTATAAACCCCGCCCTGAAATGAGATCAATTCACCGACGATCATGGAACCGTCTTTAAGCGTGATGTTCTTTTGCTCAGCCTGGGCGGACGGAAAGACAAAAAGCGTAAGGCACAAACAAAGGATGGTTTTGATCCGGGACATAGTGTAAGTCTAACATCCGTGCGGAGGTTTGACAACGTTCATTTAGGCTCAACCTTGTAAAATTCCGACTTCCACGTCACCAGAACAAAGCAATCGGAATGCCAATCCTCGTACGTTTTTTGACCCAAGAGCTTCAGATCATAGCGCGAGGTCATAAAATCGTTAAAATCGCGGCGGTCATTATCGGCCCAGAGGGCGATATCGGTGATGTACACAGGCTGAACTTTTAAAATGTCATCGAGCTTACGCCCGAATTGCTCGAGCTTCTCCGGCGAACATCCGTGCGTGCAAATGGGTTTAGGCAGAAGTTCGCGTTTGGCATACTGAACAATGAAAGCCCCTTCATCGCCGGCAATTACTTGCGCATTCGGCGGGGTCTTCTCCCCCACCCATTGCGTAAATTCAACAATCCTTGCGTGACGATGCCGGTACGCAATTCCCGGCCACACCGTCCAGGCCTGCAGCACCGCCAACAGGACTACAATGAGGGCTGCTCCCCGACGGGCCCACGGCCCTGATCTTGCCAAGCCCGACAGCGCATAACCCTGGACCGTCATGACCGCGGGAATAAGGACGATAAAAAAACGCGGGCGGATCATCAGAAGATTTCCTAAAAAGAACAGCGGAACAAGAAACCAAACCAGAAGAAAGATCGCCGACTTCAGACGGCGTTTTAAAAGAAGCGCTAAGCCGAAGAGGGATAGAAGAAAACTGGCCAGCGAAAAGTTGTACCCGACGGCGCGTTTCATGTTGGGCGTGAGAAAGCCTTGAAAATTGGCGATGAGCCCCTCCTGCCAATACGTATGGACCTGTCCGGCATAGGCCGCCCGTGCTCCGGCACTCAAATAATTGATATGAAAGAGCCCCAGGACAATCAGCGTGACCATCCCGAAAACGATCAGTTCTTTGATGCGCGCACTTCCCCGCGACGGGCTGTGCCAAAAGCACACCAGCATGGCCGGCAAGACAAGGACCATGTCCTGCGTGCGTGTGGCGCCCATACACGCCAGAAAAACACCCGCGCAAAAAAGATCACGAATATTGCGGGATTGAAAATACTTAAAGAGAAAATACAACGAGACCAAAAGAAAGCACACCGCCGGCGCATGGTTCATGCCGTAGACCGACGTCGCCAGAAAAATGGGCGATGTGGAGAACAAGAACGCACCGAAAACAGCCGCGCGTTCATCCTCCAGAAAACGGCGGCCGAACAGATAGAACATTCCAACAGCAAGCGAGCCCATGAGCGCACTGAGAAAATTGACCGCCATAACCGGATCACTGATGCCGAACAAATGAAAAATCGCCATCACCGCCGCGCTCAACAGCACCATGAGAGGGTAACCAAAGCCCAGGGCAAAAGAAAGCTGGCCGGTCGCCAGCGTTTCCTGCGCCTTTAAAGCGATGTTCAGACAGTCGACATGATAGGGGCCGGCACTTATAAGAGAAAGGCGCAAGAGCAAACTGGCCAAAAAAAGCAGGGAAAATGTAAAAACAGTGCTCATGATGCCGTCCTTGGCGTCACACGCATCATATAAACATCGAAAATCCCGACCAGAAAACAATCATGATGCCAATCCTCAAAGACGTGCTGATCAAGGTATTTAATCCGGTAATTCTTGGCCATAAAATCGATAAAGTCGTCGTTTACGCTCGTCGAACTTAAGCCGATGCCGGTAATATAGACCGGGCCCTGGGCCATGGCCTCATCGACCACCTTCTTGAAGCCCTGCAAAACATCCGCCGGACATTCCAGAAGACAATTGGGCGGTGTGATAACGGTTCGCTTGCCGTAATGCTCGATAAACGGCCCCTCGTCCCCGGCAATGATCTTTGAATTCTTCTCCGTCACGGTGGCTGTCCATTGAGCGAATTCAACAACCTTCGATGATTGATGCCGCAAAATCAGTCCCGGCAGGATCGACAAAAGCTGGCCCATAATTAGAGAAAGAAAGAAGATGCCGGCAAACCATCGCTTGGGTCTCTCCAACCCAAAGACGATCGCCAAAGCATACGCCTGCGCAATCACAACCGCGGGGATAAAGACAACAAAAAACCGCGGGATGCTCATAAGCAGATTGCCGAGAAACAGGAACGGGACCAAAAACCAGACCAAAAGAAAAAGGGCAGCGTTAAAATTCTTGCGAGCCAAGAGGATTATCCCGACGATGGCCGTGATCAGTCCCGGCCAGGCAAAGTTGGCCACCAAGTGCCCCAAATTCCGCGGCAGGAAACGGCTGAACACGCCGCCAAAATTCTTAATCAATCCGTACAACCAATATTCTTTGACCTGACCGCTGTAGCCCGCCGGGGCCGCAAGCAGAAAAGGCAAATGCAAAAGCGCCATGACAAATCCAGCGACGAAAAAGAATGCCGTCAGATGCAGAAGTTTCTGTTTCCAATTTAAAGACTGATATGTCCAGAACAAAACCATGATCGCGGGCACGGCCAGAACCATGTCCTGCGTGCGCGATGAACCCATGCATCCCAAAAATATCCCGCCCATGACGAAATCGGACATACGTCCGCTCTTCAAATGGCCGAGCAAGAAATACAGTGTTGCTAAAAGAAAACACACGGCGGGTGCATGGTTCATGCCGTAGACGGATGTGGAAAGAATGATGGGTGACGTGGAGAATAAAATAGCAGCGAGAATCGCTTCGGTCTCCCCCAGAAGGCGCCGTACGAAAAGATACAGCATCCCGACGGCAAAGGAACCGAACACAACACTCATAAAATTAAAAGCAATAACAGGGTCCGCCACACCAGCGGCATGAAACACCGCCACAAAGACCGTTGCGAGCAAGACAACAAGCGGATATCCGAAACCGAGCGCATAGGAAAGGTGTCCGGTCTCAAATGTTTCCTGGGCCTTTAGGGCAATCATGAGGCAGTCGACGTGATAAGGCCCCTGGCTGATCAGTGATAAACGCAGAAGAAAACTGAGAATAACAAGAAGAAGGAATATGTGTGAGGGGTGCAGCCGTTGAGGTAGGGGTAAAGACATGTGTCTTTTGGCGTGCTCTCTCGGTTATACGACGGGAATAAGTGCTGGAGGAGAGAATTGAACTCTCATGGGGTTGCCCCCACTGGTTTTTGAGACCAGCGCGTATACCAATTCCGCCACTCCAGCAGAAACGACCTTGGTTTGATTCAGAAAAGTAGTAGGTGGCGCCGGGTCTTCCCTGTGATAGTGGAAGACCCGACATCCACCAAATTTTTCAAACCCGTTTGAAAAATTTGGTGGAGCCGACGAGGATTGAACTCGTGACCTCTTGCATGCCATGCAAGCGCTCTCCCAAACTGAGCTACGGCCCCAATTACCTTAATGTAGATTCCAACAAAATTGGGGCAAGTCCCTGCTTAAGGAAAGCAGGGACGGCCCTCTACATCGAAAATCAAATCTCAAAAGAACAATAATCTGCCTTGCAAAGATAGCCAATATATCATCGAGCCTTTGGTTTGTCAATGAACCTGGCTCAAGCAATGGACTCCCCGGGTTTTGGCATTTTCTCGCGGCGGGCTTACTACTCTTTAACGTGTCGTTAAGTTTGGACTATTGGCTAATTCCAGAAATATCTTAAGGTCTGTCATTGGCTGGATATCAATAATTACTGGAGTAAAGCCGGGGGCATTTTTGAGTTGCTCAAGTATGGCAGGGTTCATGGTAAACTCAATCTCTTTACCTTCACTGAGAGTTTGCAAATTCATTTTGTCAGAGTTGAAGTCGATACCACCTTTCGCCGTTTCATACCCTTTGGATGTTTGAGCGTTTCCGCTGCTTTGTTCCATTTCTACTGCCTTCGGCGCTTGATCGTCAAAATTGATCTGAACAGGATCAATTCTTTCCTTCCAAATCCTTGTTGTTGGCCATAAAGACCATTTTGACCTGTTTGCGATTAAAACTCTCCATCGTTTCGTTAAAGATGGAGCAAAAAGTTCATTTCTTAATCGCTCTTCTCTTCCAATTATATCCAAAGCAAACTCCATAGCCTTGAACTCAATCTCTTTTCTATATTCTTCGACGACTCTTGCCCCATTTTCTCCCATAGCTTGTACTGCAGTCGGATCCTGAGATAATGCATCGAAATTTGCTCTATTAAAGACTTGAGCAGCTCCTGCCATAACTAATCTTTCTACTGCATCTTTCTGGTAAAACCAACTGCCGCCGAAATACAAAACCCCTTTTCTAGCAGGCTCAATGACGTTCCTTTCATGGCCTACGATCGGCGGCACAGTTGCGAGGCCATACCAATTCAACAATTCTCCCCTTGTTTCAAGCATGATAACATTGCTTTCCCTCACAATCTCGGGTTTAGGCAATGGAGCTTTCAATTGACTGCGTGTAAGAACCCTTTGACCAGAAAGGTGATTAAAAAACTCTATATTTTTTTCTCTAACGCCAACGATAATCAGTGGACGGTCTGAAGGATTTTCAATATGAGCGTATAAAGAATTATAGTCTTCCATAAACTCTTTGAATTCCGTAACCGACAATGAACCCAGGACATAAACCTTTCTTGTTCCTATTCCCAAAGCTTTTCTTAACTTGCTAACTTCTTCTGAAGCTTCCTTGGGAGGCGTAAATTTAAATGGAATGTTAGACAATTCTACATGGAGTGAACTCCCATTCGTTCGAATTGCCACGCCTGGACGATCATGAAAATCTATCTGGATAGCTCCCTCTTCCTTAAATGCTCCGTAACTTTGTATGACATGCCCAGGAAAATGCTCTGCAGCTTGTTGGGCATTTATTTCTTTAAAATACAATATAACCACCCTTTTCTTATCAAGGCCCAATGCTTTGATAAGCCCCTTAGCCGCATTCACGGCAGACATTTCATACACTCTTATAGCTATCTTTATTGATTTATCGTTTATGGCAGACTTGATTTCTTTCTTTAAAGCCGCGAGAAAGCCTGCAGGGTTATCCAGTAATCCTGAGAATTCTTTGATCAATGCATTTTCGAGATAATATTTTTGATTTATATCGGGTTTATAGCTGGTATCCAAGGCAACGCCTTTGGCAAAAAGATCAAAAATCAAGAACAGCTCTTCTAACTCTTCAAGATTCCAGGCGGATATTTTATAGGCAGCCTTCGGATTGTCTTTTAAGATTGCGAGAAACCTTAAATAATAATGGAGAAATCCATCCGAGGGAAAACCTCTCCCATAAATGTCCTTGAACATTGCCTCAACTTCATCTTTGGTGAATTTTTCTTCTCTGGGCATAAGACCCGCAGCGATGACAGCACTTAGAACATCCGCACCGACTTTGCGCACAAGCATATTTTTAGAATTAAAGTATCGAAGAAGAATCTCTATGATTCTTTTTTCTTTTATTTCTTCCCTGCTTATATGGCCCGCGGCGATTAACTTCCTAATCCCCAACACTTTTGTCCTCATTTCATCTGAATTAAGTACGTCAGAAAGATCCTCCAAGAGAGTCTTTATGTCCCCCATTTCATCTTCCGGCACATCAGGATCACTAACTGCGATTCTTGGTGTCGATATTCTCTCATTGGCAGAAATACTCCCTAGAGCCTCTCTAATGCCTCTATCTCTAGTAAAGCGTTCCACTTCTTCCCTAGTCACAAGGCCCATTGTAATCATGGCTTTTAAAGCCCTTATGCTAGAAGATTTACGGCTAGTCCAATCTACATTCTCGTTTAAAAGATTTTCTATAGCTCTTTGACTTCTTATTATCTTCGCTACATTATTGATGTCTATAAGACGCACCGTTATCATTTCGTTAAGCAGAGATACTTGGCTAATGGGGTCATCAACAACCAACATTGTCTTCCCCGCTTCAAGTCCAAAAGACATCTCGGCATCATCTTCTCTCGAATAGGAAGCTTTAATAAGGTCATTCACAATATTCTCTATGATTCTTTTCTTATCCATTCTTTGTAGTACTTCTTCTTTATCCACAAGGCCATTTTCAATCAAAATTCCTAACCCTCTTACTTCACTTCTCACAATTAATCCACCAGTTCTAAGGTTTCGGAAGAATTTTTCTATAAAATCTGTCTCCTTTAGTGTTTCTATTACCTCTTCTTTTCTTACAAAGCCGACATCGATCAACTTTAAGAGTGCTTCTGCATTTCTTTCATCAAAATTTTCCAAGATGCTTTCTACAGATTTACCCTTCTTTATATTCTGTACCACTTCCCCTTCACCCACCATCCCAGCCGAAATCAACTCCGAAAGTATTTCCACAATGGCTTTATACACATCGCCATTGGTCTCCCTGCCAAGGAAGCGGAAAATATTTTCTAAAACCTTTCCTTCATTTATGTCTTCTTTACCTACGTATCCAGAACGAATTAACACCCTGAGCCCCTCCGCGGCAGCTTGACGCACGTCCCGATCATTATCTGTAGAAATAACACGCATAAAAGTTTGTAAGGTTTCTATGATAAGTATTTTGTTCTCAAATCTATCTTGAGGGATATCTCTGAGCCAATCACCAAACCGTCTATAACCATCTGAATTTGATCTTGATGCTGGAATGGCTTTCATGGCGGGGTCAATCTTAACATCTATCCGCAGCCCATTATTTTTATTAATATCTCCTAACATAGCGGCGTCCGAGGTCATAACCATATTTTTCTCAAGATTAAGAGTCGTAAATTGCATTCCTCCTGAAAAATACTTCCTGGGAATTTCTTCTTGAGTGACTGGGTCAATGTCCTCTTTGATGTAGTTGTAAACGCCTTTCTTGAATGCCTGCAGATATTGTTGATAGATTTTCTGCTTTTCCTCTGGGTCATCAGTATTAATACCTTCTGTCTTGTTCTTATCTGAATAAACCTGTGCTAAGAGGCTGTCTTTTATTTTCTTCTTGTACCAGGTGGCTAGGATCAAAGAGTTATACACTTGGCGTAGTTGAGAAAAATTTTTACCTTCGTTGACTTCGCGCTCCAGTTCAGGAATTACGATTTCGCGGACAATTTGGGAGCCCAGGGCACTTACGTCATTCTGAGCAGCGCTTTTAAGCGACGAAGCGTCTAAACCTTCATGCTTTTCAAGGGACAGATAATCTTGTTCCAACATAACTTTCAATCTTGATTCAACGACATACGCTGTACCCGCCTCAGCATTCTCGTACACCACTGCCTTCTCAGGCACAATCCACACCTTATTAAAAGTATTCACTGGAATATCTGTGGTGTGATACTTAGCTTGTGCTTCTTCATAGATTCGGTCCCAGAATTTTTTACCTATTTCATCTTCAGGATAAATCAGACTGGCAGTGATCTGCTTGAGCATGTAATCCTGGGCAAGCAGATCTCGCCCCATTTCGGTTAATCCAAAGGACTCAGGAACAATACGATCTTTTTCGTAGGGGCTAAGATTGACCCAAAGGTCTTTTTCTGGAATGGTAAGACTAGCGAGGAAATATTTGATTAGTTTGGTGGATTCTTGCTTTAGCTGATCATTGTTTTGATTACTATCGCCCTTATCGAGAATGAAATCAAATCTAAATGGGTTTTCTGTGTGAACCTTAAGGCCCTTTAAAATAGGAGGATTGAGAGGTGGGCTTAAATGAACCATGGCCCCAGGTGCAGGTAATAAGAATTCCTCTGCTTGCAGGGGTAAAGGGGCAAGGCTGGTTATCAAAAAGGCCCCTATAAGGAGGGCCCTGAATAGGGTACGAACCATAATATAAGTATATATTATTAGAAGGCGAAAAACCGGTGTGCAGGGATGTTTGTGCAGGGATACTTCGGGGAAACGTTTACTCCGACGAGAAATAAAAAAGCAACGGGCCTTACAATCAGGTATGCCGCTATTTTTCCTTATGAGCGTGCCTTAACTGACCGCAGGCGGCGGCGACATCCCGCCCGCGCGGCGTACGGATGGTGGCGTGAATGCCCGCATCCTCCAACTGGTCGCGAAAGCGGAACATCTCTTCTCTCGACGGAGTCTTATGCCCGAATTCGGACACCGGATTGTACGGGATCAGGTTCATCTTGCAGACAATGCCCTTGAAAGCCTTTTTCAGGCTCTCGACCGCCTTGTCAGTGCAGGTCACGTCCTTAATAAGAATGTATTCAAAGGTGATCTGCCTCTTGGTTTGTTTGAAATGCTCGCGGCAGGCGTCGACCAGTTCATCGAAGGGGTATTTGCGGTTGACGGGCATCAGAAGATTGCGGCTTTCGTTGTCGAACCCATGAAGAGAAATCGCAAGCTCAATCTGCAGGTTCTGTTTGGCCAACTCTTTGATGCGCGGCACCAATCCGACCGTGGAGATCGTGATGTGGCGCGCGCCGATGCCGATGCCGTTGGGGGCATTAATAATACGGATGGCTTTAAAGAGATTGTCGAAATTATCGAGCGGCTCGCCGGTGCCCATAAAAACGATATTCGACAGCGGACGTTCGTGTTTGAGCGATTCTTCTTTGACGTGCAGAACTTGGGTCACGATCTCGGCACAGGTGAGATTCCTCGACCAGCCGCCGATGCCGCTGGCGCAGAACTTGCAGCCGAACTTGCACCCGGCCTGGGTTGAAATGCAGGCGGTCGTTCGGGTTGCCGTCGGGATGAGGACGCTCTCGATCTTTTCATGATCGTGAAGGTCGAATAAAAACTTGGTCGTCCCTTCGCTTGAGATCATCTTCTCAGCAATGGTATTGGGCTGGAGCAAAAATTCTGCCTTTAAACGTTCGCGTAATTCTTTAGGTAGGTTCGCCATGGCGTCAAATGACCATGCGTTCTTCTGGTAGATCCATTCGAAGATCTGGGTCGCACGAAATGCCTTTTCACCGATGGATGAAAGATGGGCTTCCAATTCCTCGAATGATAAATCGCGGATGTCTCGTTGATCGCTGGCTGGTTTAATCATGGTGGTGCGGCTGGGCCGGATTATTTCTCGCTGAACTCGCCGATCTTGCGGTATTTCTTATACCGCTTGTCCATTAAGTCTTCGGGAGAATAGATCGACAGGTCCTTGATGTGCTTTACAAGCGTTTCGCGCAAGGTCTCGGCCACGGTCTCGGGGTCTCGGTGCGCGCCGCCGGCGGGTTCGGGAATGATCTCATCGACAATACCCAACTTCAAGAGATCTTCGCCGGTGAGCTTGAGCGCTTCGGCGGCTTCGGGAGCTTTGAGCGAACTGCGCCACAGAATAGATGCGCAGCCTTCAGGTGAGATAACGGAATAGTATGCATTTTGTAAAATCAAAACTTTGTCGGCCACACCGACACCCAACGCGCCGCCCGATCCGCCTTCGCCGATGATGGTCGCAATGATGGGACTTTTGACCTGCGCCATGTCGCGCAGGTTCTCGGCGATCGCCTGGGCCTGTCCGCGTTCTTCAGCACCAACGCCCGGATACGCGCCCGGCGTGTCGATAAAGACAATGATCGGAACATGAAATTTTCCGGCGAGCTTCATCAGGCGCATGGCCTTGCGGTACCCTTCCGGGTGCGCGCAGCCGAAGTTGCGCATGACATTTTCTTTAGTGTCGCGGCCTTTTTGATGGCCCATGACCATAACTTTTTGCCCGTCAATCTTGGCGAACCCGCCGACGAGCGCAAAATCATCGGCAAACAACCGGTCGCCGTGAAGCTCGACAAATTCGGTTGTGATCATACGGATGTAATCGAGGGTATACGGACGTTTCGGATGGCGGGCGATCTGCACGCGCTGCCAGGCCGTGAGATTTTTGTAAATATCGGCCTTCATCTTCTCGAGCTTCTGTTCCAGTTTTTTGATCTCCGGCTCCATGTTCGTCTTCTTGGCGGAACCCGAGCTCATTTTCTGTCTCAGCTCGCGGATGGTGTTCTCGATTTCAACGATGGGTTTTTCAAAATCTAACGGGTGGCTCATGAGTTTCCTCTGATTAGTCGACGATCGTGACGGACGTGCCCATCGGGATCATCGTATAAAGTTCCTCGACCTCTTCGTTGCGCATGCGCACGCAGCCGGCGGTCACCTGCTGGCCGATTTTGTCCGGCTGGGTCGTTCCATGGATGCCGTAACCGGCAATATCAAACCCCATCCAGCGCGTGCCGAGCACGTTGTCCGGACTTTCCGGAGGAACAACGGCGCCGCTGTTAAACCAGACGGGATCCACAAGTTTGGTTGTGATTTTGAAAGTTCCGACGGGAGTACTGTTGTTGGCACCGGTCGAGACGTTGTAGACCTTGACCACATCATTGCCGTTTTTGAGGATCAAGATGTTCTGCGACTTGTCGACGAAGATATTAAACTGGCCTTTCCAAATACGGATGCGCTGGCCCACACGGATGACGTCGCTCTTCATGTTGTTGCTTTTCTTGATCAAATCGACGGTCGTATTGTACTGCTTGGCGAGCTTGCCCAGCGAATCGCCGGGTACAACCTCATGCATGACGGTGTCAGGGGTTTCCGCTTTGGAATTGATGATATCGAGATTTAAATCGCCCATGTGTTTCTGGAGCGCTTCCATCTGGTCGAAATCAGGATGTTCGGTGACGAGCTTTTGGTAGGCGTTCTTGGCTTCCACCTTCTTGCCTTCGGCTTCAAGGGAGGTGGCTTCATCGTAAAGTTTCTTGACTTCGCCGGTCGGGGGAACGATCGCCGCGGTCGCCTCACCGCTATTGCTGTCGGTATTGCCGCCTTTGCGTCCGAAAGCGACAAACGCAACCACGATCACTAAAATGACGCCTGCAATCACCATCCATCTTTGGTTCACTATTCGTTCTCCTTGCGTATTAATAGAAAATTAGTGCGAGCGTTAGGCCTAACAAAAAACCCACCAGGACCTGAAAAGGAGAATGGCCGATCAGTTCGGCCAAGCGCTGTGTTTCAATCTTTCCCTTCCAGTAGATATCGTCCATGATCTTGTTGAGGATCGTGGCCTGGACACCAGTGGCGCGGCGGACCCCCTGGGCATCGAACATGGTCACCAGGGCAAAAACCGCGGCGATCGCAAAAAAACCGGTGGTAAAACCGTACTCTAATCCAATGGTTGTCGCTAAAGCTGTGACCCCCGCCGCATGGCTGGAGGGCATTCCGCCTGTTCCAATGAACCAGCGGAAGTTAAACCGCCGTTCCTGGGCTACCCCGAAAAGCACTTTAATGGTCTGAGCGATGGTCCAAACTGCCAATGTAATAAGGAGGATCTTGTTGTGGGCAATATCGGTCAGCGCGGCTTTGAGGCTAATGGAATGCATTTATACGAGTATTATTCTACTTTATTGAAAAACAAAGAATTTGACGTCTTAGACCAATTATGTTAGGTTTTATTATAACTTTGGTCGATCAAAAAGCAAGGTCTTTCTCCGGCGAAGACCAGGCGTCCTACCCCCTTTGGACCGCTGACCGCCCCCCAAAAGTTCACCCCCAGTAAACACCAATTAATCTTCAACAGAAGGACTGTTTATGCTTGCCAGAGTCTTGAGTTTCGGCATCCTGGGGTTGGACGCTTATCCGGTTACAATTGAAGTTGACGTCACCCGCGGGCTTCCTGCCACCACCATTGTCGGCCTGCCCGATGATGCCATCCGTGAAAGTAAGGAACGCGTTCGTTCGGCCATCAAAAACAGCGGTTTTAAGTTCCCCTCCGACCGCATCACCATCAATCTGTCGCCGGCCGATATCAAAAAAGAGGGGCCTTCGTTCGACTTGGCGATCGCACTCGGAATCCTCGCCGCCAGCGAGCAGATCGATCCCAGCCGCCTGACAGAACTGGGGTTCCTGGGCGAACTGTCCCTGGATGGCCGTATCCAGCCGATCAACGGAGCCTTGTCAGCCTCAATGCCCCCCAAAATCTGAGAGGAATCGTATTGCCCACAAAGAACGTCAAAGAGGCTGTAATAAATGACACTATTCCCATATTTAAAGCAACTTGCTTGAATGAAGTGGTTCAATTGACCCACAATATAGATAATATACGGCCGGAAAAGCCGATAATTTCGGCCCCTATCATGTCTACTTCCATGCTCGATTTAGACTTTATGGATGTCAAAGGCCAGCTCCATGTCAAGCGCGGCATGGAGATTTCAGCTGCTGGAGGCCACAATTGCCTACTTATCGGCCCACCTGGTAGCGGGAAAACCATGCTGGCACAACGATTCCCCTCCATTTTGCCTGAAATGACCCGTGAGGAGTGGCTTGAGACCACCAAAATCTACTCTGTTATGGGATTTCTCAAATCTCAGGGCGGGATTATGAATCACCGCCCCTTCCGATCCCCTCATCATACAAGCTCAGCTGTTGCTTTGGTGGGCGGCGGAACTATCCCCAAGCCCGGGGAGGTAACACTCAGTCATAACGGCGTTCTATTCCTGGATGAACTTCCGGAATTTAACCGCGATGTCCTGGAGGCCTTGCGCCAACCGCTCGAAGACCGCCAGGTAACGATTGCCCGCGCCAGCAAGACCCTGCGCTTCCCTGCGCAGTTTATTTTGATCGCGGCCATGAACCCCTGTCCCTGCGGATGGCTGACCGATCCCAAGAAAAACTGTCATTGCACGCCCGGCTTGATCCAAAAGTACATGAACAAGATCTCGGGCCCGCTTCTGGACCGCATCGATATCCACTTAAACGTTCCGATCCCTAAAACGCAGGAGCTCATGTCCGACATGCCGGCCGAAAGCTCAAAGGTCATTAAAGAACGCACGGCACGCGCGCGTGCCATCCAGAATAAACGTTTTGGCGAAAGCTCGGTCCGCTGCAACGCCCAGATGAACCACCGCGAGACAAAGAAATTCTGTCCATTAGACCAGGAAAGCCGTGAATTACTCAAGAAGGCCATCGATGAGCTTGGACTTTCAGCACGGGCGCATGACAAGATCCTCAAGATAAGCCGGACGATCGCGGATTTGGAAGGCAACGACAAGATTGAGATCAAACATCTGGCGGAGGCCATTCAATACCGAAGCCTGGACCGCAATTGGTGGGGATAATTACTGAGCGCGGAGGATTTTGTAGCGGCTGTTTTCCCAGACTTTGGTTAATGTCCATGGTGTTTCAGCAACCGGAAGGGTCAAGGTATCGTAACCGGCCAGCCCATCGAGCTTTTTATCGGCAATAAAGTATTTTACGTTGAGCCGCTGCGCCCGCAGATGCCAATATTGTTCATCCGCCGGATAAACCCAGTACGCGGTCCCGACGCGATTGGTCAGAAGCTTAAGCGCCCTGGGCTTGCGGAACATGTAATGTTCCGTTGGCGGCACATGGTCGGCAACCCAAGAGGCCATCTCGAGCGTCTCAGGCTGATAAATATCGTCATCCTTAAACGTCCACCGGCCGGCTGTGACAAAAATATTCTGACAGATCAAAAGCATCAGAACTCCGACGAGAACCCTCTCGCCAACCTTAAAGTCTTTGGCACTTGCCAAGACATAAATCATCAGCGGAATAATCACAGGCAGGATATATCGCGACGCCCCTTGCTGCACCGGCCACAGGATCACGCCCATCAAATAAAGGAACGTAAAACATCCCAAAAAACTGATCCGCTTTTGCAACAGCCGCCGGAAGAATATTACACAGCCAAGAAGGACCGCGGCCGGCCCAGGAAATTTGCAAAGCGTAAACACAGCCGGATTCATCATCTGACCTGCCGGCACCGTGATCACAATATCCAGAAACGCCGTCGGCAAAAAAGCAATATTCATCCACACGTCATAAAGCCATTTTGTGACCGTGTACTGCGCCGACTCAAAATGCCCGCCTGCTCCGGCGCCAAAACTTAGGCCGATGGCGACCGCAACACACGCGCCGATGATAAACCCGATCGACTGTCTGCCCTCGCGCTTGATCGCACAATATAAGACAGCCGCCGCAACCAGACTGATCCCTGCCCAGCGCACCAAAACGCAATAGCTCATCAGGAACACCGTCAGAACATAGAGGGCGGGCGTCAACTTCTCTTGATACTTGATAAAGGCCCAAATAGAGAGCGACACAAAACATACGAACGGAATGTCCGAGAGCACGTTCTGCTTAAAGACAAATAATGACGGCGCGCTTAAAAACCAAATGGTCAGAGCCGCAGCCATGGCTGGTGTCATCCGGCGGACGGCAATTGAATAACCGGCCAGTGCGGTCAATGCCCAGCCCATGATGTTGAGGAATTTAAGAAGTTTGAAGTTGATCCCGGCCCAGTAAATGATCGACGAGAGAATAAGAGGAAAACCCGGCGGGACCACGGTCCACAGGTCTAAAACAATGTCGGCGGCATAAGGCTTGTGCTCGGTGAGATTGACGGCATGCAGCATGTATTGGGCGAAATCATCGCCCCAGTTATGCCCGTCGTTAAGGGTCGCACTATTGACCACACCGAACAACACAAACGCGGTTACAAGTGCGGTCCGGACAATATTGGTCATCGGTGTCAGTTGGCTGCGCCGTTGGTGGGGTAATTGCGAAGTGAGTCAAACAGCTGATTGACGGCCGTTTGGGTGCCGTTCATGGAAGCGGAAAACGCTTCATTGATCCTCGACTGGAACGGCGAGAAGGAAACGTTGCCGGTGCCGTCCTGATTGCCGTTGCCCAGCAGGAAAAAAATAACAACGGCGATGGTAGCGGTCACCAGGAGGATGTATTCGATTGTGGATTGGGCTTTTCTGCGGGAAATCATAGCGTCCTCACAACAACTATACCACGAATGAGGGGCGTTTCACCTAAGAATTACAGATTATCCGTCGGCAGGAGCTTGGAGTCGATCGCGTCGTTGCGTTCGCGCAGGAGCTTTTTGAGACGCTCGGCCTCCTTTTGCAGGGCTGTGATGCGGTTCTCTTTGACGGCGAGCTGTTCTTTCAGACCGTTCAATCGCAATTCGCCCAACTTAACCATGCGGTAAGATTCGCGCAGCTGTGACGACATATTGCCGAGCTGGGTCTTATAATCACGCTCGCGGATTTTCGCGTTGTCGATGCGGTTCTGCAGGTCCTGGATGGAAAGGTCGCGTCCGCCGAAACGGTTTTCGCTGACCTTGACCAATTTATTGGCCTCATCAAGACGCGTTTTAAGGGTTTCAAAGCGGCGGGCCTCATGCTCGATCGCCTCACGCTGCAAACGGATCTCTTCGTCTTTTTCTTTGATCTCGGCCTTATAATTTTCAAGTTCCTTATTTTTCTTCTCCAACTCTAGGGACAGGGCCTGCGCTTTTGCGTCGGCCGGCTTTTTCTGGACCGCAGGCGTACTGCGTTTGTACGCTTCAAAATTATTGCTCGCCTCGATCAGCTCTTTCTGTGTGGCCGCCAACTTGGCCTCAAGATCAGCCATGCGGGCACTATCGGTTGAAGAACGGGCCTTCTTGGTCTCTTCGACCGTACGATCGACGGTGAGAAGCTTGTTATAATCTTCTTTTTGAAGCCGGAGCTCTTCCTCCTTGGCCGAGATCTTTGATTCCAATTCTTTCATGCGGACATCCTGCGATGTCATCTTCGTCCTGGCTTCATCCAATTCCTTGGCCGCGGTCGAGAGACGCTGCTGCAGCGCATAAGGGTCATTGTTCTTGGGGTCCCACGGCGCGTTAAAATCAACACCGTTCTCGCCGGATTCGAGCGACCACGAAGGCGCGGTCGGCGACTGATCGCGGTTCATGGTATTGGCATTGAGCGCCTTGGTCGCGTCGTTCATTTTACGGTAGAAATATTTGAGCTGTTCATCCTTGCTCAACGCATCTTTCTTAAGCGCCACCATTTCTTTGTCGCGCTGGGCCAAAGTGTCTTTGAGAAAGCGCAGTTCTTGGTTGGTCTCGGTGAATTGCTGCTGGACCTGGTCTTCCATGTTGTAAACTTTTTCACTTAGACCTGCCGCCCGTTCGGAAGCGGTCGTCGCATTGGCCTTGAATGTTTTCGCGTTCTCAAGAAGCATCTGCATTTTCTGTCGGCTCGCGGTGAGTTCCTGGCGTGCGCCGGCTTCCGCGTCGACGGCCTCGCGAAGTTTCGCTTCCAGCTCCTGCATCATTTCTTTTTGACGGGTGAGCGTTTCATTCTGGCTGTCGAAACGGCCTTGATACTCGTCGATCTTGGCCTGAAGCCCAGCCATTTGATCGGCATGCGTGTCCACATCCTGAAGCTTTTCTTCCAATTCAGCGATCGTAGTCTTATAACCCGCGATCTCTTCTTCCTGTTCGCTAAAGGCCCGTTCGTATTCCATGATCTGTGACTGCAGTTTGTCAAAGGCGAGCTCTTTGTCCTCTAAAGAACGGCGGGCATTGCCGAGCTGGCTTTTCGATTCGGTCAACTGGTTACGCAAGGCAGGATTGTCTGTCTGTTCAACAGGTGCTGATTGCGCCCGCGCTCTTAAACGCGCGATCATCTCTTCTTTGTCATGGAGCGACTGCATCATGGCGTCGATCTGCTCTTTTAACTGATCGAGCTCAGCCTTAAATTCATTGTCCTGCGAAGATGACGGCATGGATCCCGCGCGCGACTTAAGGCGGGCCACAAGCGCTTTTAGCGCGTCGAGCGCACGGTCGCCGTCAGCCAGGGACTGGCGGATTTTATAAACGCGTTTCTGCAGATCGCGGGTTTTCTCATCGACGAACTGCAGTGTCTCATCCTGTTCAACGATCTTAGTTTTCTGCTCGGCGATCTGGCCGTCTTTGACCGTCACAAATCCCTTGATCTCGGCGAGCTCTTTGCCTTTGGCCTCGATGGTTTCTTCTTTCTCAACGATCAATTTCTTATGCTGCGCTATGGCTTTATCTTTGTCCTTGATGACATCTTTAAGCGCGATGATCTCTTTGTCTTTCTCTAATATAGACGCATCGACCTTGGCGATAGACTCATCCTTCAACGCCAGGTCCTTCTTGTGCTCATTGAGGGCTGGCGTCTGGGCCGCAATTTTTCCCTGCATGGCATCAAGCTCGGCGCTCTTAGTGGAAAGCTGTTCTTTTAATTTATTGATCTCGTCCTGCTGACGGGTCTTGTCCTGGGCCCACTCGCTTTTGATGTCTTTAAGTTTTTCGTCGTACTCTTTGACCGCGGCCGCATACTTGGCGTCGGCCTCCTGAAGCGAATCAGAGAATTTGGCCATATCATTCTGCATGGAACGAAGTTCACGCGCTTTATCAAGGACCTCGATCGATTTGTCGACTAAGTGATCGCGCTTTTCTTTCAGAGCAACGTCCCGCGAAACATCGGCCGGGACCGCAGCAACAGGCATTGATGAAGAGGATGCGGTCTGTGAAGTGACTTGTCGGAACGGGACTGTCGATAGAGATGGTGCCGGCGCTGTTTGTTCACGTACAGTGGACTCGGGCGCAGCTTTCAATGAATTGTTAATTTGCGCGATCTCACGGTCGATGCGCGAAAGCTCCTGATTGCTTGCAATCAGCTGACGGTCGCGGTCGACCAGCTGGTCCTGATAGCTGTTCATGATGGCCTGCGTGCGCTCGACGTCGGTTGTGATATTTAATTCCGGAAGCTCGGCGCCTTCGCCATACACCTTTTTGAGCAGGGTCAGATAATCGCGGTTTCGTTTAGCAAGCGTGCGGGCCAGGATATCGTTTTCCTGAACGAGATTGCGCACTAAAAATTCAAGGTCGCGGTTGCGGCGTTCATGACGCTGAATGTTGTTCTGGATGAGCTCAATATCAGAGGCGATATCGCGGGCGGACACGGCCGGCACCGGCGGGACAACCGGTGTGCTTGGCAGAAGAGTTCCGGCGGGCGCCGGCGTTTGATTAATGCCTTCCTGCACACGGTCGGCACGGCCTTTGAGCTTAGCGGAGAGCTGTTGGACCGCCGGATTCTGGGGCTCGACTTTTTCCAGACGGGCGATCAGGTTCTGAGCCTCGGCATATTCCCCGCGCGCAAACATGCGGTCAGCGAGCTCAACTAAGAATGCGGTCTCCAAAGGCGGGTGCATCATCGCGGCCTGGGGCTGAGCCCAAGCAGCCAGACAGACCAGCGACATTACAATTGTTAAAGTTGTATTTTGCAGTGAACGCATATTATGGGGTCTTTAATTCTTTCTCAAGCGTCTCAATGGTGCGGTTTTTATCGTCAACAATCTTCTGAATGAGCGCGAGCTGTTCCTGCAGATCGGTCAGGCGCTGACGAAGGTCCTGGCTCTCGACATCTTTGGCTGCGGCCGCCATTCTCTGCTCCTGCGCATCCAATCCGGAAGCCGCGATGTCGATCTGTGATCTGGCATACGCATCATCGCCGGCCTTACCGCTTTTTAACTGCTTTTTGACCTCGGCTAATTCATTCTTCAGAGAATCAATATTGTCCTGCTGGATCTTGATCAAATCGGTCTGGTCTTTGGCGAGCGTTGAATAAGCCACGTCATCACCCGCATCCTCGCCGGAATTTCTATTCTCCAGCTTCGTCCGGTAGCGCTTGATGACCGCATCTTTTTCCTCGAGTTCTTCGGCGAGCGCGTTCATCTGGTTTTCCGCTTCTTCGAAATCCCGATTAAGATCAGAGGCTTCTGCGCTCACGGCTTCCGGCGCCTCCTCTGCAGCATCTTCATCCGCTACAAACTCCGGCTGTTTTTCAGCACAGCCCCACTCGCGGATGCTCACCGATGGATATTTCTTATGCAGCTTATTAAGGAAGGCCTTGGCGCCTTCATGGTCGCATTCCAAAACGAGCGCGCGCTGGAACACAAACGAGGCCTCCTGCGGATTGTTGCCGCGGTAGAAAATTTCTTTGCCGTATTGATAGAGATATTCGACAAGCGCGCTCTTTAGAGAGCTTTGGGCCTGCGCGCAAGGGACGGGTAATAGTGAAATGACTAAAAAGATGACGATGCGTTTGATCATAGGTGGACAGCACGAGCGTTGATCGGACGGCTTCCGGGGCCTTGGCCCCGCCTTGGGTCCCCGAACCGGGGGTCAAAAGTATGGGCAAGTATAACACCCGTTATTTAGGGATGTCAAGGAGCGCAAATCCATGACATTCTTTGACAAACTATGACGTTCAAACAGAGGTTTTGTAAGGCTTTAAATTGTTTTCATTATGAGAACTTTATGATATAAAGGAACCATTATGGAATCAGCAACCCCCATGCTGAAGCAGTATCAGCACATCAAAAAAAATTATCAGGACTGCATTCTCTTCTTCCGCTTGGGCGATTTTTACGAGATGTTCTTCGATGACGCCAAAGTCGCCTCCTCCATTCTCGATCTTGTTTTGACCGGCCGCGGGACCGATGCCAACCGCATCCCGATGTGCGGCGTTCCCTTTCATGCCGCTGAAAATTACATCGCCAAATTGATTAAAGCCGGACAGAAAGTCGCGATCTGCGAACAGGTTGAAGAAGCGGGCGCGGCCAAAGGCATTGTGAAGCGCGATGTCATCCGCGTTGTGACCGCCGGCACCTTCTTTGATGATGCAACTGACTCGCGTTATTTATTATCTCTTTCGCCCAACGGCAAATCCTTCGGCATCGCGTTCACTGATGTGACGACCGGCGCCATCCAGACCAATCAATACACCGGCCATCACGAGATCATCGAGCTTATCTCGAAACTTCCCTTCTATGAATGTATTTTCCCCGAG
>JADMIO011565026.1_pt1 | contig 24169 bp, 21 predicted proteins | sample 8958161 | NCBI WGS metagenome assembly JADMIO01 (sample SAMN16585339, study PRJNA669376) | soil metagenome | isolation source: Crop rotation soil | place: USA: Cullars Rotation, Alabama | collected 2011
GCCGCGACTTCAAGTCACGTGAATTCCAAGCTTCGGATCCCACTGTGCTGGAAAGCCGCGCCGGTCACGTGCGCAACGTCGCGCCCTACGTCACCCCGTCCAGCCTGATGGCTTCGTGAGCACCCGCATCCTGATCCTCTCCTGGGAGTACCCGCCCATCGTCGAGGGCGGCCTCGCCCGTCACGTGCGCAAGCTCTCCGAGCAGCTCGTGGCGGCGGCGGGCGTCGAGGTCCACGTCCTCACGCGCGGCGACGAGTCGATGCCGGCCGAGCAGGAGATGGACGGCGTGCTCGTGCACCGCGTGCGCGAGCCGCGGCGCCCGCGCGACCTGCACGAGTTCGTCGCCTGGGTCGAGCACATGAACGCCGACATGCTCGCCGCGGGCGTGGATCTGGGCGACCGCGTCGACTTCGACCTCGTCCACGGCCACGACTGGCTCATCGCGTCGGCCGGCGACCACCTGGCGCGCCGGTTCGGCTGCCCGCTGGTCATGACCATCCACGCGACCGAGTACGGGCGCCACCAGGGATGGGTCGACAAGCACCCGCAGTCCTACATCCACGGCGTCGAGCGCTGGGTGACCAACCGGGCCGACCACGTCGTGACCTGCTCGCACTACATGCGCGAGCACGTCGTCGACATCTACGACCTCGAGGAGTCGCGCGTGAGCGTGATCCCCAACGGCATCGACCCGTCCGACCTGGCGCCGGTGGCCGACCTCGAGCGGCTGCGCAGCGAGTTCGCCGCGCCCGACGAGCGCCTGATCCTGCTCATCGGCCGGCTGGTGTACGAGAAGGGCTTCCAGCTCGCGCTCGACGCGCTGCCCGGCCTGATCGAGCAGCTCGGCAACGTGCGCTTCCTCGTCGCCGGCAGCGGCACGCACGAGGCGCAGCTGCGCGAGCAGGCCGCCGAGCTCGGGCTGATGGAGCACGGCACCTTCCTGGGCTGGATCGGCGACGACGTGCTGCACTCGCTCTACCGGATCAGCGACCTGTGCGTCATCCCGTCGCTGTACGAGCCCTTCGGCCTCGTGGCGCTGGAGGCCATGGCCTCGGGCTGCCCGTGCATCGTGGCCGACACCGGCGGCCTGCGCGAGATCGTGCCCGAGGACGAGCGCGTCGGCCTGCGCTTCAACGGCGGCGACGCCGAGCACCTGGCGGTGATGGTCGAGCGCCTGCTCACCGACGACCCGCTGCGCGAGCGCCTGGTGGCCGAGGCCTCTGAGCACGTTCTGCGCTTCGACTGGGCCGATGTGGCGGCCCAGACGGCGCGGGTCTACGCCGAGGTTGCCCGGGCCGCGGTGTAGCGCTCGCCCAGGCCGCTCCAGAGCACATCCATCGCCGCGTCGACGACCGCCTGGCGGTCCAGCCGCGGCCGGCGGTGGCGCTGGCCCGCGACGCCGGCCAGGGCGGAGTAGATGAGCTCGGCGGTGGCGCGGCCGCGGTCGTCCTCGGGCAGCTCGAACCAGCTCAGCATCGCCGCCTTGGTCTGCCGGTGCAGGCGACGCTGGGTGCGCAGGATCTCGGCGTCGCCGAACGGCTCGTCGGACAGGGCGCGCGCGGCGAGCGGGTGGGTGTCGATGAAGGCGAAGAAGGCCGCGATCGTGCGCCGGGCGCGCTCGCGCGGGTCCTCGCCCAGGTCGGTGACACTCGCGACCAGGTGCTGCATGAGCTCGGCGTGGTCGGCCGCAAGCAGGGCGAGGAACAGCTCGCGCTTGGACGGGAAGTGGTCGTAGAGAACGGGTCGGCTGACGCCGGCGGCCACGGCGATCGCGCCCATGGATGTGGCCTGGTAGCCGTCGCTGGCGAACGCGCTGCGCGCCGCCTGCTCGATCAGTGCCCGGCGGGCGGGAGCGCGGAGGCGCCGCTGGGGTTCGTCCTTGACAACCGACACAGCTGTAGGTTACAACACCGTCCGGGTGCTAACCGACAGGGGTGTAGGTTCGAGATGAGGCAGGCTGGATTGTCGCGGCGTTCGTTCCTGGCGCGCGCCGGTGTCACGGCGGGCGCGGTGGGGCTGGGCATGAACCCGTCCTCGGCGGCGGCGCGCAAGCGCACGAAGGCGCGCTCGTTCCGCACCGGCGTGGCCGTGCTGGGCGGCGGCGTCGGCGGGCTGACCGCCGCGCACGAGCTAGCCGAGCGCGGTTTCGCCGTGACGGTGATCGAGCCGCGCGAGCTGGGCGGCAAGGCGCGCTCCATGGGCGTGCCCAAGACGGGCGTCGGCGGGCGTCACGACCTCCCCGGCGAGCACGGGTTCCGCTTCTTCCCCGGCTTCTACCAGAACATCCCCGACACGATGAAGCGCATCCCGTGCGGGACGAACCCCAACGGGGTGCTCGACAACCTCGTCGATGCCCACCAGGAGCAGTTCGCGTTCGGCGGCGAGACCGGCTCGCTCTACCTGCCGCCGTCGCAGAACCCGCACGGCATCGAACAGCTGCGCGAGACGATCCTCACCGCGTTCAAGGTCTTCAGCCAGATCCCGCCCAACGAGACCGAGTACTTCGTGCGCAAGCTGCTCGTCTATCTGACGTCCAGCGACGAGCGCCGGTACGGCGAGTGGGAGTACGTGTCGTGGTCGGACTTCGTGAAGGCCAACGAGTTCTCCGAGAGCTATCGCAAGTTCCTCGGCGGCGGGCTCACGCGCACGCTGGTCGCCGCGAAGGGCGACAAGGCCTCCACGCGCACGATCGGCCTGATGGCCGAGGCGTTCGTCTACGCGATCATCGCCCAGGGCACGAACGGCGCCATCAGCGGCTACGGCGCCGCCGATCGCGTGCTCAACGCGCCCACGAACGAGGCCTGGATCGACCCGTGGGTCGCGCACCTGAGGTCGATGGGCGTGAAGTTCGTCGTCGGCGCGGGCGCCAAGTCGCTGCAGCTGCGCGACGAGCGCGTCGTGGGGGCGACGCTCACGGACGGCTCGCGCGTCGCGGCCGAGTGGTTCGTCGCCGCGATGCCGGTCGAGCGCGCGGTGCAGGTCTTCGACGCCCGCGTGCGGGCGGCCGACCCACGCCTGGCCCGCCTGGACCGGCTCGAGGTCGACTGGATGAACGGCATCCAGTTCTATCTCGCTCGATCCCCGGCGAACCCGGTCGACGGCCATGTCGCCTACTTCGACTCGCCGTGGGCGCTGACGTCGCTCACCCAGGGCCAGTTCTGGAACGGCCGCGTGATGTCGCGCGACTACGGCGACGGGCGCGTCAACGACATCCTCTCGGTCGACATCTCCGACTGGGAGCAGCCGGGCATCGTGTACGGCAAGCCGGCGAAGGCGCTGACGCCCGACCAGGTCGCGCACGAGGTGTGGGAGCAGATCAAGCGCTCGGTCAACACGTCGAGCGACACCGAGCTCAGCGACGACATGCTGCTGTCGTGGTGGCTGGACCCGGGCGTCACGTACCCGAAGGGGCCGAAGGGCGGTGCCGTCAGCGTCGACCCGCTGCTGATCAACACCGTCGGCTCCTACGACGACCGGCCCGATTCCGACACGGCGATCGAGAACCTGTTCCTGGCCTCCGACTATGTGCGGGTCAACGTCGACCTGGCGACGATGGAGGGCGCCAACGAGGCGGCGCGGCAGGCGGTCAACGCCCTGCTCGACCGTTCGGGCTCCAAGCAGTCGCCGTGCAAGCTCTACACGCTCTACAAGGATCCGGCGCTGCAGCAGGCCAAGGACGCCGACGCCGAGCTGTACAAGCGCGGGCAGCCCAACGCGCTCGACGTGCTGCCTGCAAGTCTTCCCGCGTGAGACGAAACGCCGACGCGTTGGTCGTCGGCGCGAGAGCGGCCGGGTCGGCGGCGGCGATCGCGCTGGCCCGTGCCGGGCGGCGCGTCATCGCGCTCGACCGCGCGCACTTCCCGTCCGACACGCTCTCGACCCACCTGCTGTTCCCCGGCGGGGTGGCCGAGCTGCAGGCGCTCGGGGCGCTGGACCGCGTGCGCGCGCTGGGCGCACCGCCCATGCCGGCGGCGCTGGTGGGCGCTGCGGGCATGACCGCCAGCGGCGCCTACACGCCCATCGACGGCATCGCGCACGCCCTGTGCGTGCGCCGCACGGGCCTGGACGCGGCCCTGGTGGAGACCGCGCGCGAAGCGGGCGCCGAGGTGCGCGAGCGAGTGCGGGTCACCGACCTCGTGTGGGAGGGCGACCGCGTGGCCGGCGTCGTTGCCGACGGCGAGGCGCTGCGCGCCCCGCTCGTGGTGGGCGCCGACGGGCGCACCTCCACGGTGGCGCGACTCGTCGGAGCGGAGGAGCCCTACCGGCAGTGGGACAACCAGCGGGCCTGCGCGTTCGCGTACTGGCGCGATGGCCGCGACGAGTGGCGCGGGATCGCCGCGCAGTGGCGCGAGGGGGAGGAGCTGGGCACGGCGTTCCCGTGCGACGGCGGGCTCGTGCTCGTGCTGCTGATGCCGCCGGTGGAGCGGCTGCCGGCGTTCCGCGCCGACCCCGTGGGCGAGTACGTGCGCACGCTCGAGGCCATCCCGCCGCTGCGCGAGCGCCTCGACGGCTGCGCGCTCGACTCCAAGGTGCGGATCGGCGCGCGCCTGCCGTCGTACTTCCGGCGCTCGGCCGGCCCGGGCTGGGCGCTGCCGGGCGACGCGGGCCACTTCAAGGACCCGGTCACGGCGCAGGGCATCCGCGACGCGCTGCGCTTCGGCCGGCGGCTGGGCGAGCGGGCGGCGCCGGTGCTCGACGATCCGGCGGCGCTGGACGGCGAGCTGCGCGCGTGGGAGCGCGAGCGCGAGCACGCGTGCCTGGAGACGTACCAGTGGACGACGCTGCTCGGCCGCGCCGAGGCGCTCAACCCGATCGAGGCCGAGCTGTACCGCACGATCTCCCGCCAGCCGGGCCTGAGCGGGCCGCTGCTCGACGTCTTTGCCCGCTCGCGCCGCCCGTTCTCGGTCTTCACCGCCCGCCAGGCGGTCGGGCTCACCGCCCGGGCGCTGGCGCACCGCCGCCCCGGCGCGTTGCGGACGGCGGCGCGCGAGGCGCGGCTGAGCCTGCGCTTCAGCGCCGAGCGAGCGCGCGCGGCCTAACGCGCCGGGTGGTGCCTGTGGTGCTTGCGCCGCGGCTTGCGGCAGGTCGGCTTGGCCTTGCGCTTCTTGGCCGACCGCGCGTGCGAGCGCGAGTGCTTGCGGTGCCGCTTCGGCTTCTTGCACGACGGCTTGAGGTGGCGCGGGTCCATCGGAGTGACCTGCTGCGGCGTGTCGCCGCCACCGGGAGCGTCGGTGAAACCCTGACCGGGGTCAGACCCTCCTGAGGGTTGGGGGTCAGACCCGCTTGAGGGTTGGGGGTCAGACCCCGTTGAGGGTTGCGCCGGCGGCGTGGGCTCGGTGACCGTCACGTGCACCTGCTTGGCGTCGGTCTGGCCCGTCGGGTCGGTGACGGTGAGCGCAGCGACGTGGTCGCCCGCCGTGCTCCACGCGTGCTGGGCCGTCGCGCCCGTGGCGGTGGTGCCGTCGTCGAAGCTCCAGTCGTAGGTCAGCGTGTCGCCCGGGTCCGGGTCGTGCGACCCGTTGCCGTCGTAGGAAACGGCCTGGCCGACGTCGACCGTCCCCGGCTTCGCCTGTGCGTCGGCCACCGGCTTCTGATGCCCGTACTCGGCCGCGCCGAGGTCGACGCGCGCGGTGCCGTCGCCGTCGCCGTCGATCACGCGGGCGTGGAAGTTCACGTCGAACGCGAGGAACGGGTGGTAGTTGGGATCGCCGCGATCGACCAGCGGCGAGTCGTGGTTGAGCTGGAGCACCTCGGCCGTGGGGTCGACGAACCCGGGCGCCTGCCCGCCGAGGTCGTCGTTGCCGGCGCCCAAGTTGACCTTGCCGCCCTGGGACGCGAAGTCGAACGCTGTCCACGACACGTCGATCAGGCCGGCCTGGCCGGCGGGCGCGTTCTCGCGCAGGTCGGTCGTCCAGCCGTCGAGGATCGAGCCGCCGAGCTGCACGGTCGCGTCGTTGTCTCCCGGGTTGCCGCCGTTCGGCGAGACCCAGACGCCGTAGCCGCTGCCCTTGCCGATGACCGTCAGCCGGCTGGCCGTGAGCTTGGTCGAGCCGGCTCCGCCGGCGAAGACGCCGAAGCGCTGGTAGTTCGTCGCGAGCTGGCTCTCCACGATCTGCGAGTCCGCGATCGTGGACTGCGAACCGCCCGACGCGCTCATCCCGCCGACGGCGTCGAAGCGCGTCCACCGGACGTCCGCGTTGCCGCCCTCGGCGGCCACGCCGATCGCCGCGGACACGTAGCTGTGCGTGACGGCGCCGGCGGTCCCGGGGCCGGCGAAGATGCCCCGCGGCTGGTTGTTGCTCAGGAACACCATCTCCACGCCGCTGTCGGTGAACTCGGCCTTGGTGCCGGCGAAGTGCACGCCGTCCCCGTTGAGCGCCGAGCTGCCGTTGGTGACCAGCACGTCCTTCGCCTTGCCGGCCAGCTCCAGGCCGACCGGGATGTTCGGCGACACGTTGTGCACGCGCAGGTCGTGGATCGCGCTCGACGGCTCGAGCACGCGCAGGACCGCAGGCGCAATCGTGCTCATGCCGGTGGTCAGCGCCGTCTGGTTGGAGGCCGTCCCCTCGATCGTCACCGGGTTGCCGGCGACGTCCGTGGCGACGGGGTCGCCGAACAGCCCCACGCCGAGCTTGATGGTGTCCATCGTCCCCGCGCCGTTGCCGTCGGCCGCGTCCAGGGCGGCCTGCAGGTCCGGCTGCGGCGTGCCGTTGCAGTTCGCCGGGCTGTGGACGCAGAAGGTGTCGGCCGACGCCGCCGCAGGGGCGAGCGCCAGGAGTCCGGTGATCAGGAGGGCGATCCGTCGCGCTGTCTTCATGCCCCCTCAATGGCCGTGTCGGCTCCGAATTACGGGGTACCTCGAACGTATGAGCGAGGAGACACAGACAGACGAGAAGTCAGACGAACGCCAGCAGGCCGAAGAGGTCAAGGAGCGCCACGAACAGGCGCGGGAGAAGATGAACGAGTGGGAGGAGCGGGATCCCGAGGACCTGCCCTCCGACCTCTCCGAGTGGCCGGACGACCAGGCCAAGTACTCGACCTTCGGTGGCCCCGAGGGCGACCACGGGTACGACGAGGGCCCCGAGTCCAAGCTCGGCCCTTCCGAGGTGCGCCACCACCCCGACGGCTCGGTGACCGTGGCGGGCGAGGAGCCCGACGATCCCGACAAGTACAAGGGCGAGCCGATCCCGGGCGGCCCGACCGACCCGGACGCACCGGAGCTGGCGGGCGAGCGCAAGAAGAAGGAGAAGCAGGACCGCCAGCACAGCGACGACTGATCGGAGACAATCGCGGTCCGTCATGGCTCGAGCGCCCGGACCGCGACTCCCCGCTGTCGTGCAGAGCGCGCTGTTCTCGGCGCGCCCGGTGAAGTTCCTCGACGTCTGCCGGCGTCGCTACGGCGACGTGATCAGCGTGCGCATCGTGCCGTTCGGCCGCATGACCTACCTGGCCGGGCCGGAGCCGTGCAAGGAGGTGTTCACCGGCGACACGGCGGTGTTCCGCGCCGGCGAGGCCAACCAGTTCCTGCGCCCGACGCTCGGGCCCAAGGCGCTGCTGCTGCTCGACGACGACGAGCACCTGCAGACGCGCAAGCTCATGCTGCCCGCGTTCCACGGCGAGGCGGTCAAGCGCTACGCGAACCTGATGGCGGAGATCGCGGAGGACGAGATCGACCGCTGGCCGGTCGGGGAGTCCTTCGCCACCCGGCCGAGCATGCAGCGGATCACGCTCGACGTGATCCTGCGGGCGGTCTTCGGCATCGACGACCCGGCGCGGCTGGAGCGGCTGCGCGAGCTGTTGACCGCGCTCATGGACCAGAACCCGGCCTGGGTCTGGTTCGCATGGATGCGGATCGACCTGGGCCCGCACAGCCCGTACGGGCGCTTCCTGCGCCTGCGCGACCGCGTCGACGCGATCCTGTTCGACGAGATCGCCCGCCGGCGCCGCGACCGCACGACGGACGAGCGGGTCGACGTGCTCTCGCTGCTCATGCGTGCGGGCTTCGCCGACGGCGAGCTGCGCGACGAGCTCATGACGCTGCTCCTCGCGGGCCACGAGACGACCGCCACCGGGCTGGCGTGGGCGTGCGAGCGGCTCGCGCGCCATCCCGAGATCGCCGCGAAGGCGCGCGCGGACGACGCCTACCTCGAGGCCACCGTCAAGGAGGTGCTGCGCGTGCGGCCGGTCGTGCTCGACGTGGCGCGTGTCGTGGGCGGGCCGGCGCAGGTGGCCGGCTACGACCTGGAGCCGGGCTCGATGGTGGTGCCGGGCATCACCACGGTGCAGCGCTCCGACGAGTCGTGGGACGACCCCGTGGCGTTCCGCCCTGAGCGCTTCCTCGACGGCGCCCCGGTGCCGTACTCGTGGATCCCGTTCGGCGGCGGCGTGCGCCGGTGCCTGGGCGCGGCGTTCGCGCAGCTGGAGATGAAGGTGGTGCTGCGCACGGTGCTCGAGCGGGTCGACCTGGCCGCTCCGCCCGGGCGCGACGAGGAGCTGCAGCGCCTGCGCCACGTGACGCTCGTGCCCGCTCGGGGCGGGGAGGTCCTACTCCCAGCGAAGCGTGCGCGGGGTCTCGCGCATGCGGATGACACGCGCGGGCACGCCGGCGACAACGGCGTTGTCGGGGACATCCTTGGTGACGACGGCGCTCGTGCCGAGGATGCAGTTGTTGCCGACGGTGACGCCGCGTAGGACGCAGGCCCCGTAGCCGATCCAGACGTTGTGCCCGACGTTGACGTCGCGCTTGTAGATGCCCTGCAGGCGGATGGGCCGATCGACCTCCACCACGCCGTGGTCGAAGTCGATCAGCATCACGCGGTCGGCGAGGATGCACTCGCGCCCGATCGCGACGTGCTGGAAGGCGGAGATCGTGCACTCCTGGCCGAGCACGGTCTTGGCCCCGATCCGCACCTCGCCCTCGTGCACGCGGATCTTCGTGCCGTGCCCGATCCACGACCAGCGCCCCAGGTGCAGCCTGGCCCCGGGCTTGATCTCGAACGTCACGCCGGGCCCCACGAACGCCAGCCCGTCGGTCTGGAGCCGCTTGCCCCAGCGGAGCTTCAGCCACGCCAGCCGCAGCGCCAGCCCGGCGTACTTCGGCGTCAGCATCCGCTTGGCGCGCAGGAACCGCAGCAGCGTCAGCGGCCCGCCGCGGCGGGGCAGCGGCTCACCCCGGACGGCGGCGGGAACCCCCTCGATCTGGGGCGGCGGGGCGGCGGTGTCCATCGCGGCGAATCGTAGTTCGCGCCTGCGACACAGGGGTATGGTCAAGGGATGCTGAGCAAGGCGGCGCTCCCGGCGATCGCGACGATCGCCGCCTGCGCCTCGCTGACAGCCGACGCGGGCGCGAAGTGGACGACGCCCGCGCGCCTCCCGCTTGCCGCCTCCGATCTGGCGATCAACGACCGCGATGACCTGGCGATCACGGGACTCCTAGCCCCGGATCAGGTCGGGGTCGTGCTGCGCCGGCCGCATCGGCGCCAGCACGTCCTGCGCGTGCCCGCGGCAAACGGCCATCTCGACATGCTTGGCGGAGCGGATATCGGACCCCAAGGCGAGCTCGCCGCGGCCTGGTCGTACGACGACGGCACCGATCCTGCGGACGAGGGTGGCGGCGCCTCGTGCTGTCATCGGGTTTGCGCGCGCACCCGATCCGCAGCCGGTCGCTGGGGCCCGCGGAGGATGCTCTCGACACCCCATCGCGATGCTGAGCTGGAAGCGGTGCTCTTCGATGCAAGCCGCGTTGCGCACGTGCTGTGGAACGAGCAGGGGCGACTCGGCGCGGCGCTCGCGCGTCCTGGACGCGCGTTCCGGCGGCTCCAGACGCTGACGCGCTACGACCTCGCCTCCGCGGCGGTGAACGGGGGTCCCGGCGCAGCGGGAGTCGGGTTCGCGTGGGTCGAGGCGTCAGGCGAGGACGAGAAGACGGTGCGGACCGCCTTCGCGCCGAACGGCGGTCCATTCGGGCCGGCACGGCCGATCCTCGAGGTCCACGACGACGCGCCCTACTTCACCGACGGTGAGGTGGGCATCGGCCCCGACGGTGGGCAGACCATCGCCAGCGTCGATCCGCTGGGCGAGCGGCGTGAGCGACTGTCGGTCGCGGTTGCGCCGCCAGGCGGTCGCGCCGGCAAGCCGGTCGTGCTCCGCGTGGCCCCGAGCGATCGGATCTTTGCCGACGCGGTTGTCCGCGCCAGCGGCGGGCGCGGCCTGCTCGTGTGGCAAGAGGGCTCCCGCCTCCTGGCGGCCTTCGGCACCGGAACCGCGTTCGGACCGCCCACCATCCTGCAGACGAGCCGGGGGATCGACCGTCCGGAGGCCTGGCTCGACGAGCGCGGCCGGGCGATCGTCGCTTGGATCGTGTCCCGTGGCGAGCACCGGGGGCAGGTCCGCGCCGCCGTCGCGCCGCGCTGGGGCAAGTTCGGCGGCCCCGCGGACGTCACGCCGATGACCGACCTCCCCGACGGGCTCGTCCTGGCTGCGAACACGCACGGCCTCGCGGCTCTCACCTGGAACCAGGCCAACGGTGGTCGGCTCGCGACCTACCGCTTCGGCTGACCCGGGAAATCGCCTGCCATCATGCCCGCCCCATGGCCGACGAACGCTCGCTCGCACAGCGTCTCGTCGACGGCGACAAGCGTGCGCTGGCGCGCGCGATCTCGCTCGTCGAGGACGACGACCCCGAGGGCTGGGAGCTCGTGCGCGAGGTCTATCCGCGCACGGGCAACGCTGCCATCGTCGGCTTCACCGGGCCGCCCGGCGTCGGCAAGTCGACGCTGATCGGCGCGCTCACCAAGGCGCGCCGCGCCGCCGAGCGCGACGTCGCCGTGCTCTCGATCGACCCGTCCTCGCCGTTCACGCGCGGCGCGCTGCTCGGCGACCGCATCCGGCTCTCCGAGCACTTCCTCGACCCCGGCGTCTTCATCCGGTCGATGGCCAACCGCGGCGCGCTCGGCGGCTTGTCCGAGGCAGCGCTGCAGGCCGCGCTGCTCATGGACGCCGCCGGCAAGGACGACGTGTTCCTGGAGACCGTCGGCGTCGGCCAGGCCGAGGTCGACATCATCGACCACGCCGACACGGTGGTGCTGGTGCTCCAGCCGGGCTCCGGCGACTCGATCCAGGCGCTGAAGGCCGGCGTCATGGAGATCCCCGACCTCATCGTGGTCAACAAGGCCGACCACCCGCTCACCGACACGATGGTCCGCGAGATCAAGGGCGTGCTCTCGCTCGGGCCGCAGCAGGGCTGGGTGCCACCGATCGTCACCGCCGAGGCCGCCAAAGGCGTCGGCATCGACGCGATCGTCACCAAGCTCGACGAGCACCGCGCCCACATCGAGGCGGAGGGCACGCTCGCTGAGCGCCGCCGCCGCAACCTGCGTGCGGAGGTGATCGCGCTCGCCACCGGCCGGCTGCGCCGCCAGCTGGAGGAGGACGTCGACGCCGATCCGGCCTTCGGCGGCCTGCTCGACGAGGTGGTGGCGCGCAGGCTCGACCCGGCCAGCGCGGCCACGCAGCTGCTCGACAAGGAGATCGAGAACTAGATGGACGAGCGCATCGAGAACGGCATGAAGGCGCAGCTCGCGGGCTGGCGGTCGGCGCTGAGCGACGCCGGCGTCGAGCGCGTGGGCTGGAAGATCGGCCTCAACGCGCCGCCCGTGATGGAGGCACTCGAGATCGACCGGCCGGTCATCGGCTGGATCGCCTCGGGCACCACGCTGGAGCCTCCCGCGGAGTTCCCCACCGCAGGCACGACGCGGGTGGGCGCCGAGCCCGAGCTGGCGATCACGGTGGGCGAGGGGGGCGCGGTGGCGGGCATGGGCCCGGCGATCGAGATCGTCGACGTCGACAAGCCCTTCGACGACCTCGCCGCCATCCTGGCCGACAACGTGTTCCACAAGGGCGTCGTGTTCGGGCCGCACGGCGACGCCCGCCCGCTCGAGGGCATCACCGCCCACGTCGAGGTCAACGATGCGCCCGAGGCCGAGCTCGACCTTGCCGCGAAGGTGGACCCCGAGGCGATCGTCGCGGTCGTCGCCGGCCGCCTCGAGGACGCGGGGGAAACGCTGCAGCCCGGCGATCGCATCATCTGCGGCGCGCTCACGCCGATCCTGTGGGCCGAGCCGGGCACGAGCGTCGAGCTCGACATGGGCCCGCTCGGAGCCGTGGCGCTCACCTTCGCCTAGCGCGCTCCACGACCAGGATCTGGCAGGCCACGACGCACAGGTAGGTCGACGTGGTCGCGAAGCCGATGACCGCCCACGCCACGTCGGCGCTCAGGGCCGGCGCCAGCAGCACGGCCACGAGCACGACCGCGCCCACCGACGCGAAGTGCAGGTACCCCCAGGCCGCGCTCGGCGCCGTGCGTACCTCGGTCATTCCGAAATGCAGGCCGCCGAACGCCAGCACGCCGACGAGGCCGAACGCGACCACGGCGCCGAACACGTGCAGCGCGGCCTGCAGCGCCGTCGGCATGCCGTGCGCGTCGGCGACGATCGCCCCCGACACCCAGAAGGCCAGCGAGAAGCCGTACGGGGCCGAGCTCGACGCGACGATCGTCTGCAGCTGCGCCCGGTAGCCACGCATCACGCCGACGTTCGGCGGCGCCCGACCCGCTCCTGCACTACGGTTTTCCGTGTGCAGCTCCCACCCGGTCCGCAGTCGCCGCGCCTCGCCCAGGCCTGGCTGTGGAGCTATCGCTACGCGGACTGGACGACCAAGCTGCACCGCCGCCACGGCCCGACGTTCACGGTCAAGGTCGGCGGCCTGCCGCCGGCCGTGGTCACGACCGACCGCGACGCGGTCAAGCGGCTGTTCATGGGCGACCCGAAGGTCAAGCGCCACGCCAACGACCTGCTGATCCCGTTCGTGGGCCGGCAGTCGGTGATGGTGCTCGAGCCGGTCAGTCACCTGGCGCGCCGCAAGCTGCTGCTGCCGCCGTTCCACGGCGAGCGGGTGCAGGGCTACGCGCGGCTGATGCAGACCCTCGTCGACGAGGAGCTCGAAACCTGGACGAACGGCGACGTCGTCGCCATCCAGCCGGTCGCCCAGGCGCTGACGCTCGACGTGATCCTGCAGGCGGTGCTCGGCATCCGCGACGTCTCCGTGCGCCGCGAGCTGCGCCGGCTCTTCGACAAGATGACCAACCCGGCCACGACGCTGGCGACCTACCTGCCGCAGGTCTCGCGCCGGGCCTGGTGGAACCTGCCCGCGTATCCGTACTGGCGGCTGAAGGACCAGCTCGACGCGATCCTGTTCGCCCACATCGCGTCCACCCGCGCCGACCGGCAGCTGGAGGAGCGCGAGGACGTGCTGGCGCTCCTGGTGCAGGCGCGCGACGCCGAGGGCGTGGGCCTGACCGACACCGAGCTGCGCGACGAGCTGGTCACGCTCATCGCCGCCGGCCACGAGACGACCGCGACGGCCATCGCGTGGGGCGCGCTGCTGCTGGCGCTGGATCCGCCGCAGCGCCGCGACCCCGAGTACCTCGACGCCATCGTCAAGGAGGTGCTGCGCATCCGTTCGCCGGTGCCGATCGCGGCGGCGCGCCACGTGCTTGAGCCCTTCGCGCTAGGGCGGTGGACGATCCCGCCCGAGGCGATCGTGATCGTCGACGCCTACGGGCTGCACCATGATCCGACGATCTATTCGGACCCGGAGGCGTTCCGCCCCGACCGGTTCCTCGACGGCGCGCCTGAGCACGCCTTCCTGCCCTTCGGCGGCGGCGCGCACCGGTGCATCGGCGCGGCGCTCGCCCAGCTCGAGATGAAGGTCGTGCTGGGCGCGCTGCTCGACCGTTTCGACCTCGATCCCGTCCGCGACGGGATCGAGGGCGTCCGCCGCCGCGGCGTGACGATGGCGCCGCGCGACGGCGCTCGCGTGCGCATCAAGCGCCGGGAACGGCCCGCTGCGCCAGGCCCTGCAGCTCCCGTCGCTGCCGCCACTCGTTGACCACCAGGGCGACGAGCCCCACCACCACGAGGACGGTGACGACGGTCGCGTATGCCGATCCGGTGCCGTACTGCGGGAACACGATCTCGAGCGGTCCCCACGGCGCGCTCGTCGTCGGTGCGACCCACGGTGTGTCGCCGGTGCGCAGGGCCACGAGCAGCCAGACGCTCGCCACCAGGGTCAACGCCACCAGCACGACCGACAGCCACCGCGGCATGAACCGCAGCGCCCAGCCCACCAGCCCGCCGGCGCACGGCAGCGCCGCCACCAGCCACCGCCCCGGGAACCAGAAGCCGAACATCGTCGGCGCCAGGAACGCCACCAGCACCACCCCGCCGCACACGAGCACGAGCAGCAGCGCCGCGGCCTCGACGTTGCGCTGGTCGGGCACCGCTCGCGCCACCCGGTCGCGGCGTGACCGCCACAGCAGCCACGCCGCCACGAACGCCAGTGCGAACACCGGCGCCCAGCGCAACAGGCCGTAGTCGCGGTCGAGCCACAGCGCGACGAGCCGGTACAGGCGGTCGACGTAGTCGCCGGCATTGCTCGCGCCGGTCAGCGGCGCGCCGGCCGACTCCGGCACGAGCCCGCCGTACAACCGCTCGTTCGCGGTGGCGAACGCCACCAGCGACGCCAGCACCAGCTCGAGCCCGACGAGCGCGAACCATCCTCGATGCTGGCGCCCCATCCACCAGCCCAGCGCCAGTGCGATCGGGATCGACGGCACGAGGTACTGCACGCCCAGCCACGGCAGCAGCGCCAGCAGCAGCCCGCAGCCGAGCGCCGGCCATACCCGCGGCCGCTCGCGCGCCCGCAACGCCAGCAGCGCCGCGCCGGCCAGCAGCGCGCCCGCGACCGCGTCCGGGAAGATCGCCGTCGAGTACGCCAGCGCCGGCGCCGACAGCCCGCACGCCAGCGGGCCCGCCGTTGCCCACGGCTCGGGCACGAGCCGCCGCGCCAGCGCGACCGCCAATGCGAACGCGAGCGCCGCAATCGCCGCGAGCTCCAGCTCGACGCCGGTGGCGCCGAAGGCGGCGTAGACGGGCGCGGCCAGCAACGGCAGGCCGGGGGAGTACGGCTCGTCCAACCGCCCGTTGGTCGAGTGGCCCTTCGGCTGCAGGCCGAACGGGTAGAAGCCCGCGTACTGGCGCTGGACGTACTGGTTCGTGACGTCGAGGTCGCCGTCGAGCTCGATCGAGCGCGCCGTCAGCAGGTAGTGCGGCTCGTCGCCGCCGTAGCGGGCGCCGTCGAACGCGTCGACGTGGAGCGTCGCCGCGTAGACGGCGAAGAGCAGAATCCAGACCGCGAGGTAACGCGTCAGGCGCTCAGGCTCCCAGAGCGCGCGCGATCACCATCTGCATGACCTCGTCCGTGCCCTCGCCGATGGTGAGGATCTTGGCGTCGCGGTAGAAGCGGCACACCGGGTACTCCTCGATGTAGCCGTACCCGCCGTGGATCTGCACCGCCTCCTCGGTCGCGCGCACGGCCAAGCGGCCGGTCTTCAGCTTCGCCTGGGCGGCGGTCAGCGTGTAGTTGCGACCCTGGTCCTTCAACCGCGCCGCCTTGTACGTGAGCAGCCGCGCGGCCTCGATCTCGGTCGACAGGTCGGCGAGCTTGGTCTGGATGGCCTGGAACTTCGCGATCGGCTTGCCGAACGCCTTGCGCTCCTTCGCGTACGCCAGCGCCTGGTCCAGCGCGCCCTGGGCCAGCCCCACGCCCATCGACGCCACCCCGATGCGCCCGATGTCGAGGATGGTCAGGAACTGCTTGAAGCCCGCTCCGCGCGGGCCGAGCAGGTTCTCGGCCGGCACCCGGCAGTCGGTGAACGTGAGCGGCCGCGTGTCGGACGCGTTCCAGCCCATCTTCCGGTACGGCTCGCCCTGCTCGTAGCCGGGCGTGCCGTTCTCGACGATGAGGTTGGAGATCTCGCCCTCGCCGGTGACGGCCGTGATGGTCACGTGGCCCGAGATGTCGGTCCCGGCGTTGGTGATGAACTGCTTGGCGCCGTCGATGACCCACTCGCCGTCGCTCTCGCGGGCCCGGGTCTTGGTGTTGCCGGCGTCCGAACCCGCCTCGGGCTCGGTCAGTCCGAAGGCGGCCAGCTTGTTCGCGGCGCACAGGTCGGGGAGGAGGCGCTGCTTCTGCTCCTCGGAGCCGAACAGGAAGATCGGCTGCGTGCCCAGCGACGTGTGGGCGCACATCGTGATCCCGACGGAGGAATCCACCCGCGTCAGCTCTTCGACGGCGATCGCGTAGGCGAGTGTGTCCCCGCCGCCGCCGCCGTACTCCTCCGGGAACGGGATGCCCATGAGGTTGAGGTCGCCGAGCTTGCGGACGATGTCGTACGGGAAGCGCTTGTCACGATCGAGCTCCTCGGCGACCGGTGCGACCTCGCCCTCGGCGAAGTCGCGCACGGTGCGCCGGATGAGCTCGTGGTCGTCGGAGAGATCGAAGTCCATGTCCCCGATTATGGGGACGCACCGGCTCGCCGGGCGAGCTCGACCAGCGTGCGCACGCCCCAGCCCGCGCCGCCCTTGGCCGCGTAGGCCTTGCCGCGGTCCCAGGCCACGCCGGCGATGTCCAGGTGCGCCCACGGGACGCCGCCGGTGAAGCGGTGCAGGAACTCGGCGGCGGTGATCGACATCGCCTCGCGCTTGGCGGTCGAGTTGACGATGTCGCCGTAGCGGCCCTTGATCAGGTCGGCGTAGTCCGGGCCGATCGGCAGCCGCCACACTGGCTCGCCCGCCGCCCGCGCGGCGGCCTCGACCTCGGCGCACCAGCCGTCGTCGTCGCCCATCAGCCCGGCGTTGACCGAGCCCAGCGCCACGACCACGGCGCCGGTGAGCGTGGCGACGTCGACCAGCCGCTCGGCGCCCGCGTTGACCGCATGGGCGAGGCAGTCGGCCAGCACCATGCGGCCCTCGGCGTCGGTGTTGTTGACCTCGATCGTCGTGCCGTTCATCGCCCGCACGATGTCGCCGGGCTTGACCGCGTGGCCCGAGGGCATGTTCTCGGTCGCGCCGACGACGCCGAGCACGCGGACCGGCAGCCCGAGCCGGGCGATAGCCGCCACCGCCTCGACCACGGCCGCGCCGCCCGACATGTCGAACTTCATCTCCGCCATCTTCGCCGCGGGCTTGATCGAGATCCCGCCGGTGTCGAACGTGACCGCCTTGCCCACGAAGCCCAGGCGCGGGCCGCTCGACTCGGCCGGCTCGTAGCGCAGGACGATCAGCCGCGGGTCCTCGTCGCTGCCGCGGGCGACGGCCGCGAACGCGCCCATGCCGCGTGCCTCGATGCCCTCGCGCCCCTCGACCTCCACGCTGAGGCCGTCGATCTCGGTGGCCAGGCCGCGCGCGGCGTCGCTCAGCGCGGCCGGGGTGAGGTCGTTGGCGGGGAGGTTCTGCAGTTCGCGGGCCTCGTTCTGCGCGCCGGCGACCACGACCGCGCTCGCCGCCGGCGCCGACACGTCGTGGTGCGCGGACACCAGCAGCTTCTGCACCCGCGGCGCGTCGTTGGCGTCGTCGCCGCTCTTGTAGCGGTCGAAGCGGTAGTCGCGCAGCAGCGTGCCCTCGACCAGCCCGGCGACGACCTCGTCGCCCACGTGGTGGGGCACCTCCCAGCACAGGGTGAGCGTGTTGAGCTCGTTGGCCCGGCCCAGCGCCACGGCCGCGGCAACGCGCGCCTTCTCGGCGTCGAAGCTGTCGCGCTGGCCCAGCCCGATCAGGATCCAGCGCTTGCCCGCGGCGTGCTGCACGGCCAGCTTGCGGAACCCCCGCCGCGCCTCGCCGCTGTCGAGCAGCGCCTGGAGCTGACCGCCCGGCGTGTCGTGCGCGACGTCCTCGTCCTCGAAGACGCCCACGACCACGGTGTCGGCGTCGGTATCGGGCGGATTGCTGGTGGTGGACTGGACCTCCATGCGGGCGGCGGACACTACAGTTCGGCGCCTTATGCCCGAGACCGTGATCCTCTCCACCGCTCGTACCCCCGTCGGCAAGCTTGGCGGCGGGCTCTCCACCCTCGATGCCACCGATCTTGGCGGGACCGCCATCTCCGCCGCCCTCGAGCGCGCAGGCGTAGAGCCCGAGCGGGTGGACCACGTGATCATGGGTCAGGTCCTGCAGGCCGGCCAGGGACAGATCCCCTCGCGCCAGGCCCAGATCAAGGGCGGGATCCCCAAGCCGGTCTCGTCGGAGACGATCAACAAGGTGTGCGCCTCGGGCCTGCGCTCGACCGTCCTCCTCGACCAGGCGATCCGCGCCGGTGACGTCGAGATCGGCGTCGGCGGCGGCATGGAGTCGATGTCCTCGGCGCCCTACCTGCTGCCCAAGGCGCGCTTCGGGTTCCGCATGGGCGACGCCAAGGCGATCGACGCGATGATCAACGACGGCCTGCGCAACCCCTTCACCGGCAAGCAGATGTTCGAGGAGGCCTCCGAGGTGGCGGCCGAACTCGAGATCACGCGGCCGGACATGGACCGCTGGGCGCTGCGCTCGCACCAGCGTGCGCTGGAGGCCACCGACGACGGCCGCCTGCCTGAGGAGATCGTGCCGGTCACGGTCAAGTCCAAGAAGGGCGAGACCACCGTCGAGGTCGACGAGGGCCCGCGCCGCGACACCGACCTCGAGAAGCTCGCCAAGCTGCCGCCGCTCAACCCCGACGGCTCGCACACCGCCGGCAACTCGCCGGGCGTCAACGACGGCGCCGGCGCCGTGGTCGTGGCCAGCAACGAGTGGGCCTCGGCCAACGACGCCGCGCCGCTCGCGCGCGTCATCGCCCACGCCCAGGTGGCGGACGACTACCCGTACCTCGCGCGCACGCCTGCCGCGGCGTCCAAGAAGGCACTCGAGAAGGCGGGCCTCACGGCCGACGACATCGACCTGTGGGAGATCAACGAGGCGTTCGCGTCGGTGGCGCTGAACTCGATCCGCGTCCTCGGCATCGACGAGGACAAGGTCAACGTCAACGGCGGCGCGGTGGCGATCGGCCACCCGATCGGCGCCTCGGGCGCGCGCATCCTCGGCACCCTCGTGCACGAGCTGCGCCGGCGCGGTGGCGGCAAGGGCGTCGTGGCCATCTGCTCCGGCGGCGGCCAGGGCGATGCCCTGATCGTCGAGGTGTACGGCAACGGCGCGTAGCGCGCCGCAGCAGCGCCTCTCGCGCGCGGTCGTCGCGCTGCTCGCCGTCACGTGCGGCGTCGCGGTCGCGAACCTCTATTACATTCAGCCGCTGCTCAACGAGGTGGGCAGCGAGTTCGGCCTGTCCGACACCACGGCGGGCCTGCTCGTCACCGCCTCGCAGGTGGGCTACGTCATCGGGCTGGCCGCGCTGGTGCCGGTGGGCGACCTCGTCGAGCGCCGGCGCCTGATCGCCACCCTGATGGCGACCTCGGCGCTCGCGGCCGCTGCCTGCGCGGCCGCGCCCGGGTTCCCCGTGCTCGCCGCTGGCCTGGTCGCGCTCGGGCTGCTCTCGGCGGTGGCGCAGATCGTCGTGCCGCTCTCCTCGACGCTGGCCGGCCCGGAGGAGCGGGGACAGGTCGTCGGCACCGTGATGAGCGGGCTGCTCATCGGCATCCTCGCCGCGCGCACGGTGAGCGGGCTCATCGCCGAGGTCGGCGGCTGGCGGCTCGTGTTCGGCGTGGCCGCCGGGCTCATGCTGCTGCTCGCCCTGATCCTCGCCCGCGCACTGCCGGTCGCTCCGCCGCCGGAGAAGCTCACGTATCCCAGGGTGCTGCGGTCGGTGCTGACGCTCATCCGCGAGGAGCCGGTGCTGCGCCAGCGCATGGCCCTGGGCGCGCTCGGCTTCGCCTGCTTCTCGATCCTGTGGACGGCGATCGCGTTCCTGCTCGGCGGCCACTACGGGTACGGCGAGGGCGTGATCGGGCTCTTCGGGCTGGCTGGCATCGCCGGCGCCCTGATCGCGCCGGTGTCCGGTCGCCTCGCCGACAAGGGGCACGGCCGGGTGGCGGTGACGGCGTTCCTGATCATCCTGCTCGTGAGCTGGGGCGTGCTCGACCTGGGCGGCACGTCGATCGTCGCGCTCGTCGCCGGCATCGTGCTGCTCGACCTCGGGGTCCAGGGCGCGCACATCAACCACCAGGCCACGATCTACGCGCTCAAGCCCGAGGCGCGCAGCCGGATCACCACCGCGTACATGGTCGCGATGTTCCTGGGCGGCGTGGTGGGCTCGGTCGCGGCGGCGGCGGTCTACGGTGCCGCGGGCTGGAGTGCCACCTGCGCGCTCGGCGCGGGCATGGCGGCGCTCGCGCTGGCTGTGTGGGCGCTCACCCAGCGCGTGGTGGCCTCGCCGGTACGCTCGCCCGCGTGAGTCCCGCTGCCGCGTTCTTCGACCTCGACCGCACGCTGATGGCCGGCTCGTCCGCCTTCGCGTTCGCGCGCGAGGCCTACAAGTCCGGCCTCATGACGCGGCGCCAGATCGCCTCGGGCGCACTCGCGAACCTCTCCTTCCGGCTGCAGGGCTCGACGGACCAGTCCACCGACAACATCCGCGACCAGGTCGGCGGGATGCTCGCCGGCCTCGCCGTCCGCGACATCCAGCGCATGGGGCCGGGGATCCTCACCGAGGTCCTGCCGCGCGTGTACCCGCAGATGCTGCAGGAGGCCTGGCGCCACCAGGACGAGGGACGCCCCGTGTACATCGTCACCGCGTCCTCGCAGGAGATGGCCGACCTGGTGGCCGGGGCGCTGCTGTTCGACGGCGCGCTCGGGTCGGGCTGGGAGAAGGAGGACGGGCTCTACACCGGCCGCGCCATCGAGCCGTTCACGTACCGCGAGGGCAAGGCCGAGGCCATGCGCGAGCTGGCACTGCGCGAGGACTACGACCTCGACGCGTCCTACGCGTACTCGGACTCCGAGTCCGACCTGCCCATGCTGCAGGCGGTCGGCAACCCCGTGGCTGTCAACCCCGATGCCGAGTTGGCCCGCGTCGCGCGCGAGGAGGGCTGGCGCGTCATGCGCTTCGAGCGCCTGCGCCGGCGCCTGTTCGTGGCCGGCGGGGCGGTGGCGGCGCTCGCGCTCGGCGCCGGTGGCCGCGCCGCCCTGCGCCGCCGCCAGCCTCCGCCGAGTCGCGTGCGCCGTGCGGTGACGCGGCGATGAGCGAGCAGCTGCTCACCGACGAGCAGCGCGACATCCGCGCGCTCGCCCGACGCTTCGCCGACGAGGAGATCGCACCGCGCGCGACCGCCTGGGATCGGGAGCACCACTTCCCCGCCGACGTCTTTGCCGCGCTGGGCGAGCTCGGGCTCATGGGCGTGTGCGTGCCCGTGGAGCACGGCGGCGCCGGCGCGGACTTCCTCAGCTACGTGCTCGTGCTGGAGGAGCTGTCGCGGGGCGACGCCGGGGTGGGCGTCACCGTCGCGGTGCACACGAGCGCCGGCACGCTGCCGCTGCTGGCCAACGGCACGCGCGAGCAGATCGACCGCCTGGTGCCGCCGCTGGCCCAGGGGCACGAGCTCGCCGCCTTCGCGCTCACCGAGTCCGAGGCCGGCAGCGACGCCGGCGCGCTGCGCACACGCGCCGACACCGAGGGCCGTATCACCGGCGCCAAGCAGTGGATCACCAACGGTTCGCACGCGCACACGTTCGTCGTCTTCGCGCGCGATCCCGATGACCGCATCTCCGCCTACGTCGTGCGCCGCGGCGCCGAGGGCTTCCGGCCCACGCGTGAGGAGGAGAAGCTCGGGCTCAATTCCTCCTCGACCGCCGACCTCGCCTTCGACGCCACGCCCGGCGAGCGCCTGGGGGAGCCGGGCGCGGGGATGCGCATCGCGCTATCGACGCTCGACGGCGGGCGCATCGGCATCGCGGCACAGGCGACGGGCATCGCGCAGGCCGCCCTCGACCTGGCCGCGAGCTACGCGCGCGAGCGGCGCGCCTTCGGCGGCCCCATCGGCCGCTTCGGCCAGATCCAGCAGAAGCTGGCCGACATGCAGACCGAGGTCGAGGCCGCGCGCGCGATGACCTGGCGCGCCGCGCGCCTGAAGGAGTCCGGCCGGCCGCACACGGTCGAGGGCGCGCAGGCCAAGCTGTTCGCCTCCGGCGTGGCGCGCCGCCACACCGGCGAGGCGATCCAGATCCTCGGGGGCTACGGCTACACCAAGGAGTTCCCCGCCGAGCGCTACTACCGCGACGCCAAGGTGACCGAGATCTACGAGGGCACGAGCGAGATCCAGCGGCTAGTGATCGCGCGGGCCATGCTCGGGGACGCGGCGCGATGAAGCGCGCCTAGACTTCTGGCCCGATGGCCGCCACGCCCAAGCCCTTCGCTGAGCGCGACGTCCCGTTCGAGACGATGAGCGGGATCCCGGTCAAGGCCCTGTACACCGAGGCCGACCTGCCGGCGGACGTCGACGAGGCCATCGGCCTCCCGGGCGAGCCGCCGTTCACGCGCGGCGTCTACCCCTCGATGTACCGCGGTCGGCTGTGGACGATGCGGCAGTTCGCCGGCTTCGGCACGGCCGAGGAAACCAACGCGCGCTTCCGCTACCTGCGCGACCACGGCCAGAAGGGCCTGTCGACGGCCTTCGACATGCCGTCGCTGATGGGCCACGACTCCGACTCGCCGCGGTCGCTCGGCGAGGTGGGCCGCGAGGGCGTCGCCATCGACATTGTCGACGACATGGAGCGCCTGTTCCTCGGCATCCCGCTGGACGAGGTCAGCGTGTCGATGACGATCAACGCGCCCGCCGCGATCATGCTCGCCTACTACGTGGTCGCGGCCGAGGAGCAGGGCGTGCTGCCCGACCGGCTGGCCGGCACGATCCAGGCCGACATCCTCAAGGAGTACATCGCCCAGAAGGAGTGGTGCTTCCCGATCGACCCGGCCATGCGCCTGTTGGGCGACATGATCGAGTGGTGCTCGACGGAGATGCCGCGCTGGCATCCGGTCTCGATCTCCGGCTACCACATCCGCGAGGCCGGCTCGACGGCGGCGCAGGAGCTGGCCTTCACGCTCAAGGACGGCCTGACCTACGTCGATCAGGCGGTCGAGCGCGGGCTCGACGTCGACGCGTTCGCACCGCGCCTGAGCTTCTTCTTCAACGCGCACATCGACTTCTTCGAGGAGATCGCGAAGTACCGCGCCGCCCGCCGCATCTGGGCGCGCGAGCTGAGGGAGACCTACGGCGCCAAGAAGCCCGAGTCGTGGCGCATGCGCTTCCACACGCAGACCGCCGGCGTGTCGCTCACCGCCCAGCAGCCGCTCAACAACATCGTCCGCACCGCGATCGAGGCGCTGGCGGGCGTGCTCGGCGGCACGCAGTCGCTGCACACCAACTCCTACGACGAGGCGCTGGCGCTCCCCACCGAGGACGCCGTCCGCATCGCGCTGCGCACGCAGCAGGTCATCGCCGAGGAGACCGGGGTGGCGAACACCATCGACCCGCTCGGTGGCAGCTACTTCGTCGAGGCCCTCACCGACGAGCTCGAGGCCCAGGCCTATGCCTACTTCGCGAAGATCGACGAGCTCGGCGGCATGGTCGAGGCGGTCAAGCGCAACTACCCGCAGCGGGAGATCGCCGAGGCCAGCTTCCGCTACCAGCAGGAGGTGGACGAGGGCCGCCGCAAGATGGTGGGCGTCAACGCGTTCACCGAGGGCAACGAGAGCAGCGAGATCCCGACCCTGCGCATCGACCCGGCGCTCGAGACCAAGCAGATCGAGCGCCTGCAGCGCGCCCGCGCGGACCGCGACGATGCCGGCGTCCAGCAGGCACTGTCGGCGGTGCGCGACGTGGCCGCCGATCCGCCCCGCAACCTCATGCCGGCCCTCCTGGATGCCGCCCGTGCGCACTGCACGGAGGGCGAGATCATCGAATCACTTCAAACCGTTTTCGGTACTTACACCGAGACCCCCGTGTTCTAGGGTCGAACCGCGGGACCAATTCCCGCGTACCCCGGTCCGTATCCCAACTCGGAGGCCCGATGCGAAAGCTGCTCGTCGCACCCGTTCTCGCCGCCGCCCTTGTCGTCGCGCTGCTCCTCTCTGCGACCGCGATGGGCGCGAGCGCGTCCGTGAGCGTGAAGGACAACTTCTTCAGCCCGAAGTCCAAGTCGGTCAAGAAGGGCACCACCGTGAAGTGGACGTGGGCGGGTCGCGCCCCCCACAACGTCACGTTCCGGACCGTGCACTCCTCGACGAAGACGAAGGGGTCTTTCCAGCACATTGGGATCCTAAGCTTAGAATTCCACGTGGACAAGTTGTCGCG
>JADMIO011565027.1_pt1 | contig 24169 bp, 10 predicted proteins | sample 8958161 | NCBI WGS metagenome assembly JADMIO01 (sample SAMN16585339, study PRJNA669376) | soil metagenome | isolation source: Crop rotation soil | place: USA: Cullars Rotation, Alabama | collected 2011
TCGGGTCGCTCTCGGCGCGGGTCCGATGCGGTTGTTGCGTTTTCTTTTGGTTGAGAGTGTGTTGCTTTCCGTGGTCGGCGGTCTCGCCGGAATCCTTCTCGCGATCTGGGGACTGGATGTTTTGGTGGCAGTCGGCGCGAAAACCGTGCCGCGTCTCCGCGAAGTCAATCTCGATGCGACAGTGCTGTTCCTGACCTTCACAATTTCGGTGGCGACTGGGATTGTGTTTGGAATCGCGCCCGCTCTGGCCAGCGCCAAACCCGAACTCACCGAAGCATTAAAGGAAGGTGGCCGCGGCACTAGCTCCGGCGCGCGTCGCAATCAATTACGAAACAGTTTGGTTGTGGCCGAGATCGCGCTCGCCCTGGTGCTGCTGATTGGGGCAGGCCTGCTGATGAAAAGTTTCGTTCACCTCCAGAACGTCAATCCGGGGTTCAATCCGAAGAACGTGGTGACGGCGGAGCTTTCCCTGCCACTGCTGAAATATCCGCGCGGCAAACCGGTGATCGATTTCTACGCCGAAGTTCTTCGGCGGGTAAGCTCATTGCCAGGAGTACAGAACGCTGCGTTTACCAACATTCTGCCGCTCAGCGGCTCCAACACGGACAATTCTTTTCACATCGAAGGCCGAAACGAGATGGTCACGAAGGTCTTTCCCGACGAAGAGATTCGCGCGATTACGCCGGATTATTTTCGAGTTCTGCAAACGCCCCTGTTGCGTGGCCGCTTTTTCACCGACGCCGACAATCTCGACGCCCCCGGCGTTGTCATTATCAATCAGGCAATGGCCAAAAAATATTGGCCCGGTGAAGAAGCGGTCGGCAAACGGATCAACTTCGGTGATGCGGACCCGACGAAGATTAAATGGTTCACGATTGTCGGGGTGGTTGCGGACATTCATCACCAGGGATTGGACGTCGATCCGAAACCTGAGTTTTACCTGCCTCATGCGCAGCGGGCGTATCGTGGAATGATTTTGACTGTCCGCAGTGACGAAGATTCGAAGTCGCTGATCCCGATGCTGCGCAAAGAAATTCGAGCTATCGATCCGGATCAACCCCTCGCCAACGCGCGCACGCTCGAGACGGTGGCTGCAGAATCAATCGCGCCGCGCCGGGTGTCCGTCGCTTTGCTGGGCGTATTCGCGGGGATTGCGTTGTTGCTCGCCGGCGTCGGCATTTATGGAGTGATTTCGTATCTGGTGGTTCAGCGCACCCACGAGATTGGTGTGCGCATGGCGCTCGGCGCGCAGCGTCAGGATGTGGTGCGGATGGTCGTCGGACACGCCTTGAAGCTCGTCGGAATCGGGGCCGTGATCGGTCTCATGCTCGCACTTCTTTCAACCCGCGCCCTGGCTGCTTTGCTTTACAGCGTCAGCGCCTTTGACCTCGCTACTTTCGTTTTTGTTCCGATCACGCTCGCCGGAGTGGCGCTGCTCGCCAGCTACATCCCCGCGCTCCGCGCAACCCGCGCCGATCCGATGATCGCGCTCAGTCACAACGCATAATGATTAAGCTTCATAATCTCGAACGTTCTTATCCGCTCGCGAAAGGAAAGTTCTACTACGTCCTCCGCGATATCGACATCGAAGTGAAGGAAGGTGAATTCGTTTCGGTGATGGGGCCGTCCGGCGCCGGCAAGTCGACGCTTCTTCACATTCTCGGCATGCACGATCACGGCTGGACCGGCGAATATTTCTTCAACGACACCGCCGTTCATCATCTCAAAGCGAAGGAACGCGCCGCGCTTCGCAACGAATACATCGGCTTTGTCTTTCAGCAGTATCATCTGCTTGATGATTTGACGGTTTACGAAAATCTCGAGATCCCGCTGTCCTATCGAAAAGTCAGCAAGCAGGAACGGTCGGCGATTGTGGCCGACGTTCTCGACAAGTTTCAGATCGTCGCCAAAAAAGATTTGTTTCCGCGCCAATTGTCCGGCGGCCAACAGCAGCTGGTCGGCGTTGCCCGGGCAATCATTGCCAGTCCGAAACTGATTCTGGCGGACGAGCCCACTGGAAATCTGCACTCGAGCCAGGGCGAGGAGATCATGGAGCTCTTTCAAAAACTGAATTCCGAGGGCACGACCATCATTCAGGTCACGCACTCGGAGAAAAATGCAGGATACGGGAATCGGGTCATCCAGCTGCGAGACGGCTGGGTGGTCGAGGGCAAATCTCAACCAACCAACTAATTATGTTCACTACTGTTCGTAACACGATCGTTGTCTTGCTCATTTCGGTGAGCGCTTCATTTGCCGTTGAAGAAAATCTTTCTCGCCAGGTTGATGTGTCACCCGGCGACAAACTGGTCGTCGACGTGGATTTCGGATCGATCCAGGTCGCGGCCGGTTCCGATGGGAAAGTTGCTCTCGACGCGCATCGACTGGTCGATTTCGGGAACGAGGCCAAGGAAAAAGAATTTCTGGCCGCGGCGCCGATTACGGTGACCAAAGAGGGGAACGTGGTGACCGTTCGATCGCGGCGCCAGGAATCCTGGACCCACTGGCATTTTGGTTTTTCCAAAACGGACGCCAGTTACACCCTGCATGTGCCAAAAAAATTCGATCTCGATCTGCGGACCAGCGGCGGAGCGATCGCCGCCGTTGATATCTCGGGAAACCTGAAGGCGCATACCAGTGGCGGCGGATTGGAGTTCGCGAATCTGGAAGGAACGCTGATCGCCGACACGAGTGGTGGATCGATAAAACTCGAAGGATGTAAATGCCCGGCCGACATCAAAACCAGCGGTGGCCACATCTCGGTTGTAAATGGAACAGGCGCTTTGCGCGCCCGGACCTCTGGCGGCCGAATCGAAGTGCACAATGTGAACGGTGATGCCGATGTCGAAACCAGCGGCGGCGGCCTGGTCTTGGAGAGGATCAAAGGAAAGCTGGTCGGCAAAACATCCGGTGGATCGATTCACACTTCGATTCCCGATGAAGTCGCCGGCGACATGCAGTTGAAAACCTCAGCGGGAAGCATCGAGCTGGCCGTGCCGGAAAATGCCGCGCTCGACATCGATGCCCGAACAAGTGTGGGCCACGTGGTCAGCGAACTTCCGCTTACGACCAGTGATTCAGGGCGGCAACATTTACGCGGAAAACTCAATGGCGGCGGCAAATCCGTGGTTCTCGAGACTTCGGCCGGAAGCATCACCCTCAAGGCTGCTTCCTCCCATCTCGCAGGGCGTTAGAAGGAAATTATGATACTCGATTCATTTCGTCAGGATGTGCGCGTCGGGCTGCGCGTATTGTTCAAGGAGAAATCGTTTTGCTTTCTGGCGACGCTGGTCCTCGCTCTCGGCATCGGCGGAGCAACGACCCAATTCACCGTGGTCAACGCCATCGTGTTGCGCGGGTTTTCGTTTCCGCATCCGGAACAGTTGATGAGCGTGGGTTTGATCGATCCCAAGGCGACGGCCCAAAATAATAATTTCGGCAACGGTCAAATTCCGACGGCCCAGGATTACGAAGACCTCAAAGCGGCCCAGAAATCGTTCTCGATGATGGCCGGTTACCTTTCCGGATCGACGATCAACGTCACTTACAAAAACAATCCGCAGCGGTACACCGGCGGTTACGTCACGGAAGATCTCTTCAAGATCGTAGGCGTAGCACCGGCTTTGGGCCGTGACTTCACTGCCGAAGACAACAAGCCCGGCGCCGAGAAAACGGTTATTCTGGGCGACGAAATCTGGCATCGTGATTTCAACGCAGACCCGAACATCATTGGCCAGGGTGTTCGGGTTAACGGCAAAGCCGCGACTGTTATTGGGGTGATGCCGCCGGGCTTTAAGTTCCCGTTCTCCGAGGAACTTTGGACCCCTCTATATAATGAGTTCCCGGTTACGCCCCGGGGAGACCTGCGGCTCGGAGCGAATAATAACGCGCCTGCGGTTATGGGCCGGCTCAAGCCGGGCGTGAGCCTTGACCAGGTAAATGCGGAGTTCGTCGGACTCGCCCGTCATTTGGCGGAAGACTTTCCCAAGACAAACCAGAATTTCACCTCGGCCAGCGTCCAGCCGCTGCTGAATGCATTCACCTTCGTTGGTTTGAGACAAACCGTTTGGGCAATGCTGGCGGCGGTCATTCTCGTATTGCTGATCGCGTGCGTGAACGTGATGAACATGCAATTCGGCCGCGCCGCGCTTCGGGCGAAGGAACTGGCAATTCGCGGGGCCCTCGGCGCCACCCGATGGAGACTCGTTAGGCAAATGTTGACGGAGAGCCTGGTCGTCGCGGTATTCGGCGCGGCCGCCGGCGTGCTCCTGGCATATTGGGGAGTCGATTTGCTGTTGCGAGCATTCAGCGCGTCGCCATTTCCGTTGCCTTACTGGTGGCGTTTCACCATCGACGGCCGGGTGCTTGCGTTCACATTGATCGTTACCCTGCTGGCAACGGTCGTTTCCGGCTTGGTGCCGGCTTTTCTCAGTGCCAGAGCCAATGCGGCTGAGATCATGAAAGAAGGTGGTCGCGGTAACAGCAATCGTCTGGTCAACGGAATCACCCGGGTGCTGGTGATCGGGCAAATCGCATTGACGGCGGCGCTGTTGATCGCGGCGACGTTGCAGATCAAATCGATTCGAAACCAGAGCACGCTCAACTACGGTTACGACGAGAACGCCCTTTACGCCGCGCGAATGGCTTTGATGGAAGGGGCATATCCAACTCAGCAAGCGCGGAGCGAGTTTTTTAAACGCGCGCTGCACACTTTGCGGGCCAATCCGCAATTTGATTCCGTCGCCCTAACGAGCCGCTTTCGCATGACTTTTTCCGGCGCCGGCCAGTACGAGGTCGATGGAAAAAGCTATCTGACAGACCGCGATCGTCCCACCGGAAATTATGAATCAATCTCGGACAATTACTTCGCGACCCTGGGGCTGAAAATTTCGGAGGGCCGCGATTTCACAATCGACGACGTGGATTCAAAGCAACCGGTGGCGATTGTGAATGCGAGCTTTGCCCGAAAATATTGGGGCAATCAAAGCGCGATCGGTCATCAAGTTCGAATTTTCAATCCGGCCAAGCCCGATGTGTGGCGGACGATCGTCGGTGTCGTGCCCGACACTTTGATGCAAGGTCCGTTCGATCAGCAGACCGAGCCGGCTGGGTTTTACATGCCGCTTCTCGGCAGCGACCTGATCACACAATTTTGCACGATCCTTGTCCGGCCTCGCGGCGGTGAACGCGCCGAAACTCTCGGACCGGCCCTGAGCAGGGCGGTCGCTCAGCTGGATCCGGATCTTCCAACCTATTTTCCGGGAACGCCCGCCCAGTTTCATCACGAAATTCTCAACGGCAATCGCGTGATCGCGACGCTGTTCACCATCTTCGGAATCATCGCCTTCATTCTTTCCGCGGTTGGTCTTTACGGGGTGATGAGTTTTTCGGTGAACCAGCGCACTCAGGAATTTGGGATTCGAATGGCGCTGGGCGCGGATGCAAAACGAATCTTTCGAATGGTGATGACACAAGGCGCATGGCAACTCGCCATCGGCCTTGCTCTTGGCGCCGGCGGAATCGCATTGCTCCTGGGCGTGGTCGCGGCGTCGGCGCTGAAAACCATGCTGTTCAAGGTCAACGCCCTCGATCCTACGATTTATTTCGCAGTGTCCGGGCTGCTCACCCTCGTCGCCGCGGTGTCGTGCTTTGTGCCCGCCCGCCGCGCCACCCGCGTCGATCCAATGATTGCGCTCCGGTATGAATAACAATCAACGCCACGGATAGGAAGATGTTGGAAGATCTGCGTTTCGCGATTCGGCAGCTCGTCAAAAATCCGGGCTTCACTTTAATTGCGATTTTCGCGCTTGCCCTGGGCATTGGCGCGAACACCGCAATTTTCAGTGTGGTCAACGCGGTCCTGCTAAGACCGCTCCCGTATCCGGAGTCGGATAAATTGATTGTCATGCGTGAGCGCTCTAGCACGTTCGACCGCGGCGCGGTTGGCTACATGAACTGGCTGGATTGGCACGCGAACCAGCGCAGTTTTACCGACCTCGTACTCGTTAGGCGGGAAAGCTTTAACTTTTCAATGCGCGCGGGCGTCGGAGCGCCGGAGCGAGTCCGCGGCGTTCGGGTGAGCGCAGGTTTTATTTCCACCTTGGGATTAAAACCGCTGATTGGCCGCGACCTGACGACTGCCGAAGATTCCGATGGCGCGCCGAACGTCGTTTTGATCAGTGAGAATTTATGGAAGAAAGATTTCGGCGGCTCGCCTGATGTTCTCGGCACCCGCGCCTTAATTGATGGCCTGGAACGCGAGATCGTCGGCGTTTATCCCTCTAAGTTACAATTTGGTCGCAGCCCGGATGTGATCGTGCCGATGGGGGAGATCGTGAAAGACCCGGGAATGCAAAGCCGGGACAATCATCAGGGTTTTTGGTGCCTGGGAAGATTGAAGCCTGGAACAACGATGATTCAGGCGAACAGCGATCTGGATGCGATCGCGGCAGACCTCGAGAAAAAATATCCGGATTCAAACACGGGGCGCCGCGTGACGATGCGGCCGTTGTTTGAAACAACAGTCGGCGATTATCGAGCAAGTTTGAACCTTCTGGTCGTCGCGGTCGGTTGTGTTTTGCTAATCGCGTGCGCGAACGTCGCCAACCTGCAATTGGCCCGGGCCCTGGCGCGCTCAAAGGAGATGGCGGTGCGGGCGGCGCTTGGCGCGAGCCGATGGGCAATCGCGCGACAGCTTTTGGTCGAGAGCACACTCATCGCTCTGATCGGCGCAATCGCCGGTATTTTGCTTACGGTGTGGAGTCTCGACGCCATTCTCGCGCTAACGCCGGCAAACGTTGTGCGATTTCACGAAGCGCGCATCGACCTGGGTGTTCTCGCGTTTACGGTCCTGGCCGCGCTCTTTGCCGGAATTTTGGTGGGCATCTGGCCCGCCTGGCGGATTTCGAACAACTCTTCGCTGTCGCTGGCTTTGCATGAAGTCGGCGGCCGCGGATCGAGCGATGGCGCGGGCAGGCAACGAATGCGGTCGGGGCTTGTCGTGACGCAGGTCGCATTGGCGATTGTTCTGCTCGCGGGCGCGGGTTTAACCCTCAAGAGCTTCTGGCACGCCCAAAATGCGCCGCTCGGGTTTAATCCAAACGGCATCGTGACTTTTGCGATCTCGTTGCCGGATGCGAAATACAAAGAAGACGAGCAAAAGGACGCGTTCTGGACGCAATTGTTGGAGCGAGTCAAAGCCATTCCTGGAGTGGAGGCCGCGGCAATCAGCGCCAACAGTCCGTTCGACGACAACGAGTGGGACAGTGGTTTTCACGTTACTGGAACGCCACCCGCACCACTGGGACAAAAGCCGCCGGCTGAAATAAGTCCGGTGTCACCGGATTATTTTGCGGTGATGGGAATGCCGATTCTTCGCGGCCGCGGATTCGGACCGGAAGATTTACCCGGAGAGAAAGGGCATTCTCGCTCGATCATCATCGACGAGTCGTTCGCCAAAAAATATTTCCCGGACAAGGACCCGATCGGCCAGCACATCGACGACAACCAGACCCTCGATAAAACGCAGCCGCCGATGACGATCGTTGGCGTAGTTCCGCGGACGCGAAACGAATCGCCCGGCGAAGACAATTCGGAAAAACTTCTAATGGTCGAGGAGTACGTGCTCGCATCGCAGGAGCCGCAGGGCGCGAACAATTTGCATGTCCGCACCAATCTTCGCGACATCGGACCATTGGTTGCAGCCGTAAAGCACGAGGTGCGCGCGCTCGATTCCGATCAGCCGGTTGGCCAAATCACAACCATGAACGAAGCGATCGCGTCGAGTCTGGCGACTCGGCGCCTGACAATGGTGTTGTTGGCTGCGTTCGCAATTCTGGCGCTGGTCCTGGCGAGCGTCGGACTTTACGGGGTGATGGCGCTCACCGTGACCCAACGCACGCGCGAGCTCGGCATTCGAATGGCACTTGGCGCCGCCCGCACAAATATCTTTCGTCTGGTTTTAGCACACGGCATGTCGCTCATGGTTGTCGGGATCGCGGTCGGACTTGTTGGCGCAATAGCCGTCGGCCGCGCCCTTGTTTCGTTGCTTTACAATGTCGGCGCGCTCGATGCGGGTGCCGTCGCAACCGCTGTTTTCTCGCTTCTGTTAGTTGCGATCGTCGCCTGCTGCGTGCCGGCGCGTCGTGCCACCCGAGTCGATCCAATCATTGCTTTGCGCACCGAGTAATTTTTATGAATCAAATCCGTTTCGCATTTCGGCAGCTGATCAAGAACCCGGCGTTTTCCGCAGTGGCGATTCTCACTCTCGCGCTCGGAATCGGCGCGAACACCGCAATCTTCAGCGTCGTCAACGCCGTGTTGCTTCGGCCGCTGCCGTATCCGGATGCGGACCGGATCATGGTTCTGAACGAATCGGGAGGGGGGCAGGAGTTTTCCGTTTCCTTGCCAAATTATGAAGATTGGAAACGCGACAACACCTCGTTTCAGTTTCTTGCGATTACTCGTCGAGAATCGCGAAACTTGAGCGGCATGCCGGGGCAGGAGGCCGAGCGAATTCCGGTCGCGCACGTTTCGGAAGATTTTTTCAAAGTCATCGGACTGGCGCCCAAGTTGGGCCGGACTTTCACCGAAGAGGAATCGAAACCCGGCGGACCGCCGGCAGTAGTGATCAGCGAGCGGCTTTGGCAACGCTTGTTCGCGCGCGATCCGAACGTCTTGGGTCAAACGATAAAGCTCCACAATCAGGGCTACACCGTGGTCGGGGTGATGCCGGCAGCGATGGGGTCGCCGCAGGATACAGATGTCTGGTTTCCGTTCGCCCGCCGGATCGCTTCGATTTGGAACGACCGGACGATTCATCCAATGCTTTTTGTCTGGGGTCGATTGAAACCCGGTGTGACTCTCGATCAAGCGCGCACCGAAATGAAGGGAATCGCCGCCCGCCTGGAAAAGGAATATCCGGCCACGAACGCGCAAGCCAGTGTCACAGTTACACCTTTGCTCGAAAATCTGATCGGCAAGTATCGAACCAATCTCGGATTGTTGCTCGGAGCGGTCGGCTTGGTTCTGTTGATTGCCTGCGCCAATCTCGCCAATCTGTTTGCCGCGCGCGGCGCGGCGCGATCGCGTGAGTTCGCCATTCATGCAGCAGTCGGCGCGACTCGCGGCCAAATCATTAAAAAACTTCTGATCGAAAGTTTTGTGGTCGCCATTCTTGGCGGCCTCGTCGGATTTTTGATCGCGATCTGGGTCCGCAACGGTTTGATCGCGCTCAGTCCGGGAGACGTTTCGCGGTTTCAACAAATATCATTCGATCTTCCAGTTCTCGGATTCACATTTTTGATGGCATCGCTGACGACGGTATTATTCGGGTTGTGGCCGGCCTGGCAGGCCTCGCACGCCGATGTTCAACTCGCTTTGAAGGAGGGATCGTCGGCCAGTGGCGATCCGCCTTCCGCCAAACGCGCGCGCGATTGGCTGGTGATCGGTGAGATTGCACTCACCCTCACTCTTCTGGTGGCAGCGGGACTCGTTCTGAAAAGTTTCGGTCGAATGCAGGCTGTCAAACTAGGGTACGAACCGCGAGGTCTGATTACTGCCAGGCTGGACCTTCCCTTTCGCGTTTATTCAAGCCGCGAGAAAGTGATCGCGGTCACCAATTCGTTGCTGGAAAAGTTGCGCGTTCTGCCGGGAGTTGAAAGTGTCGGGTTCGGTTCGAACTCACCGCTCATGGGTTCGTGGCAGACAGGTTTTTATCGGGACGGAACTCCGGCTCCCACGCCGAGTCAGATGCCTTCGGCTGACTTGGAAGTTGTGGCGGGCGACTACTTCGCAGCGTTCAAGGTCCCGCTGCTACGTGGCCGTACTTTCAATGCCGGCGATACGACGAACTCGCCACGCGTCATTATCGTCGATCAGGCTTTAGTTGACCAAATTTTTCCCGGAGAAGATCCAATCGGCAAACGCCTGATGGTTGATGTCGGCAACGACGAGGAAGGTTACGCACCTGCCGAGATTATCGGGGTTGTTGCCCGGATGCGGTTTCACCCCATCGATGAAACGACGCAGTTTCCGTTGATCTATTGTTCGATGACCCAGGCGTATCGCGCCAGTTTCGGATTATTTGTCCGGGCCGGAGCAGGCGCGGCTTCGCTCGAGAAACCGATCCGCAACGTCATCAGTTCCATCGATCCCGCCCAACCGGTGTACGATTTTCGCCTGATGCAGGAAAGGGTCAGCGACACCTGGGGCGTTCAACGACTCTTGAGTTTTCTATTTTCGATTTTCGCCGGGCTCGCGCTAGTGCTTGCGACTATCGGTCTTTACGGATTGCTCGCCTATACCACGCTCAAACGCGTCCGTGAAATCGGTATTCGTCTCGCACTTGGCGCGCGCCCGGCACAGATTCGCACCCTTATTCTTTCGCACGGGTTGCATTTGCTGCTGATCGGATCGGGCATCGGTCTCGCCGCTGCTCTGGCGCTGTCGCGGGCGTTGCAAAGCGTTCTTTTCGAAGCCAAATGGCTCGATCCGCGAATTTATCTCGTGGTCGGCGCGCTCTTGTTCCTTGCGACGTTTTTAGCGTCCTGGCTTCCGGCGCGCCGCGCATCCCGGGTGGATCCTATCGTTGCGCTCCGGGTCGATTAAACGTGAATACGCTTGTTAGTGACCTTCGATACGGAGCGCGCCAGCTCCTAAAAAATCCGGGCTTCACTTGCGCGGCGTTAATCACACTTGCGCTCGGTATCGGAGCCTCTACCGCCATATTTAGCGTGATAGACGGCGTTTTGCTGCATCCGCTTCCCTACCAAAAGTCGGATCAGATCATGACGCTCACCCCGGTCATGCGCAGCACCGGGGCCGCGGGCGGGGCCTCTGCGCCCGCGAATTACATCGACTGGGCGGAGCAGAACGACGTGTTCACGATAATGTCGGCTTCCCGGGGCGAGCAATTCAGCCTGAGTGATAACGATCGACCGGAGCGAGTCCGCGGCACGATGACAACATCAAGCATGTTTCCGCTCTTTGGGACCTCTCCGGTTCTGGGACGGACCTTGCTTCCATCCGACGAACAGCCGGGCCGCAATTATGTTGTGGTTCTTAGCTCCGAGCTTTGGGCTGCCCGTTACGGGTCCGATCCAAATATCGTGGGCCGTGAAATTTCCCTGAATGACGAACCGTACACCGTCGTCGGGGTGATGCCGCCGAATTATCGGCCGGACGGTTACGGAGAACTTTGGATTCCATCCCAATTTGGCGTTCCTACAAATTCGCTTCGGCCGAACACCGATCCGCGCCCGATTCGGGATAGCACTTATCTCGACGTTTATGCGCGCTTGAAGCCAAGTGTGACTCTCGACAAAGCACGCAGCGAAATGGACGCGATCGGCCGTCGATTGGAAACTCAGTATCCAACCGATAACAGAGACACCGGCATCCGGGTCACACCGCTGCATGACGAGATTGTCGGCGGTATTCGGCCAGTCTTACTCATGCTTCTCACCGCCGTTGGTTTTTTGCTTTTTATTGGCTGCGCCAACGTTGCGAATCTTTGGCTGGCCCGAGCCGCGACCCGCGCGAGAGAAATTTCTATTCGCGCTGCGATGGGCGCGAGCCGCGGCCGAATCATCCGGCAATTACTGACTGAAAGTGTGATGCTGTCGCTGTTCGGCGGGGCGCTCGGGACCTTGCTGGCTGTGTGGTCGATCCCGCTGCTGATGTCGATGGCGCCGCCGGTATTGCGAAATTTCAAGGATATTGGGCTAAACGGCCAGGTTCTTAGCTTTACTCTCGCCGTTTCTCTCGTTACCGGAATCTTGTTCGGGCTCGTTCCCGCCATTTCGTCGTCTTCGTCGTCACCGGCGGAGTGGCTGAAGCAAGGGGAGCGCGGCAGTAGCAGTGGCGGAAATCGTCGTCGCGGCTTTCTCATCGCCACTGAGGTCGGCTTGTCTTTGATTTTGCTGATCGGGGCCGGGCTCATGATCAAAAGTTTCGCGAAGCTCACCAAAGTCGACCCGGGATTTAATCCCGACCATTTACTCATATTTAATATAGGTACCTCGGCGAAAGCCGATGAAGAGCAACAGGTTCAGTTTTCCAAACAGGTGGTGCAACGGGTCGCCACTGTTCCCGGAGTCCAACATGTGGCGGCGATCAGCCGGCTGCCGTTTTCTGGCGGCAATAGCTCGCGCACATTCAATCGCGCCGGCAGCACGAAACAAGAATTTGCCGATATTCGGGTAGCGACGCCGGATTATTTCCAAACAATGGGAATCCCGCTGCTCCGCGGCCGCATTTTTGACGAGCATGATGTGAAAGGGTCGCTGCCGGTCGCGATTATTAACGAGCAAACCGCCCAGGAGGTTTTCCCCGGCCAAGATCCCATCGGACAGGTGATCGAGAACTTTGGTCCAAAGAATGAAAAGCTTCAGGTTGTGGGCGTAGTGGGCAATGTCCGCCACGTCGCTCTCGAGACGGCGCCGAGGGCCGAACTCTACCAACCGCTTGGGCAGGGCGTCTGGCCATTTGTTTTCATCGCGGTCAAAGTTGGGCCGGATGATCCGCTGACTCTTTTGCCGGCGGTCCAGCGGGCGGTTTGGGAAGTGAACAAGTCGGTGGCGCTCGGAAATCCGCGGACGATGAGCGACCTCATCGCGCGGACTTTGCTGCAGAAGAAATTTACAATGCTGTTGCTTAGCATCTTTGCCGGCTCCGCCCTGGTTCTGGCCGCAATCGGCCTTTACGGCGTAATTTCGTATTCGGTTGCGCAACGAACCCGTGAAGTCGGTATCCGGATCGCGCTCGGCGCGCAACGTGGCGACGTCCTGCGCTTAATTCTGCGCCAGGGCATGACGGTCGTCGCATGCGGAATGATTTTCGGCATCGCGGCATCGCTTGGTCTCACCCGGCTGATTGCATCGCTTCTCTATGGAATCAGTGCCAGCGATCCCACGATCTTTTTATCGTTCACTCTCACTCTCGCCGTTGTCGCGCTCGTTGCCGCCTGGCTTCCGGCGCGCCGCGCATCCCGAGTCGATCCGATCATCGCCCTTCGAACCGAGTAAATTTTCATGAACGATATCCGATTTGCTTTCCGGATGCTGGCGAAATCGCCGGGCTTTGCTCTGGTTGCAATTTTTACCCTGGCTCTTGGGATTGGGGCGAACACCGCAATTTTCAGCGTCGTTAACGCGCTCCTGCTCAAGCCGCTTCCGTTTCCTGAGCCAAAGCAGTTGGTTGCCTTCGGCATGACTAACACTCGCCAAAAGGAGCAAACGTTACTCGGTTCGCTTTCTTATCCTGATTTTTTTGATTTCCGCGATCAAAACCATACTTTCGCTGGCGTCGCCGTTTATCGTGATCGGTCGTTCGCCCTTTCGGGAGAACAAGGCGCAGTCAGCTTGCGCGGTCTTAAGTCGAGCGCGGAATTTTTCGACGTTCTCGGGATCAAACCGGCGATCGGCCGGACGTTTTCCCGCGATGATGAGCGGGCGGGTGGCGGTAATGGCGGATTTAAGGTGATTCTGACCGATAATTTTTGGCGTCAACATTTTGGCGGGGATCCGAATGTGCTGGGCCGAACGATTGAGCTCGACCGGCACTTGTACAGAGTCATCGGCGTGATGCCGCCGCGTTTTCAATATCCGATCGACAGTGATCCAGTCTCGTTTTACGTCACCATCGCGGAGGACGCGTCGACTGCGGATGGCACCAAACCGCCGACCGAAGAGCGGGGCATGCATAGCCTCGAGGCAATTGGCCGGCTCAAACCTGGGAGCAAAATTGAACAGGCGCAGGCCGATCTTTCGACGGTTGCGGCGAATCTCGAAAAGGAATATCCCAAAACCAATTCTTATTTTGGAGCCCGGGTGAAGCCGTTGCGGGAAGAGCTGATCGGCGATGTGCGGTCGGCGCTGTATGTTTTGTTTGGCGCGGTTGTTTGTGTCTTACTCATTGCCAACGCGAATGTCGCGAATCTTTTACTCGCGCGCGCATCTGTCCGCGGAAAAGAGATTGCGTTGCGCGCGGCCGTCGGCGCCAGCCGTGCGCGGATCATTCGTCAACTCTTGACCGAGAGTGTCATCCTGGCCGGACTCGGCGGTTTTTGCGGATTACTCGTCGCTCAATGGGGCACCGACGCTCTGATTAAAACAGTGCCGCAAAACATTCCCCGCATCTCCGAGATCCGGCTCGACGGTGTCGTCCTCGCCTTTACGATTTTGGTTTCGTTAGGCACGGGCATCATTTTCGGACTCGTTCCGGCGTGGCAAGCCTCCAAGGTCGATCTGAACTCTTCGCTCAAATCCGGAACCAGAATGGGTTCCGGCGAACACAAGGCCCATTTGCGCAATGGATTGGTCATGGGCGAAGTCTCGCTCGCCCTCGTTCTTTTAGTTTGCGCTGGTCTTTTGATTCAGACGTTTGCTCGCCTCGGACAGGTTCAGCCCGGGTTCCGTTCCGAGCGTTTGCTTACTGCGAGCGTCCAAACGTCCAGCGCCGGTTATCCCAAAAACGAAAACGTTATCGCATTTTACGATCGCCTTCTTGAGCGCATCCGCACGTTGCCCGGAGTTGATTCCGCCAGCGCAATCATTCCTCTTCCGCTGAGCGGCGCCAACATGGTGACAGACTTCGACGTTGAAGAGCATCCGCTTCCCGAAGGCCAGCGCGCGGGGGCGCCGGTCCGCATAATCGGCACCGATTATTTCAAGACAATGGGCATTCCATTGAAAAAAGGCCGCGCTTTTGGGCAAAACGATCAGTTCGACTCGCCGCCGGTTGTAATGGTGAATGAGCGTTTTGCCGCCAGGTTTTTCCCCGGTCAGGACGTAATCGGCAAGAGAATTACCCCGGGCTTCTCCGCCGACAACAATCCCGAGAAGGTTCGCGAGATCATTGGCGTCGTTGGAAACGTGAAGCATCAAGCTCTCAACAACGTTGATTCGCCGGAGATGTATTTGCCGCGAACACAGATTCCAATCACTCAAATGTCAATCGTCGTTCGAACGAGTGTGTCCGACCCCAGCAGCATTACCTCCGCGATGCGCGCGGAGCTGGCTGCGATCGACCCGTCCATCCCCCTAAACAGTGTTCGGGTCTTCGACGAATATCTCGCCCGCTCATTGGCGCGCCCGCGGTTCAACGCTCTGTTATTAACCATTTTTGCCGCAAGCGCGCTGGTCCTTACTGCCATCGGCATCTACGGGGTCCTCGCCTATTCAGTTGCCCAACGCACTAACGAGATCGGCATTCGAATGGCACTCGGCGCGGCCAAATACAACATCTTTAAATTGGTGATTGGACAGGCCATGACCATTGTCGGGATTAGCGTGGCGATCGGACTGGTCGGTGCCTTCGCCGCAACGCGTTTGTTGAGTAGCCTGCTCTTTGGGGTCAGCGCGTGGGATCCTATCACGTTCAGCGCGATCGTGGTTTTGATCTCGTTTGTGGCCTTTCTGGCGGCCTGGCTCCCCGCGCGCCGCGCTGCCCGGGTCGATCCCATCGTCGCTTTACGTACTGAATAATTCTTATGCAAAATCTTCGTTACGCTTTACGAGTTCTGGCCAAGCAACCGCTGTTCACCGCGATTGTAATTCTAACGTTTGCGCTCGGCATCGGGGCGAACACCGCCGTATTCAGCGTGCTTAACGCGGTCTTGTTGCGTCCGCTGCCGTTCAAGGAACCGCAGAATCTGGTTGCCCTTGGTGAATTCGACAGCCGCGAGAAGGCGGACCCGGGAACTGAAATCTCATCGAGCTCGTACCTCGACTACGTTGACTGGCGCGACCAAAACAAAGTTTTCGAGCACGTCGCTGTTTATACGAATCAGAGTGTCGGCACTCTGACTGACGGTAGCCAGGCAACCCACATTCAAGCCGAATCGGTGTCAGCCGATTTGTTTCCGCTGCTGGGAGTTCAACCAATGCTCGGTCGAACGTTTTTGCCGAAAGAGGACGAACCGGGCAATCGCGTCGTGATCTTGGGCTACGAATTTTGGCAGAGGCAATTTGGTGGAGACCGGGGAATTCTCGGCCGGAACATCACTCTCGACGGGAAAGCGTTTCAGGTGATCGGCGTGATGCCGCCGCACTTCACTTACCCGCTTCGATTTTCCAATCCGCCGGAACTCTGGATTTCCATGGCCCTCTTGCGCGCGACCGAGGACGGCTCCACGCCGATGACGGAGCAGCGAGACAATGATTTCTTCCAATGCGTTGCGCGATTGAAGCCCGGCGTCTCAATTCAACAAGCCCAGGCGAACATCGACACGATCACTGCGAGTTGGCATCAACAATACCCGGCCAAAAGTAATACGGGCGCGAAAGTGGTGCCGGAGTTGAGCGCGATGATTGGTAGCACTCATTCCGCTTTGCTGATGTTGTGCGCAATGGCGGGTTGCGTTCTGCTCGTCGCCTGCGTCAATGTCGCGAATTTGTTGCTTGCTCGTTCGCTTTCGCGCAACCGCGAAATCAGTATTCGGGCGGCGCTTGGCGCCGGACGCAGTCACATTCTGCGCCAATTGCTTGTCGAAAGCATTTTGCTTGGCGCGGTTGGCGGTTTGGCAGGTTTGCTTCTGGCCCTCTGGGGAATCGATTCTCTTAAAGCGTTTTTGCCCGGCATACCTCGAATTAACGAAGTCTCGCCCGATCTGCGCGTGCTCGCCTTCACCGGTCTGGTCAGTGTGGGCGTTGGAATTATCGCGGGACTGCTTCCGGCATGGCGAGCTTCACATCCGAATCTCGCGACCTCGCTGAACGAAGCTGCTCGCGGATCGAGCGAAGGCTCGGCCGGCCATCGGACCCGCGCCAGTCTCGTCGTGATCGAGATTGTGCTCGCGCTCGTTCTTCTGGCGAGCGCCGGACTGCTTGTCGAAAGTTTTCTACGATTACAAAAAGTTCCAGCGGGCTTCGATCCAACGAAGGTGGTGACCGCGCGAATTGCGTTGCCGGACGCAAGTTATCCAAAGCCGGAGAACTCGACGGCCTTTTTCAAAAAATTGATTGAACGATTCTCTGTGCTTCCAGGTGTGCAATCGGCCGCTGCGGCGTGGTGGATCCCCCTCAGCGGCAGCGAGATTAGCTTTAACTTCGACATTCAGGAGCGGCCGATGCCGGAGGGCCAGCAACCCGTCGCGGAAGTCAACGTTGTCACTCCGGAATATTTTCAGACCCTTCATACGCCGATCGCGCTGGGCCGCGGGTTTACCGAGCGTGATGACAGGAGCTCGCCCCCGGTCGTGATTGTGTCCGAGAGTTTCGCCAAACAATATTTCCCCGGCGAAAATCCAATCGGGAAACGGATCACTCCAAACGGAACCGATTCAAATAATAAACCGCCGCTGCGCGAAATCGTCGGCGTGGTCAGCGACATGCATTTGATCAGTCTGCGGGTCGCGCCGAAACCGCAGATTTACATTCCGCACCAACAGTTCGGAATCGGTGGGATGTCGGTCTTCGTTCGGACACAAGTCGATCCGGAATCGCTCACCAACGCACTGCGTCGAATTGTGGCGGAGATGGACAAGGACGTGCCGATCTATCGGACGCGAACCCTGACCGATTATATGACGCAATCCGTCGCCCAACCGCGCTTGAACGCGATGCTGGTGAGTTTGTTCGCCGTGATCGCATTACTTCTGGCCGCGGCCGGAATTTTCGGGGTGATGAGTTACTCCGTCACGCAGCGGACCCAGGAAATTGGAATTCGAATGGCGCTGGGTGCGCAACGTTACGATGTCTTGCGCCTCATTGTGGTTCAAGGAATGCGCTTCGTTTTCGTGGGTTTGGTTGTCGGGCTGATCGGCGTGGTGGTTTGTTCCCGATTGCTCCAAAGTTTCCTTTTCGGCATCGGCGCAACCGATCTCCGAACGATGCTCCTGGTTACACTGATTCTGAGTGGCGTTGCCTTTGTCGCCTGCCTGGTCCCGGCCCGTCGCGCAACCCTGGTCGATCCGATCAAGGCATTGCGCACGGAATGAATTTGAAAATGAAAACTTCAACCCCATCATTCTTATGAACGATATTCGTTTCGCGTTCCGGAAATTGCGTCAATCACCCGCATTCACCTCGATAGCGGTGCTAACTCTCGCGCTCGGCATCGGACTGAACACAACGATTTTTAGTTTGGTTAACGATTTGTTCCTGAAAGGTTTGCCGTTCAAGGAACCCGCGCGGGTGGTTCATTTGTTAAGCGGCGATAAATCGCGTGACCTGGTGGATTTCCCCATCTCGGGACCTCGATTTATGCATTATCGCGACGGCCAGACGATCTTTGATGGGTTCGCTGGTGAGAATTTTTTCGCATTTACTCTGACCGGCCTCGGCGATCCGGTTCAGGTTTTTGGAGGACGATTGACCTCCAACTACTTCGATGTGCTCGGCGTTCATCCGATTCTCGGCCGAAATTTTTTGCCGGAAGAGGAAGAAGGGGCCGACGTCGCGGTCATCACGAAAAACTTCTGGCAGAAGCGTCTCGGCGGTGATCCGAAAGTGATCGGCCGCAGCATTACCCTCGACGGCACCGCCCACACGATCGTCGGAGTTCTGCCGAACATGCCGACGACGTGGTTCGGCGCGAATCCGTCGGCCGAGGTATGGACAACGAAACCGATGCAGCTTCCGGGTTTCAGTTACGAGCGCTTGATGCGCGGAACGAGTTTTCTCCGGGTCGTCGGCCGGCTGAAACCGTCGGTCAGCGTAGAACAGGCTCAGGCTGCGTTACCTTCGCTCGACCAGAGTTACGTCACGCAATATCCGAACAAGATCGACGGTTCAATGATGACGACCCTTCGAATTTTGCCGCAAGACGTGACCCAAAATTTCCGAGCCGGCTTCATCACGCTCTTTGCCGCGGTCTGTTTTGTTTTGCTCATTGCCTGCAGCAATGTCGCGAATCTGCTCCTCGTTCGCTTTAGTGGACGACGCCGGGAGATTGCGCTGCGCGCGGCAATCGGCGCCTCGCGTGCAAGCATCATCCGTCTCTTCGTTTTTGAAAGTTTGCTCGTCAGTTTGATTGCCGGCGTAGTGGGAGCGTTCGTGGCCTGGCGATTGGTCCCGCTGGTTCCGCAAATGGCTTCCAACTTTCTGCCGTTAGAAGCAAATACCGCGACCAGTGTTTCGGTGCCCGTCCTGGCTTTCACTATCGCTTTGTCGCTTTTCACTGGTCTGTTGATGGGAATCTATCCTGCGCTCCAGGGATCACATGCCGACCTGGTCGACGCCCTGAAAGAAGGTGGCCGCGGAAGCAGCGGAAGCGTTCGCCAACAGCGATTCCGCAAAATCCTCGTCGGCGCGCAGGTCGCTCTTTCGGTCACCCTCCTGGCCGGTGCGGCGCTGCTGATCACGAGCTTCGTCCGGTTGTCGCAACAGAACATCGGTTTCCGCTCACAAAATCTTTGGACGGGAGGAATTACACTGCCGATTTCCCGGTACATGGACGCGCCCACGCGTCAGCGTTTCGTGGAACAAATGTTAAATGAGTTGCGTAATATTCCCGGCCTCGAGGCGGCGACGATCAGCGGCGACATTCCACTCGCCGGAGGCAATCGCACGCTCTACGCGCGCGCGGATAAAGATGTTCCGCCGCTCGAGAAACGGTCAAGCGGACCGTCCCACGATATCGCTCCTGATTACTTTAAGACCTGGGGTGTTCCACTTCTCGCAGGCCGCGAATTCAATGAGCACGATACGGCCGATGGCCAAATGGTCTGTCTGATCAGCGCCGCGGGCGCCAAGAAAGTTTATCCAAACGAAAATCCAATCGGGAAGACGTTGCTGGTAACCAGTCTCGGCGTTCCGTGCGAAATCATCGGCATTGTTGGCGACGTCCGGTCGATTCGAGTGGCTGATGCGCCCGGAATGGAATTTTACCGGCCGTGGGCGCAGGAGAATTTTCCATTCGTTAACGTCACCGTTCGGAGCAATTTCAAAGTGGATGCGGTGACCCGGCTCGTCCAAGGCGCGTTGGCCAAAGTGGATCCGAATCTGGCGATCGCCGTGCCCCAAAGTATGGATGCGGTCGTCGCTCAGGCTCTTGGCCAGGCGCGTCTGATGATGTGGCTCCTTGGAATCTTTGCCGGTGTTGCCTTATTGCTCGCCAGCATCGGAATCTACGGAGCAGTCGCCTACACGGTTGAACAGCGGACGGGCGAAATCGGGGTTCGCATGGCGCTGGGCGCCCAAACTCGTGATGTCCTGCGGTTGATCGTCAACCAGGGAATGAAGCCCGTCCTGATCGGGCTCGCCATCGGAATGGTGTGCGCGTTCGCCCTGGGCAAGCTGATCGCGTCCCAACTCTTTGAAGTTTCAGCGCATAACCCCGCGCTCTTGGGCGGGGCCACCATACTTTTGGCGGGGACGGCCCTCTTCGCCTGCCTGCTCCCGGCCAGACGGGCGGCCATGCTCGACCCGGTGCGGGCCCTGCGAACGGAGTAGCCCTCTTAATATATATACATATGCTCAGCGATCTCCGATTCGCCTTTAGAACGCTGACCAAAAGCCCGGGTTTTGCCCTAATTGCCATCCTTACCCTGGCCTTGGGGATTGGGCTCAACACCGCGATCTTCAGCCTGATCAACGATCTTTTCCTGCGTCCGCTGCCGTTCAAAGACCCGGGGCGGCTGGTCCATATGTATTCCAACGCCCGCGAGCGCAAACTGCTCGAGCTCCCGATCTCGGCCCCGCGTTACATGCATTACCGCGACGGCCAAACAATCTTCGACGGGTTCGGTGCCGAGAATGCTTCCGGGTTCACCCTGACCGGCCTTGGCGATCCCGTCCAACTTTTCGGGGGCAGAGTTACGTCGGATTATTTCGACGTTCTTGGAGTTCGGCCGATTCGTGGCCGAAATTTCTTGCCAGAAGAGCAGGAGGGGGCCGACGTCGCCATGGTCACCGAAAATTTTTGGCAAAAACGAATGGGGGGCGATCCGAACGTGTTGGGTCGCAGCATCACGCTAGATGGCGTGCCCCACACGATCGTCGGCGTTTTGCCGAACTTTCCGTTCTCGTGGGTCGGCCCAAATGCCGAAGTTTGGACGACAAAACCGTACGTCGTTCCCGGATTTACTCATGATCGTGTGATGCTCGGCAGCGGAATTTTCCGCGCTGTCGGGAGATTGAAGCCCGGCATAACAATCGACCAGGCGCGGGCGGCGATGCCCCCGTTGGAACAAAGTTACAAGACTGCGCATCCGGACAAGATCGACAGCTCATCGGTGATGACGTTGAAGACCCTGCCCGAGGATGTGACGGGGAATTTGCGGCCGGCGTTTGGAACTTTGCTCGCTGCGGTTGCCTTCGTGTTGCTGATCGCGTGCAGTAACGTCGCGAACCTTTTGCTGGTGAGATTCACAGGCCGCCGCCGTGAAATTGCGCTGCGAATGGCGATTGGCGCTTCCCGCGCAAGTATCATCCGCCTGTTCGTCTTTGAAAGTTTACTCGTTAGCGTAATCGCCGGCGCTGCCGGCGCGTTGCTGGCCTGGCAACTCGTTCCAATTGTGCCGAAGATGGCTGCGAATTTCCTGCCGTTTGATCCCACTGCCCGAGTAGAGCTTTCGCTGTCGGTCCTGTTGTTCACGATCGTTCTCTCGATCTTGACCGGCGTGGCGATGGGAATTTATCCGGCGCTGCAGAGTTCCCGGGCTGACTTGGTCGACGGATTAAAAGAAGGCGGGCGCGGGACGAGTGGAAGTGCGCATCAACAACGTTTCCGAAAAATCCTGGTTGGCGCGCAGGTCGCTTTGTCGGTCACACTTTTGGCCGGCGCCGCGTTGCTGATCGCCAGTTTCGTCCGGCTGAGTCACCAAAACATCGGATTTCATCCGGAAAACCGCTGGATCGGTTTTGTGACGTTGCCTACAGCGCAATACCCGGATGCAAACGCGCGCACGAAATTCGTTGAACAAACAATGGCCGCGCTGCGTGGCATTCCTGGTTTCGACAGCTTCACCATGAGCGCGGACATTCCGTTGCTCCTCGGCGGAGGCAGCAACACACTCTATGCGCGTCCCGATGGCGAAGTTCCGCCAATCGACAAGCGCCAGGCTGCGGCCCTCCATAATGTTGCGCCCGATTATCTCAAAACCTGGGGCATTCCGCTTTTAGCCGGCCGGGAGTTTGATGAGCACGACAACGCCAGCGGCCGGGATGTGATGCTGATCAGTCAGTCCGGCGCAAAGAAAATTTTCGGAGACGAGAATCCGATCGGCAAATCGTTGCTCGTCAGCAGCACAAACATCACCGCGGAAATTGTGGGGGTGGTTGGTGATGTTCGCTCGCGCAAAGTGGCCGAGCCGGATGAGGTGGAAATTTATCGGCCGTGGGCCCAGCAAAGTTTTCCGTTTCCAGTCATCATCGTGCGCAGCTCTTTGAAGCCGGACGCGGTTACCAAGCTGGTGCAATCCGCGCTGGCGAAAGTTGATCCTAATCTGCCGATCGCCCTGCCTCAGTCCATGAATGAAATCGTGGCGCAGGCAGTAGGCCAAACTCGATTGCTGACGTGGTTGCTGGGAATTTTTGCCGGCGTCGCGTTGCTCCTCGCGAGCATCGGAATTTATGGCGCGGTTGCTTATACGGTTGAACAACGGACCGGCGAAATCGGTGTTCGCATGGCGCTTGGCGCGCAAACCCGCGATGTCCTTCGGCTGGTCGTGAATCAGGGAATGCGCCCCGTGATTATCGGCCTCGCAATCGGAATTACCGCGTCGTTTGTTCTCGGCCGATTGATTGCCGCGCAACTTTATCAGGTCTCGGCCCACAATCCCGCGCTGCTTGCCGGCGCGACCATTTTGCTGGCCGGGACAGCGCTTGTCGCTTGCTTGTTGCCCGCGCGTCGCGCCGCTCTTGTTGATCCGGTCCAGGCACTCCGCACGGAATAATTCATTTATGTTTATGGATTTAAAATTCGCAGTTCGAACGTTACTGAACGCACCGGGCTTCACGATTGTTGCCATGTTGACGCTCGCTCTCGGCATCGGCGCAAATAGCGCGATCTTTTCGGTGGTTGAAGGCGCGCTTCTTCGTCCGCTTCCGTTTCCGCATACCGAGCAACTCGTTAGGATCTTCGAAGCTCTCGACGAGAATGGCACTCGTTCAGCATCTCTGAATCTCACCGACCGGACTGCATCTCATTTGCGCGAGTTTGGACGTGAGGTCTTTCAAGATGTCGGCGCCGGCACCGGCGGCGTAGCCGTGGTCGGATTCAATGACGCATCGCCGGCCCAAACCGTTCCAGCGGCCCGCGTGACTTCCAACTTTTTCTCGGTTCTTGGTTTGTCGCCTGCCCGGGGCCGCAACTTTAACGCAGATGAAGGCCGCGACAGAAACGCCGCGGTTGTGATCGTAAGCGACGATTTTTGGCGTCAGAGTATGAATAGCCGGGCTGACGCCATTGGAAGCACGATCGTTCTCGATGGGACGCCTCACACTGTGATTGGGGTGATGCCCCGAGCCTTCCGGCATCCCTATCGCGCCAGCGTTTGGCTGCCGCTTGCGCTGGATCCCGACAATCTCGCCGCGATCAACAACCATTATTTATATGGCGTGGGCCGACTGCGCCCGGGCGTGACCATTGCTCAGGCCCAGCAAACGACCCGACGAATGTTCGCCGCGATTAACCGCGACGACCCAAATCCGATAAACGCGCGCGCCGCTTACATCGCGCCGTTGCGCGAAAGCTTCATCACGGATTTGCGTCCCAAGGTGATGATCATTGTCGGGGCGGCGATTTGCGCGCTTTTAATCGCGGCCTCGAATTTTGCCGGTCTGCTGCTGGCCCGGGTCATCGATCGGGAAGGGGAATTTGCGCTGCGCGCTGCGCTCGGCGCCAGCCGAGGGCAGATCGTTCGCCAACAACTCACTCAGGCGCTGCTGCTCGCGATCGCGGGTACGGTGATTGGATTAATTCTTTCCGCCTGGGCTGCGCCGCTTCTTTTCGGGCTGAGTCCGGAAGGCAACGACGCAACTGGCAGCGCGATGCGTGAATTTGATTACACCGCGCGCCTCGATTTGCCGGTCTTCGCCTTTGCCGCGGGAATCATGACTCTGGTCGGGCTCGGATTCGGATTGTTACCCGCATTCCGCGCGTCACGCACCGATTTGCGCAGCGCAATCAGCGTCACTGGTCGGGGCGCAACGTTGGATCGCAGCGCGCGGCGATTACTTGGATTGTGCGTCGTCGTTGAATTGGCGGTCGCGGTCGCTCTTGTGAC
>JADMIO011426227.1_pt1 | contig 24165 bp, 23 predicted proteins | sample 8958161 | NCBI WGS metagenome assembly JADMIO01 (sample SAMN16585339, study PRJNA669376) | soil metagenome | isolation source: Crop rotation soil | place: USA: Cullars Rotation, Alabama | collected 2011
CGTGGGTTACGATCTGGAAAAGGTTATCTGTGCGACAAACCCGAAGCTGGCCGACTACACGCCCGATGCTTACGGCGACGGCATGGAGCAGATCGTCAAGCAGGTCGATCCGAATTTTGTTTTCCTGACGCACACTTACCAGGTGCGTGACTTCGCTCCAAAGCTCGCGGCGCGGTTTGGCAAGTCGTTGATCAGCGACTGCATTCGCGCTAAAGCAGATGGCGGCAAGATTGGTTTCACACGCAGAATTTTTCTCGGCAAGCTCGACGCCGATGTTGTGTCTGACGGTGAAGCGCCGGTTTTTGCGACGTTTCAGACCGGAGCTTATCGTCCGGATCAGGCCGCGAAGGGAAGTGGCGCGCCGGTCGAGAACGTCGCGGTGGAGATCGGCGAAGTGCGGATGAAACCCGAAGCGCCGTTCCAGGAAGCAAAACAGGCGGTAGATCTCACGAAGGCTGACGTGATCGTCGCGGTCGGGCGGGGAATCAAGAGTAAAGACAATCTCGTACTCGCGGAGAAACTCGCGGAAGTGCTCGGCGGCGATCTGGCTGCATCGCGTCCCATCTGCGACGCCGAATGGCTTCCGATCGATCGCCAAATCGGTTCGTCAGGCCAGACGGTCGCTCCGAAACTCTACGTCGCGCTCGGCATCTCCGGCGCGATCCAACACCTCGTTGGCATGAAGAATTCGGGCACGATCGTCGCCATCAACAAAGACCCCGAAGCGCCGATCTTCGATATCGCGGATTACGGGATTGTTGGCGATCTTTTTGAAGCAGTGCCCGTACTCACCGAAGAGATCAAGAAAATCAAGGGTTAGTTTTCGCCGCAGATGAACGCGGATTAACGCTGATCTGCGTTCATCCGCGTCAATCCGCGGCTAAAATCTTAATGACGTCCTCAGGCTTCCAGTCGTTCCCACCGTAGATCTTTTTGACCTTTCCATCCGGACTGATGATCACTGTCCGGAGTGCGTGGATGATTTGATCCTTTTCTGGAAAATAAGTTAACCCGAAAAACTGCGCGATCTGCTTCACCTGCTCCTTTGTTCCGCCCGCGAACTCCCAGTGCGCAAACGTCTCGTTCTGATAACGCTCGGTGTGTGCGGCGCCGTAGCTGCGCAGCACCTTCGGCGTGTCATACTCGGGGTCGATGCTGATGCTGAGCAGGTGCGTCTTTCCGTAAACCTCCGGGTTCTGGCCGAGCGCGCGATCGATCTGCGCGAAGTTATCGGACATCAACGTGCAGTAATCAGGCACGGGACAGCGCGTGTAGATGAACGTCAACAGCAACGTCTTGCCGCGATAGTCCTTGATATGAATCTCACGATCATCCTGATTGCGCAGCGTGAAGTTTGGAACTTCGTCACCTTCCTTCGCCATCTGCACACCGGGCATGGCCGGCGCAGTCGCACTCTGTCTCGAGATGATCAGATCTTCGAGCCACGAATGCTTACCATTGACTACAAGCGTCGCCGTGATCTCGTCGTCGGGCGCGAGTATTTGCAGGTCCGCCTCGTTCTTCACAGCGAACGGCATCGTCATCGCGGGCATGTAACCCTTGACGTCTTCGTGCGAAACCGTGACGAGGCGCTTCTCCGGCTCAACCGCGATCACCTTGCCCTTGAAGTCGAAGCGCTTCTCATTACCGCGCCTGCACGCCACAAAAGAAAGACAGCATATGGCCACCAAAAGGCACAAAAAGCTCAAAAGCCTTTTCAGAAGATGTTTTGTGCTTTTTGCGCCTTTTTGTGACTTCATCTGATTGGTTGGAGTTGGGCGTCGTAGAGTCTTTGGTAGGTCCAATAATTAGCCATCACTTTGTAGATGTAATCCTTCGTTTGGGTAAAACCGATCTCGGGAACATAGCGATCGGGGTCAGTTGCGCGCGAGCGTGCGATCCAGCGCGCCAGATTGTCAGCGCCGCCGTTGTACGAACCGGCGACCGCCTGCGGCTGATTCGGAAACTGCTTGAACAGGTTCGCGAGATACTGCGACCCAAACAAGATCGCCGTGTCAGCGTTGTAGAGATCGTCCTGATTGAAACTGCCTTGATTAAGCTGCGTGGCGATTTCATTCGCCGTTGACGCGATGAACTGCATCATCCCACGCGCGGCTGCGACTGACTTCGCGTCCGCCTGAAAGCGCGATTCCTGCCGCGCGATCGACAATACAAAGCGCGGATCCACGTTTCGACTGCTCGCGTGTTTCAACAACGATCCGCGATGTGGCGCGGGATAGAGCAACTCAACCAGCTCGCGTGGCGCCAGCTCGATCACGTAGTCTGCCGGCACTGTTTTCCAGATCTGCTCGCCAAAACGAACCGCGCGATTGGGAATACCGGCACGCAGCGAGAGTACGGCGATCGAATAGTCTTCATCCGGCCCGGCAGACACTTTGCGCACCGCAAGCAGTTCCGGAAGAGCTTCGTCGTAGAGACCGAGAAGCAACAAACTGTTTGCGAGCGCCTCGTGAGGTCCGAGCTCCGGATCCTGTTTTAGCAGTGTGATCTTGTTGAACGTCGGGAGTCGATAAGTCGACAACGCATTGTAAGCGGCTTGTAAGTATTTCAGCGCTTCAGCGCGCGTCTGTGGATCGTTTGTAAGTCGCAAACTCGACTGCGCCGCCGCACGAGCCTGTTCGAACTGTCCCGCCGCGCTCGCAGTCTTACTCTCATTCAGCAATGCATTGAGTCGCATGCGCACGAGCGATCGCGACTTCTCGTTCGTCGACAAATCCAACAACCGCTGCGTCGCGCGTGTGCCGTAGTACTCATTGCGCCCGTCCGGAATCGACAAGTAGCCGGCCATCGCTTCTTCCGTCCGTCCGAGCTGTTCGAGCGCGAACGCGCGCAGGAAATTGACCTCCGCCGGATTGGTGCCGCCGGGCACGCGTGTGCCGCCGAGATCAGAAAGCTTCGATAACTCATCCGCGTCGCGCACGACTACGGCCCAGCTTCCCTGGGCCATGTGAATCCTGAGCTGGGCAAACAACACGAGCGCACTCGCGATGTCGGTTTTGAATCGCGCGCGCGCTTGCTGCACCCAGTTGAGCGCTTCCGGATAGCGGCCCGCTTCGTGCAGCGCGTCGATAATGTTCTGGTAAGCGCGTTCGGGATTTGGATTGTCGGGGAATTTATCGATCAGTAGCTTGTAAGCATTCACCGCATCGTCGGTGCGCTTCATTCGCACATAACTCGACGCCAGAAAACCCACGGCATCGCGCGCACTCGACGATTGTGGGTACACATCAAACACTTTCTGAAAGAGTTTGACTGCGTCGTCGTACTTCGCCTCGTTGTAGAGACCACGCGCAATCTGGAAGAGCGCGTTGGGCACAGTCGTGCTCTGCGGAAAGCGATTGACGACTGCCTGGTAATGCACGCGCGCCCCTGCGAAATCGCGATTGAACTGGTAGACCGACGCGCGCAGCAAGTGCTCCTGCTCTGAAAGCGCCGGCGACTTATTATCAAGCGCATCAAGCGCATCAAGTTGGCGCACTGCTTCAAGCGCATAGTCGTCAGGACGCGACGCGTCCGGCATCTGCATCACTAATTTCGTGAAGACATCGCGCGCCTCAGTCGTCTTTCCCGCTTTCAGGTACGCGAGACCCATCAACGCCGCGCCTTCACGCGACATGCTGATGTTCTTCGATTGCGTCAAAGACTTCGCGCTGTTCGCCGCCGCGGCGAAATCACCGCTCTCGAAGAAACTCTCACTTAACCGCAACGTCGCGGCGTCAAACAGCAGGCTCGAAGGCGCCGCAGCGATGAGTTGTTGCAAACGTTCACGCTCGAGCACAAGGTCGCCGGTCTCGCGCGAGATCTTCGCGAGCCGCCACAACGCATACTCTTTGAGTTTCGAGTTGTTCGACGCGATCGCCTGGTAGTTTGCGACAGCGCCGGCGGTGTCGCCCGTTCGTTCCGCAATGCGACCGAGCAGATACTCGTAATTCTTGTCGCGAAACAGCGCCTCGTTAGCAGCGCGAACTTTGCCGATCTCGGAGCGCGCAGTCTGCCAGTCTTCGGCTTCGATCGCCGCAACGATCGGATCCACCGATTGTGCGACTGCCGTAAACGCCGCAACTGTAAGTAAAGCTACAAAAAGGAGGAGTCTCGCAAACGACATGACTCGGATTATAATGAGGCCACAGAAGGGCACAAAGAGCACAGACCATTAATTTTCGGAATCGCGCTCGACGTTGGGTTGGTTTGTGCCTTGTGCGCTTTTTTGTGGCTATCAATATGATCAAACTTGAAGCGGCCGATTTGGCTGCAAGAATCAAAGCGGAAGTTAAGGCGGAAATCGAGGGCGGCATGCGCGCAACGCTGGCTGCGGTGCGTGTCGGCGACGATCCGGCCTCGGCTGTCTATGTCAGGAACAAGATACGTGCGTGTGAAGAGGTGGGTATTCGCTCGGAACTTCACGCGTTACCCGAATCGACGACGACTGAGCAGCTACTCGAGCTCGTCACTTCATTGAACACGCGTGACGACGTCGACGGCATCCTCGTGCAGCTTCCGCTGCCTGCTCACATCGACGAGACGGCGATCATCGAAGCGATGAGTCCATTGAAAGACGTCGATGGCTTTCACCCGGTGAATGCAGGCAGGTTGGCGCTGGGAAGACCTGTTCTCGTACCGTGCACACCCGCGGGCATCATCGAGCTGCTTGACGACCGTGGCGTCGAGATTCGCGGGACGAACGCTTGTGTCGTGGGGCGCAGCCAGATTGTCGGGCGTCCGATGGCGCAGTTGTTGTTGCAGCGTGATGCGACGGTGACGATTTGTCACTCACGCACGAGCGATCTTGCGGCAGTGACGCGAACTGCGGATCTGCTCGTCGTCGCTGTTGGACGAGCGGGCTTTATCGGGCGCGATCATATTAAGCCGGGCGCGATTGTGATCGACGTCGGCATGAACAAGGTTTCAGATGTCGACGAGGTGCGCCGGCTGTTTGGTGCGGAAGCAGAGAAGCGATTGGAGGTTGTCGCCAAACGCGGCTCGACGCTCGTCGGTGATGTGAATCCGGCCGAGGCGGCTGCCGTGGCGGGCATGTTGACGCCGGTGCCCGGTGGCGTCGGATTATTGACGGTGGCGATGCTGATGAAGAACACATTGAAAGCCGCGAAGTTGCGGCAGGAGACTGCACCTAAAGGCTCGCAAGCCTGATCTCTCTGTGCAGCCTCTGCGTTCTCTGCGTCTCTGTGGTGGTTGTTTCCTAATCAATCTTCAACCACAGAGGCACAGAGAACGCAGAGATTGCACAGAGAAGAGCATGTGTGACGACGGGACTCTAAACTTTTTGCGACAATGATCTGAATGTTACGCGTTGGACTCACAGGCTCGATCGGCGTTGGTAAATCGTTTGTGGCGTCGGTTTTTGTCGAACTCGGGTGTCACGTGCTGGATGCCGATCAAACGGCGCGTGAAGTCGTGATGCCGGGCACGCCGGGATTGAAAGCATTGACGGACGCGTTTGGCGAGGAAATCCTGAACACGGATGGGAGCTTGGACCGGAAGCGACTCGGAACACTGATTTTCGCGGATCAGAGCCAGCGTGAACGACTAAATCACATTCTGCACCCGTTTATCATTGCGCGCCAGGATGAGATCCTGAACGCGTGGGAAGCTGAAGATCCGGATGGCATCGGCATCGTCGATGCGGCGCTGATGATCGAATCAGGCGGGTACAAGCGCTTCGATAAACTGATCGTGGTCCATTGCCGTCCGGAAGTGCAGCTCGAGCGGCTGATGCTCCGCGACAAGCTCTCGCGCGACGAGGCGTTGCGGCGCATCAACTCGCAGATGCCGCAGGAAGAGAAACAAAAGTTTGCTGATTACTTGATCGATACCTCTGACGGTTTTGATCTCACGAGAGAACAAACGGTTCGTGTGCACGAGATGTTATTTAAAGCCGCGGATTGACGCAGATGAACGCAGATCAGCGTTTATCCGCGTAAATGCGCGGCCAAAAACTATGTTCCGATCTTCGCGTTTCACCATTATTTGCTCGCTGCTGCTGGTGTTGTGTCTGACTCACACAGGCTGCTTCAACACCAACGAGCCGTCGCCGTACTACGGTAAAGTTGTGCCGCCGAAGACGCAGGAGTTTCGCTGGAGTAACGGAGGGCTGCCGCAAACCTTCGATCCCGCGTTTGCCGCTGCGCCGCCGGATACGGATGCTGTTCGAGCACTGTTCGAGGGTTTGACCGATTATGATCCAAAGACACTCGCGCCCATTCCCGCTGTTGCAACGCGCTGGGAATCGTCGGGTGATGGCCGCATCTGGACTTTTTACTTACGCGACAATGCGCGTTGGTCCAACGGCGAGAAAGTTACCGCGCAGGACTTCGTCCGCTCCTGGGAACGCACACTCAAGATCGGTCCACTCGCGCCGCACACAGAGCTGCTTGCAAACATCGAGGGCGCGACCCCCAGCGTCTCGGAGCCACACGCTTTCGGGGCACGGGCCCTCGACGAGAATGTTCTGCAAGTGACACTGCTACGTTCTGACAATAGTTTTCCGGCCCTCGTGGCCCATCCGGTTTTTCGCCCGGTCAAAGTCGCAGACGCACAGAGCACAACGCGCCTCGGATCACACGAGCTCATCTCGAACGGCGCTTTTCATTTGCTTGCGACTGAGAACGATCAGGTGCAGCTCGAACGCGCCAAGACATACTGGGACGATGCTTCAGTCGCGCTCGATCGCGTCACTTTTGTGAATACTGCGAACGCTGAAGATGCGTTGTCTGCATACGAAGCGGGTCAGGTCGACGCCGTCACAAACGCGCCTTTCGAGCCGCTGGCGCTTAAACTTCTCGCGCCTTACCAGGACTTTCACCGCTCAACTTTCGCCGCGTTGACTTACTACGCATTCAACACTGCGCACGAGCCGTTTGACGACATTCGCGTGCGTGAAGCGCTGGCGATGGCAATCGATCGCGAACGCGTGAGTCGTGACGATCTCGGTGGCGCCACCGTGCCGGCTGGAAGATTTCTTCCGGAAGAGATGTCTGGAGAAAAGCCTGTGGTCGACAAGACCGGGTTAGTCGAGTATGACATCAACAAAGCGCGCGAGCTGCTTGCCGAAGCCGGATATCCGAATGGCGACGGTTTTCCGGTGATTAAGCTTTTGATCAATCGCAACGAGCAGCAGCGCATTGTGGCGCAGTCGATCGCGGCGATGTGGCGGACGGCGCTGAATATCGATACGGACATCGTGGTCCGTAACTGGGATGAGTACGAAGCAATGACCAAGGTTGGTGACTACGACATCGTGCGTCGCGGGATCGTGATGCAGTCGACGAGTGAGCTGGTCAATTTACGAATGTTATTCGAGCGCGATCCGCGTCCAGCGCCGTCGGCGTCGCCGGAGGCCAGCCCGTCGCCGCAACCGTCAGTGCCGGTTGAGACAGAGGCGCAGGCTTTGAAAGATCTGAAGGCGGTGCCGATCTATTTTGCGTCGTCGTACTCGCTCGTGAAGCCGTACGTTTCCGGGTTCGATTCGAACGTGTTGGATGCTCCGAGTTTGAAGAAGACCCGGCTGGACCTGAGATGGGCTCAGCCTTAATTTAGCCGCAGATTCACGCGGATAAACGCAGATCAGCGTTCATCTGCGTGAATCCGCGGCTTAAAAATATGACTGAACTTAGTGTGATTTGCCGGAGCAGGGAAGAGACGCGCGCGGTGGCGGCGGCGCTCGCGCCTTTTTTGCGGCCCGGTGATTCATTACTGCTCAAAGGGCCGCTGGCGAGTGGCAAGACAGCATTTGTTCAGGAGTTGGTGGCGGCGCTCGGATCGAAGGCCGAAGTAACGAGTCCGACTTTCACGATCGCGCAGTTTTATCCGCTCCCTATGGCCACGTTCCTGCACATTGACGCTTACCGGCTCTCGAGTGTCGCTGAGTTTCGTGACCTCGCGCTCGAAGATTTCGTGAATGAGAGCATCACGGCGGTCGAGTGGGGCGACATCGTCGAACAGGAGTTCCTGCTCGCGTTGTCGATCGATTTTGAGTTTCTTGAGAACGAGGACAACTCGCGCCGGTTGACGTTTTCCGCGACGGCGGAGAAGTGGGAACCGGTGCTTGTTGCTTTGAAGAACCAGGTATGAGTTTGTTGTTAGCAGTCGAGTCGTCGTCGAATGTATATCGCGTTGTGCTCGGACGCGATGGTGAGGCGATCTTCGATTCGGATGTGCATGAGTGCGATCAGTCGCTGAGGACGTTGAGCGCATTGCTTGAATGCGGACTCGAAACAATCGGCGCCCCCGCAAGCGAGATCAAGGGCGTGGCGATCAATGTTGGACCTGGATCGCTGACGTTTGTGCGTGCCGGAATTTCGTTTGTTAATGCGCTTGCGTTTAGTCTGAATGTGAATATCTATCCGTTCAACTGGTTCGAGATCATTGCCGAACAAACTCGTGAGCTGACGGAGCTGCCGGTTATCTGCGCAGTGCCGGCGTCCAATGACAATGCGTACGTTGGCTTGATCAGAGGTGCGTCCGTTGAGATCATGCGGTTCGGGCGTGTGCATGAAGCGCTGGCGAAGGTTAGTGACGGACTTTCCGAGGTTGCGGTTGCGGGAAGGATTCGACACCGGCTCGCGACGTTGTTGGGAGAGGCGCGCGTTGTCGATACGGGGATCGAGAATCCGGATGCGCGGACATTATTGAGATTGGCGTGGAAGAGTGCGGATAGATCCACAAGACAGGTTGAGGCGCTCAATGACCAATCGGACGTGTTTTTTGAGTGAGTTTTTGACAGGATTTACAAGATTTACAGGATTCAGAAGATTTATCCTGTAAATCATGAAAATCCTGTAATCATGTGATGCATACCATTGAAACAATAGTATCGTGCCTGCAAACGGGCGGCGTCGTACTCCTTCCTACTGACACAGTCTACGGGCTCGCAGTCAGTCCAAATTTTGATCAATCGATCGATCGACTATTTGCGCTTAAGCGGAGGCCGCGGAATGTGAATCTCCCGATCATGGTGGCGTCGGATGCTGAACTTGAGGCGCTCGGTTTTGATATCAGTGAGCCGGCGAGACGTCTATTGCGGTCGCCGTTGATCCCCGGCAGTTTGACGCTTGCGATGGGGTTCAGATCTGATTACAGGCCGGCGTGGTTAGCAGGGCGCGACGAAGCAGCGGTGCGGATACCGAATGATGAGCGGTTACTGGCGGTGTTGCGCAAGAGTGGGCCGTTGCTCGTTACGAGCGCGAATGCGCACAGCGCCGAAACGCCTGACAACGTCGCGGACATTCTCGCGCAACTCGACGGCGCACCGGATCTCGCGATTGATGGTGGAACATTACGCACGACTGCTTCAACGCTCGTGAACTGTCGCATCGATCCGCCGGTGATCGAACGCGCGGGCGTCGTGCCTGAATTTGAAGTGTTAAAGTATTTATCATGAGTCAAGATGTGATCCTGGGAATCGAATCGTCGTGCGACGACACGGCCGCGGCGGTCGTCGATCGCGACGGAAATGTGTTGTCGTCAATCATCGCGAGTCAAACGCATATTCACGCGCACTGGGGCGGCGTGTATCCCGAGTTCGCGAGTCGCGCGCACGCACTCGTCGTCGTGCCGACGATCGAGCGTGCACTGAAAGAAGCGAATGTCGAGGGGCCTGATTTGAAAGCGATTGGCGTGACGCGTGGTCCGGGTCTGATTGGTTCGTTGATCGTCGGCGTGAATACTGCGGCGGGACTCGGGCTCGGCTGGAACGTTCCCGTACTCGGAATAAATCACCTGCGCGGGCATCTGCGTAGCGCGGATCTGGTCGAGAAGCGAGTCGAGCTGCCGGCGATCGTGTTGCTTGTTTCGGGTGGTCATACTTTTCTGGCGCGCATGGAGAGTTTGACGTCGATTCAACTGCTCGGCTCGACGCGCGATGATTCAGTTGGAGAAGCGTACGACAAAGTCGCGCGGTTATTGGGGCTTGGATATCCGGGTGGGCCGGCGGTCGATAAACTTGCGAAGACGGGGAGAGATTCGATTCCGTTTCCGCGGCCGATGTTGAATGAAGGTTTTGAGTTTTCGTTCTCGGGGTTGAAGTCGGCGGTGGGAAGGTTCCTCGAGAAGAATCCGGATGTGGACAATGCGGATGTGGCGGCGTCGTTTGTGAGTTCGTGCATGGAGATTCTTTTGACGAAGTGCCGGCGCGCGTTGGAAGAGTATCCGGCGGAGTGTTTGGTGGTAGTCGGCGGTGTGGCCGCGAGCCCGCAACTCCGCGAAGGCGCCGCGGAGCTCTGCGATCGAATGGGAGTCAAGCTCTGTCTGCCACCGCTGAAGTGGTCGACTGACAATGCTGCGATGATCGGGTTGGCGGCGTGGGATTACTTGAATGCCGGGGTGACGCCGCCATTGTCAGCAACCGCGTCGTTGAAGATCACGGAGTTCTAAAGAAAAATTTTTCCCGCAAAGGCGCAAAGGCGCAAAGAAGACGCAAAGGCTAGCTTGATCTTCTTTGCGACTTTGCGCCTTTGCGGGAGAAAAATTCTGCTAGCGACTCAGATTCCTCACAAAACCCCAATCCCCACTCGCGTTCACCTGGATATTCTGTACATTCTTCCGCGCGATCACGACGTTTGACTGGTACCACAACGGAATAACCGGCACGTCGCGGCTCACGATGTCCTGAATCTTGACGTAGAGCTCACGCGCCTTCTGCCGATCGTACGTATTCACCGCTTCACTCAGTAACGCATCGAGCTCCTTGTTACTGTAGCGACTGCGATTGCGCGACGGCCGCGTTTCGGTCGGAATCTCAGAACTCGCGAAAAGATCCTTGTAGAAGATCGGATCCTGATTTCCACCAACCCACTGCGAATACGAGATCTGAAAATTACCGCGCTTGAGCTCATCCAGGAAGGTGTTCTGCTCGGCCGTCTGAATCTCCACCGGAATTCCGACGTCCTTCAGAGAATTCTGAATCACACCCGCGTACTGCCGCCCCGCGATACTGCTTCCGGAAAGCTTGAAGACGACCGGCTTGTCGAACCGCATGCGTGGCCCATCACCATCGGGATCGCGAAATCCCGCTTCGTCGAGCAACTGCTTCGCTCGCGCGGGATCGTACGAATACGTTTGTCCCGGCGAGTAGGCCCACGACTCCTCGGGAATAATCGAGTGCGCGATCTTTCCGAGTCCCAGCAACAGGTTCTTGATCAAACTCTCGCGATCGATTGCGTAAGCGATCGCCTGACGTACCTTCACATTGTCGAGCGGCGCCGACGCCGTATTGATCGTCAACAAATTAACGTTCGAACCGTTGAAGACCTTCACTTGCAGGTTCGGATCGTTTTCGAGCCGCTTCACTGCGTCCGGCGATAGACTCGTCGGCATCGGCGCGATATCAACACGGCCGGCCTGCAGTTCCGCCTGTAACGCATTCATGTCGGAGATCACACGCACGCGCACCAACGGCAGCTTCGGAGCGCCTTCCCAGTAATCCGCAAACGCCTCGAGGTCGCACACCTGCTGAGCGTTGTCATAACGCACGAACTTGAATGGACCAGTACCGAGCGGATGGGTCTTTTGTGACTCGTAACTGTCTTTCGGGATGATCGCAATCGGAACAAGATTCGAGAGCAAGCCAACCCACGGCTCGATCAACGTCACGACGACCGTGCGCGCATCAGGCGCCTCGACACTTTTGATATAACTGACTTTTTGCGCGCCCGTCCCTTTATAAAAACTCGCCGACTTCCCGAAGTTGCTCGAGAAGACGAGATCGAGCGTGTACTTCACGTCCGCCGAGCTCAACACCTGCCCGTTATGAAACTTCACCCCGTCCTGAAGTGTAAACGTGTAGGTTAGACCATCATCGGAGCGTTTGATGTCAGACGCGAGCTCGCCCACGTAATCGAACTTCTCATTCTTCTTGACGAGTGTGTTGAACATCAGCGTGCGCACGCGTTCGCTGGCGGCCTCGACCGAAGACGCGCCAATAGGGTCGATGGTGCGGACGTTGTCGCCGAGAGCGATCACAAATGCGTTGCTGCGCCGGCGGCAACCCGGGGGAATTATCAACAGCAATGTCAAAACGAGCAGCAGTACAAGCTTGCCCTGGCTCACTTAACGGTGCCTCCATAGGTGTAGTTGAGCTTGGAATTGAGTTTGAGGATTTCGTTCGCGAGCTCCTGGAAGCGCGCCAGGTCGAGCGGCAGCGGCGGTTCCATGATCGTCTTGGTCCTCGCGATCCGATCGAGCGATTCTTTGATACGTTCGTGCGACAGTTTCCCGTTCTTCGCGGCTTCGAGTAATCCGTGATAACCGCGACGGATCTTGTCGGGACTCGCGCAGATCAGCAGCATGTCTTCGCCTGCGAGGGCCGCGCGCACCGCGGCGTCTTCGATCTCGCAGTGACGCGCAATCGCTCCCATCTCGAGGTCGTCAGTAACGACTAGATGTTTGTAGCCGAGCTCCTGTCGCAACAGCGTGGTCACGATGTTGTAGTTCAACGACGCGGGTACGAGTAAACCGCCGGTCATTTCTTCCCTGATATCGATATTCGGAAAGCCGCCGTGACTCACCATCACGCAGCGCACGCGATCGTCGCGACGCTGAAAGAGCTCGATGTAGGGCGCGAGATCCTGGGCGATGAGATCGTCGTGCGAGAGACGCACCACCGGCATCTCCTCGTGCGAATCAACTTCGCCCGCGCCGATGCCGGGAAAATGTTTGAGACAGCCGATCATGCCCGTGCCCTGAAGCCCGCGCATGTAGACGGTCGTGTAACCGAGGACTTCGCCCGGCGAGCGGCCGTAGGATCTCGAATAAAGACCGTTCGATAGCAGGTCGCGATCCTCAGTCATGATCGACATCACTGGCGCGAAGTTGATGTTGAAGCCGAGCATGCGCAGCACTTCGCCGGTGATTCTTCCCAGCGCGCGCGCCGCCGCCAGATCGCCGTGCTGGCGAATCGTTCGCGCCGACGGCATCGGCGTGAAGATGCGTCGCAGTCGATCGACGAGCCCGCCTTCCTGATCGATGCCGAACAGCGGCGGCGTTGGCACGATTTCGCGAACCTCGTCGAGCAGCGCGCGGAGTTGTTCTGGACCAGCGACGTTGCGACCGAAGATGATCACGCCGCCGGGCTGAACTTCTTCGACTAAGGCGCGTGCTTCGGCGTCGAGCTCAGTTCCGGGAAGGCCGATGAATAGGAATTGTCCGATTTGTTGTTCAAGTGGAAGCGCGTAAAGATTTTCTGGCAGCATCTTTTGGCGAGTTTAGCATTTAGCCGCAAAAAGGCACAAAAAGCACAAAAGCTGATTTGTACTTTCTAGTTTGAACTCCAATTTCGCTTTTGTGCTTTTTGTGCCTTTTTGCGGCTAAATGATGTATAAACGGTTCATGCCACGCGAAATTACCGACCGGGGTCGCGTTGTTGAAGCCATCCAGAATCTCGCACTTACCGCTGAACTCTTCGAAGAACAAAACGGGAAGCAGAAGTACGGCACGGATCTCGAAGTCATAGTTCAGGGTCGCGATTACGCGAACGGTAAGCGCGTGGGGCCCTACGTGCGCCTGCTCACCTACGATGCCGGCGAAGAGATCATGCGGCAGGGCGAGTGGGGCGGAAACACATTCTACATCGCCGTCGAAGGCACGCTCGATGTTTACGTTCGCGATGACGCCATAGATGCCGGCCAGAAGAAGATTGGTCAACTCGAACCGGGTACGTGTTTCGGCGAGATGGGTTTGCTCGCCGGTATCGAGCGCAACGCGACAATCTCAGTGCCTGCGAATCAGACGGCGCTCGTGCTCGAAGTGACGCGCCCTGCGCTCAGACTGCTGCGCAAGCTCTCAACCTTCGGCAACATTCTCGACGCCACTTATCGCACCCACGGCCTCGATCGTCTCCTCGAAGATCTACGGCTCGTCACTGGCAAACCTCTCAGCGAACAACTCACCGGCGAGCTGCGTCGCACCGCGCGTTACATGGTCTACAGCAAGAATCACGCCCTCTGCATCGAAGGCGATCCGATCGATCGTCTCATTCTCATCAAGAATGGCTGGATTCGTCGTTCGCACGGCGTGTTCTTCGATGCGGCTTCGCCGGAAGTCGTGTTGGGAATGGATGAGGGCATCGGCGTCGACTTTCTTGGCGGCGGAAACTGTCTCGGTATCGAGGGGGTTAGTAAGCCTGACGTTTGGAGATACAAGGCCAGCGTGATGGCGCGCACCGAAGTGCTCGAGATACCGCTCGACTTGTTCTCGACCGATCCCGCGCTTCGCAAACAACTGTCGGACACATTCGCCGGACTCTCAATGACGGGCCGCGCCGCGCCACCCACGATCGAGAATCTTCCCGACCTCAACGCCTTGAAAGCAGCGGAAGAGGAGATCACGACCGGCATCATCGACGGCGCCAACGTGCTCGTGATGGACATGGATCTGTGCATCCGTTGCGGCAACTGTTCACTCGCATGTCACAAGATGCACGGGCAGTCGCGCTTGTTGCGTCGAGGTATTCAGATTGAGCGCCCGACAAGAATCGGCAAGCGGCGTCTGCAACATGCGCTCGTGCCGCAGGTCTGTATGCATTGCCAGGATCCGGAATGTATGACCGGTTGTCCGACGGGTGCGATCTTTCGCGATCCTTTGGGACAAATCGACATCGATCCGCAGACGTGTATCGGTTGTTTCGATTGCGCGACGCAGTGTCCGTACGATGCGATCACGATGGCGCCACGCGCTGCGCCTCCGGCGACGAGCGGTGTTGCGTCAAAACTGAGAAAACTTTTCAGCTTAAGGAATGATCGGCTTGTGACTGTCGAGCCGTCGGATGATCCGGTGGCGATTAAGTGCAATCTTTGCGAAGACACGCCGCTCAATCCGAAGGGCGCGCGCCGCAAGGCGTATTCGTGTGAAGAGAACTGTCCGACGGGTGCGCTCGTGCGCGTCGATCCGATTGAGTATTTCAGTGAGATTGGTCCGGCGCAGGGATTTGTGTTTCGCGATCAGACTCACGCGGTGGGCCGGAACATTCACAAGAGCGATCCACTCGCGCGTGCATGGCACATCGGCGGCGCTGCCGTAACGATCCTGACTGCTGTGGTTTTGTTATGGGCGCTTGGTAAATACGGGTTCGATACTGTGCTCGCGGGCACGTGGTTGACCTTGCGCTGGCTCACGGGAATTGTCGGGTTCGTAGGTGTGGCGGTGGTGATGTCGTACCCGTTTCGAAAGCAGGTTTATCGCCGGCGAGCGGGCGCTTTGCGTTACTGGATGCTGGCTCACGTTTACTTTGGCGCGATAGCCGGTGTGACGCTGTTGATTCATTCCGGGCCGCGCACAGGCGGTTTGCTCACGAGTCTCCTTTACGTCGCGTTTGATCTGACGTTGCTTTCAGGCATTGTCGGGATTGTTTCTTACTGGCTGATGCCGCGGATCATGACGCGTATCGAAGGTGAGCCGTTGCTGGTGGAGGATCTCGAAGGTCGCCGGAAAGAGTTGCGGAGTGACACGCGCACGATTCTCGAAAAGAGTGGTGGTTGGCTGAAGGATGAGATCAGGGAACGAGTTTACCCGCGCTTCCTGTCGTGGGGATTTTTGTGGCGACAGATGTGGCGGCGTGAGGAATTGAAGGCGCTGTTGGCCCAGGCGCGACAGGAGTTCAAAGATCGAACGACGCGACTGACGACTGATGAAGAGCGGGAGTTGTTGATTGCGGCGGTCGAGACTGCGGTCACGTTGCGGCGTGTTGATGCTTTATTGACGCTTCACTGGCTCTTGCGTTTCTGGATACCGATGCACATCGCCGCCACGGCGCTGATGCTGGCGCTAATGCTGGTCCATATCGCGCAAGTCGTGTTCTTCAGGGTCCAATGAATATTTCTCACGCAGCGGCGCCACGGCGCAGCGTCTTCTCGTTGCGCCGTTGCGTCGCCGCGTGAGAAAACTTTCTTAACAACCCACGATGCCGACGAACCAATACGTCATCATTCGTGACGACCTGCTGGTCGATCCGGTGACGATCATCAGCGAGGGATTGCTGATTGGCCGGCTGCCGCAGTGTGAATTGCTCCTCAACCATCCGTCGGTGTCGCGTGTGCAGGCGGGTATCAAGCAGTTTGAAGAAGCCTATTACATCTTCGCGTTGCGACCGAAGAACCCTGTCATCCTCAACGGCAAACCGGTTGACGAAAACGAAGCACTCGCTGCCGGTGACATCCTCGAGGTTGGACCATTCCATCTTCAGATCGAATCTGCTAACGATGGGCTCGTGATACGCGTCGAGGTTCGTATCGGCATGAAGCTTTCCGAGATCGACGTCAGCGATCCGGGAATCAACACCGCGGAGCTTGCAGATACGAAGGCTTTGAAGAAGCCGCGCGCGGCGCCGATTGCCGCCACGAAGGCGCTCGATATCTTCTGGGACAAGCGGATTCGTGATGTTGGAAAGATGGCGCGACCTTCGCCGCTTTATCCGAAGGGTGGCAGGCGTAGTGGCAAGGCGCAGTACAACTGGATGCCGACGACGGATCTTTTGTCGCGCTGGCCGGTCGCGTTTTTCACTTGGGCGCTACTGATAGTCGGCCTGGTTTCTGTAGCCGCAGCTTACTGGTACGCGAGTGCTTTCTCACCTGCGCCGGTCTCGAAGGCGCACGCGTTGGCCCAGTTCAGCCTCATTCCTGCGATCGCCACGACACCCAACTCCGGCTCGTGCACAAACTGTCATTCGCTGTCAGGCAAAATGGAACAGCGATGCGCTGCGTGTCATCACACTGAAGCGTTCACGGCGACGGTGATCAAGCCGCACGAAGCCGCGGGGATCGGTTGTGTTGACTGTCATGCGGAGCATCAGGGCGTGGAGTTTAGTGCGAAGGCGGGTGCGCTGGCGTCGTGCACGCAGTGCCACAATGATGCGAATCAGAAGGTTTATAACAGTCATAAGGTTGGGACGCCGCATGGTGGAACGTTTGGGTATCCAGTAGTGAATGGTGAATGGAGCGCGAAGTCGATCAATGACGACGAGTGGAATTTACGAAAGCTCAGCGTCGTGCGATTGCCGACTGATACTGATCAGAAGTGGCGCAGCAACCAATTTCATGCGCTCCACGATCAGCGTGTGAAGATCGCACCGGGAATGAAGGGAAATACGGAAGGCAGATTATCATGCTCGAGCTGCCACAATTCGTTCGACCCACTTGATCGCATCACGCCGAAGACCACCTGTGCTAACTGCCACGTCGTTAACGGCCAACCAAACTGCACCTCCTGCCACGTCCAACACATCCTCGACGCGCGCCGCTGGAGCGCCTCAATGCTTTAGCCCCATACGTGTTCGAACCTGTCCGCTACAGACCTGGCTCAAACTCATTCACGGCTTTGAAGAGCCATGCTCGAGCATCTCAATAGACTTCCTGATTTCCCCATCATAGTGCGCGGCGCTTTTCGGCCGGATGGATAGATACTTGCGATAGGCGGCAATTGCTTCATCCCTACGTCCTTCACGTGCAAGTGAGTCACCGAGACCTGCCCAAGCCGAAGCATTCGATCCTTGACTCAGTTCTATGGCTTTGCGAAAGTCCAGCTCAGCTGCTGCCGAGTTTCCATGAACCCAGAAGAAATATCCCCCTCGGACTACGTAGAAAGATGGATCATTCGGTTCAAAAGCAATCGCCCGATTCAAGAGGTCGAGAGCCCTCTCGCTTTGTTCTCTCTTAATCAGTTCAGCCAAGGATACTAGAGCATTTGCGGATTCTGGATACAGCTCAACCGCCTTCTCTGCATACGGAACCGCATCTCCCTTTGAACCGAACTCATCCACAAGCTTAATAAGTTCGAGTCTCTCTTCCAACGTCAAAGATGTCCCTTTATCACTTTGGGATTTGAGGGAAGCACCTCGCTCCAAACGTTTCAGTTGTTCAAGCGCGCGTGGCCCAACTTTCTCATTAGTTTGCTGTAGGTACTTCCGCCAGGCAGCCGCTGCCTCTTCAAACCTCAGTGCATGAGCCAAATATCTGCTAAGCCCTTCCCAAGCCGCTGGATATACTCCACGACGATCCGCAATGGCCTGTTTGTACTCCTCTTCTGCGCGTGGATCATCTGAAGCGACATATGAAACAGCTCGTTCAAAGTGTTCTTTTGCGCGGGAGGCATTTGATTGGCCTGTTACGGTAGGTAAACAGAATCCAGTTAGCAAAATAATGGTGAGTAGAATCTGTAACGTTAACTTGGTCCGCATTGAAGCCCCATGAGAGCGACGCCAAAGCGTCGACAAAATACTCACTTCTTACGGCTGAAGGGCCAGAGCTTATTCAACGCACTCCGAAATTGGCCGGAGGTTCCATCTTGACCTAGCCAGGCAAGGTATTGGTCACGATCCCGTTGCTGAATTTGCTCACGAGTCTTCTCGTCTAATTTGCTGTGCTCAAGTAGCCCGAGTCCATACGCTTCAGGGTATTCAGCCGCACTAATAACGTCCCGCCAGTCGCTTTTTGCAGTATCTATCTGCCTTCGCAATTCAGCCTCGCTGCCATCCGCCAGTTTAAGTACATCCAGACGTATGCGTTCAAGACCCTCGGGAGTTTCAATGTCAATTAAAGAAAGATTATTGGCGCACTCTCTTTCCAACAATCGAATGACTTCCGCCTGTTGTTCGGGAGGAAATGACTGCTCGACTTTTTGCCTTACCACCTCAGTTAGAAGGACCGGTTCGGGTCCACCTGTCATGAGATCGAATGCGGCTTCAGCCGCCTTCATCCTTTCTTCGGCTTCATTCAGAGCACTCGCCCTTTTCTCAACATCGTCGGTTGAGGCGTAGTTTCCAGCGATTCGCGTCGACGAGAGCCTGCGAGGCCTGAAGAAACGTTTCCTGTGCCTCTCTTAACGCCTTTCCAACCGCTGAACCTTTGTATTCTCAGGGATCTCACGCATCGTCAACTCACCTTCTCAAAAATAAAGTCCTCAAAAGAAATCGCCCCAAAATAGCGATTACATCCACGAAGCAGATTAAGGAACTGCGGGAAACATCATATTGCCAACCAACTGGTATCCTGCCGCCTTAAACATTTCGAATACCTGGGCGCGGAATCCCATTTCAGCACTTTTTACCAATACCGGTATACCGGCCCGAATCACCGCATTTACCCACGGCATATTGGCACCGCCGAATGTAAATGCGTTGGCGGGCACTTGTAATACATTATACCCAGCCACCCCTGCGTGGCTTGCTGTTTGGGCCGTCGTCCCTATGACTGCAATTTCTCCTGCCGTTGCCCCTGTAACCTGAGCGGCTTCAATTCCAAGCGTTGCAGTTCCTGGTCCCGCAGTGGTCAGGGCTGCTACTGGAAGAGCAATTTCTGCAGTAGCAGCCACTGCAGCAACAGTAAGAACTTGCGCCATTGGCTCTGCGCGCTGTTGCATCGCAGCTGAAAGCTGGCCGGCATAGAGCGATCCTTGTTATATAGGAGTTGTCGGCTCAGTGGCGCGAGGTGTAATTGAGGTGTTGAAAGTTCCGATGGCAGTGGTCGATATTGGCTCCCGCTCTGACGTAACAGTCACCTGTTCGTGAATCAATGCTAGATTTGGGTTGGCCCGCATTCTGGCTTCCGCGTCAGCTTGAGGCGCTTCAGTAAAGCGAGGTATTGACTACGAGCGGATAGGTGGACCCCGTGCAAACAACGAGCGCGCCTGGGCTTGATAGAGATCAATCGTGTCCAGATAAAAGCGAGTTATTGCCGCTTGCTCATTGCCATTTGCCGATTGCTCCATCACCGACAGGCGCAAGTTCACTCTCAATCTCTCAAGACCCACAGGGAAGAGGCCACGCACGCGGTACTCGCGACCATCGCGGGCAACCAGCATTGAGGCGTCAGACGCTGAGAGCGCTCAGTCAAGTGTTGTTTCGTTCCGAATGGTGCTGTTTTGCGCGGGTATGCCAATACTCAGCTAAACGTTTGTTTCGTTTGACGCCGATCCCAGCTTTGTAACAATTTGCGAGTGCCAATTGTGCTTCGCTATTGCCTCTTCGAGCCGCCTCGCGTGTCCAAAACACCGCGCTTTTTACATTAGCGGGAGTACCGATTCCGTGGAAATAGCACCGCGCCAACTCGACTTGCGCATCGAGATCACCCCGCTCGGCTGCCTTCGAATACCAATTGAATGCTTGGGCCAAGTTCTTTTTGACCCCCTTGCCTCTCTCAAGTGATACAGCCAAATCAAATTGAGCAAGTGGATGGCCCTGTTTCGCGGCCCGCAAAAAAATGCGTTTGCGGTCTTAAAGCTCTTCTTAACACCGATGCCGTAAAGGTACCAAGTACCAAGCGCATATTGGGCACGACTCTCGCCCTTCGCCGACGCAAGCTCCAGCAAGTTCACACACTCCTGTCTATGCTCTTTGGCGCTAGGCAGACTTGCCAAATGGTGTGCCAATTCGTAACTGGCCACTGGGTCGCCGTTGTCGGCACAATGCTTTGTTCGGTCAAGTCTTTGTTTATTCACAATAGGCACATCTTCTAATCAATCATATCGATCGAATTGTTTTTTGGCGGCCATGGACCTTTCCATTTTTTAGGACGTTTTCTGTGCCACAGCATTCGTTCACGTTTTGGATTTGCTTTTTCTCCTCCCTTGTCCATCTTCTTCCGACGAGTTACCTCGTTATGTTTTGGTCTATTGGAAGGTCTTCGGTTTGTTCGATGCCTCGCTGGGTCGGCGGGGTGGAGGCTCGGGCTGGGCGATCGTCTGCGGCGGAGTACCAGTTGTTGGTAGTGGAACGGGACTCATCTCAGTGATTGCAACCGGCGCTATCACCGGATCAGGGGCCGTTCCGATACTTGCGAAATTGGATAGAGGTACGGGTCAGGCAATTCCCAGATTTCTCTCATATCAGATAGTCATTTTAGGAACGAGTAGACTGTTTGAATCTAAAGGATACAAAGTCCTTTAGTGTCGATTCCCACTCTGAAATTGGTACTCCCTCGTCATTTATGACTTGTCGAGATGGTACCTGCAAATAAGGCCTTAGAATATCAAAAGGAGAGGACAGCCTATTCAGAAACAGAAGCTGATTCTGAATGAACACCTTATCACCGCGAGGATAAAGGAGCCACCATTGAATAAAATTAGCCGTATTCGGATCATGCATCGCGGTAATCAGACACGAGTCCTTGCCGCTGGAAATCAGAAAATCGACTGACTCGCACCAGTGACGCCTGTAGTCATTCACGTCCCAAAAGTCCAGTGGGGCTGTGAACTGCTCGTGGAAGGATCCAATACTAATCAGTCCTGATGCGACCGCCTTAGGCTGAGATATTTCATCAAATAGTTCAATTGCAAAACTCATTCTTCAGGGACCTATTTTCTCCAGGTTGTCGTCGAATGTTCCTACTCTTCGTCCCTGTCGGTCAAACATCTTCCAAACACCTCCTCTGTGATCGTCTACGTCTCTACTAATGTACCTCCTGCCGTTAGTGAATACTTCTTGAACCATGCGAATTAAATGGCGCACTTTGTGCGGGTATCAATGCTGCGCCCGTAAAGTCCCACCACATGGCCATTGTTTGCTCCACCAGCAGCAACTAAAGAAAGACCACGCAGCCCCGCAGCACTCACGTCCCGAGCCGGTCAGCACGCCAACGCGTCGCAACGCTCTGCGTCCTTCCACCGGCAGCTTTTGCGTCAATGTCCCGTCTGCGTAACCAACACGAAAGCTCGTCACAAACTCCGCCGCCTTGATGCCCCGTGATCGCAGATAGTCCTGCGCTGCCGGCGTCTCCAGCAATCGCGTGATAGTGATCCACCGCCCGCTCTCAATGAAAGGGTAGATGTCGTACTTCTCAATGTCCTTTTCGGTGAGAGCAAATAGGACGGCCAAGTAAGGTCCAGCCTTCTTGACTGTCTCCTCAGTGTAGAACTCGCCCTGTGTGGGGAGTGTTTTAAGGAGTTCGAGGAACTCCTGCTTTTGAGCATCAGAGACCTGATTCATTGCCTGAGATGGTGCGAGTATGAGAAGTATTGTGAGAAACGCTGCGTTCATTTTTTCCGTTGCTACAACCCTGCCTGAGCCTAATCGGTGAGCAGCTTTTTCTGCCTGGACCACTCGCGCTCTCAACAACAGAAGATCACTGCACTGCTCGAACCTTTCATCGCCCACGACGCTCAACGGTAAGATTTGCCGTCCCTGTGGGCTGATAGTCAATAAAGCACTATCATAAAGTTGCCAGATGTGAACTCTAGGTACGAGTTTCGATGATGAGGCTCTCCTTGATTGATGATGCCATCACGTTCAGCATCACCTGCGGTGTAATCCCTCCAAAACTAAGGAGAATACCATCGACGGCGTCTTGTTGGTTGATTGTGATCCATCCCCAACCAAACACCTCACCGACAAACCTACTCCATGGCTCGGCAGGCCCAGTATCTACCCACCCCTCTGTATTAAGGTCTTCATTTTTAACGACGCGAAATACGATCGTGTCGTCATAAGCGTCGGCTTCCACTATAAGGGTGTTTTGATCGAACCCTAGTACGATCTTGTCCAGATTGTTTTCATTGTAAATATGCCAAACAGACCTGAGGGACTCCCCACTGATTTCATGGAACCGTAACAACAGCGGCTGTAACTCAGGATGGAGATTCCGATGTAAAGACTCTTCTTGCATGATGTTGCTTATTGAAACTATTTACTAGTTCTTTTGCGTGAGCCGACCCGCGTGCTTAGCTATCTTAATCGCAGTCTCAGCTGTCTTATCTCCTCGGTTTGCAGCTTTCGCCGTTTCCGCCAGTGTCTTTTGAGCCCACAATCAGCTTCGCTGGCAATAGACGCATTGCCACCTCTGGAGTGAATAATGTCAGCCACTCTTCTCAGCTCGATTTGAATGATCGGGACCAGTAAACCTTCCTTGTGTCGACGAATAATACCTGGCCGCGAAGTAATCCAACTGCGTTTTAACGTCCCGTTCCTTGTGGGTGAACTGCTGGCCCTCTCAGCGAGGCAGGACCCAGTGATCTGGAGGTGCCTTATCACTTTCGTAATTAAGAATCTTGATTCCATCAGGAACTGTAGTCATTAAGTACGCCTCAGTTCCCGTGCTGCCGTGCACGTAGCGGTTAATTGACGCTAAGATTCTGCGGATGATTCTTTGAATATTGTTCATCTTTAGAGTGCGTGGCGGAAACTCGATGCGACCAGACTCATCCGTCCACCGTTCCTCTCCATGCTGCACTCCAAGTTCTAAATCATAGTTTGCCCAAAACTCGTCAACCCTTTGTCCGGCGTACGGAGCACCATTCTGATCTAACACAGTTATATGCCACGCAGGTACGGTCGTCGTCTCAAACGGAATCAACGCAATTGTGATCATAATAATCAGCGCCAAACCAAGTATTACCAACGACCCTTTTCGCATAATTGAGTTCGTTCATCTCACGCAAGATTGTGGTCAGCTTGTCCGGAAATTCGTAGAAAATAATTGAGAGTAGCGACTCTCCAGCCAGGGGCATGATAGCCTCTGGTCTAACTTTTGCCGAGTTAAGAAAGGAGAGTCGCTATGAAGAGAGAATACCGTGTCGCGGACGAGCTTGGGAAGCAAAGATCCATTGGCAAGTTTCGCGAGTTCGCTAAGGATGGAGCGAGTGTGCAGTTGGTGTTGCCGCTGCTGGAGGTAATGCAGTTGGTGCAAGATGGCTGCGGCCAGTTGCTGCGTGAAGCTGGTGTGCGGTTGATGCAGTTGGTGATGGAAGAAGAAGCGGAACGCTTGGTCGGACCACGTCATCAGCCGGATGAACAGCGCCGTGGTTATCGCTGGGGCAACGAGGCTGGCTACTGTGTGGTGGATGGACAGAAGGTGCCGATCGAGCGGATCCGCTTGCGCAGCAAAGATGGTCGCGAGTTGCCGCTGGGGAGCTATCAATTATTTCAGCGCAGCGCGCCGCTAGAGGATGGCGTGTGGTGGAAGATGATGCGCGGGTTGACCACGCGCAACTATGGCGCGGTGACCAAAACTTTTCGCCAGGCTTACGGGGTGGAGAAATCAGCGGTGAGTGAACGGTTCGTGCAAGCCAGCAAAGAGAAGCTGCGCGAGTTGCTGGAACGCTCGCTGGCGGATTTGGATCTCTGCGCCATGTTGATCGATGGTACGCCGGTCAACTTTCCAGCACAGTGGGATCCGAAGCTTGGAATTCACGTGACTTGAAGTCGCGGCC